>Ga0272442_10000347_pt1 | contig 76759 bp, 42 predicted proteins | sample SSMForm2O_FD_200262 | JGI IMG/M metagenome (GOLD analysis project Ga0272442, IMG submission 200262) | Marine sediment archaeal communities from Little Sippewissett salt marsh, Falmouth, MA, United States - SSM-Form-2O | ecosystem: Environmental > Aquatic > Marine > Wetlands > Sediment ...
GGTATAATAGTAGTTGTTCACAATAGTTGTATTATTGGAGTTGTTGACAACATGTATGAAATAATCCACAGACATGTCGATATCATAGTAATAGTAGTTGTTTGTGATGAAAGTGTAGGAGCTGTTATCGATGAGAGTGTAATTGTTAACGACATAGTTGTTGTAGAAGTAAGTGTAGAAAGAGAGTTCGACATTGATGTTGATGTTTGTTGTGTAGAATTTACAGTTATAGACATGTGTGTGATAGCTGTTAAGGACTGTTATCTCGCAGTTCAGGTTGAAGATGCACTGGTAGATGTATGTGTAAGAAACCGAATTAATTTTTATGCTAACATTGTAAAATGTTATGTTGTTAATCTCGGTGTAACTAAGCATGTTGATAGTGTAGTTCCTTATTATAACCGTAACATCACATAATCCTCGAAGCTGGACATAGGGCGGTAAAATAACCTCGGGCGGCACTGCGCCGCCGTCATAAATACCGGGACCGATATCGATAACCATCGGATTTTCCGGTCCGGCGCCCTCAGCCATAGCTAAAGCTTCCATGAAATCATCGGTGTGCCCCGAACCATCTGCTCGGAGTTTTATGATTGTCCTTGGTTCCGGGGTAGTGTTGACTGGATTGTCCGTAGTGCCATCAAAATACATAAGCTGATTACCGGTAGCGCCATCGACCCAGAAACCCGGCTGAGGTAATGTGGGAGGAGCGCCACCATCCAAAGGAGTAAGGCAAACAGCAGTCGGGTCGAGAATACCGACAATATGCGCATCGCCATTGACAATAAGAGAATCGGTAATCTCAACGCTACCTTCGAAATAACCTGCACGGTTAAATGTTGCATTGTCAGCGAGACCATAAACGCCGAAATTCGAATCTGCCGGTGAACCGGTTGCTTCACCCATAACACCATAGTTACAGTTTTCGCCTTCAGCATTGCCATGCACACCGAAGTTATATCCATTACCACCGGAAACAATACCATAAACACCATGATAATCCGCAACACCGGCGGGGTCGGGAACAACTTCTCCGTGCACACCTTTCCAGCCACCGACACCAACAACACCAAAACCATAATAATCATCGACATTAGATTGACCCCAAACGCCGACACCGCCGAGAATTAAACCGGCTGATGGTGTAGTATTTTCAAAATATCCCACCGGTTGAACATCACCGGTTACACCTTCGACATGTAAGATGTATGCGGGTGATGTAATACCGATACCCACAGAGTCGGTGGTGTTTACAGGATAGAGATAGTTCCCGGTGCGAGTCCAATCGCCGTCAGCGCCGCCAACAGGAGGTAACCAGTTGAAGTGTCCTGCGCCATCAGCAGTGAGCACCATCCCATTGAGTCCTGTGCCGACACCATCGTTTATGCCACCGGTCGGTATAATCAGGTCGTTATTAAGATGCATATTATCTGTTACTGCTGTTCCATATTCATCGACTATAAATACGCCGGTTCCAGCGGAATTCTGCACTATAAATGCATTGTCAGCATCATCATCCGCATCTATCATTGCAATGAAATCCGCATTGGACTGGAATTGACCGATATCGGTGTGGAAAAAACCTGCACCAAGTGCAACATTTCCAAGTGGTGAGAAATAATTTGCTTCATTCCAGATTCCATTTCCGAACGGAGCAAGGTGGTCGATAAATAGTGTTGAATTAGTCGGGTCGTCGCCGAGAAGGACAAGAGCGCCATTTGCTGCGCCGAGTGCAATAATTGAAACAGGACCGTTGTCTGCGGTAATATCGCTTCCCGCACCGGCTCCACCGCAATCATAAGCGCCGTCGAGCATTGTACAACCTCCAGCACCGCCACCGCCAACTTCACTTACAGTAGTGCCGTCATAATAGTAAAGCTTGTCATCAGCCTGGTCAACATAAATACCGTGTTCACCAAGTGGAATCGGGTTAGATACCTGTTCATCTAGTTGAAGACCTGTCGGGTCGATAAGACCGGTAACATTTAGTTTTCCGCCAATGTAAGCATCACCGCCGACATCGAGTTCGCCCTCGATATCAACATCGCCGTTGTTAATTACGACTTCACCGGGAGCTGGAGCGACTGTGCCAAGCAACAGTATATCATCGATGAACCATTCGTGTGCGTAATCGCCTTCATATACCCATGCTATCCAGAGTTGTGGTTCGTTGTCATAAGCGGAAAGGTCAACCACTAATTGCACACCCCAGTCATTGTCAACTCCGCCGGAATTCCAGACGCCTGTCCAGGGACCTGTGGCTGAAACAGTTGAAATCACTATATAGGAAGAATCATACCAGGTTGCAGAATACATATCATCCCAGAAAGTAAGAGTAAGGTCGGTTGCACCTGTGCAAACAATCATCGGTGAGACAATATAGTCGATGCAACCGGTTGTAACATTGTCATCATCATGCCATGCGGAATTGGAACCCGAGTGCGAGTTTGTTGTTGATAATTGCCAACCGGCGGGGTCGCCGTCTTCATAAGCAGTCCAGCCCGCTGGTGGGAAAGCGCCCTCGAAACCCTCATCCAATAGAGTATTGACAATTGGGGTACCACCGCCGAAACGCCCTTCACCTTCAATCCAGAAATCAGCGGGTTGACGAATTGCGTTTTGATTCTCGATAAAATCACCGGTTGCCCCGGGCCATGTACCGCGAGCAACTCCGCCAAGCACGATTTCATTCAAAGCCACCAGATTGCCACCGGCAGGAACCAATGGAGCGCTGGTAAACATAATATGAAAATCAGGACGATAATCGTTGGTTAAAGGTGTAGGAGGCGCACCGTCTTCATAGTCGCCGCAGTGCATATCTGTGGCAGCAGTGTAATCCCAGTATACCGAACTACGACCGGACCAGTCGTCGCCTGTGATAATTGTAACAATAAGGTTATCGGTAGCATAGTTGAATGGTGTGGCAAGATTGATGTCTTTCCAGCCCAAACCTTGAGTTACAATCCAATTGCTGTCATATATGAGTGTATGACCCGCTCCTGCAGGGTCGATATATCCTCCGGTAAGATCGGTAAGAGCGGTTGTGCCGAGATATATCTGGCAAGTTTGCCATTCTGTATCACCGGTGCCGTCGCTGTTCCTGTGCCAACCAATGTCGGTTATGTTGCCCGTTGCACCAATCTCAGCAGCTAAATAAATACTCTGACTGATTGTGTTATCGTAGATATAACAAGCTGGATAGTAATAATGGTTACTCGCAGCAGTACCGATTACACTGAAAACGGGAGCCATATAACCCACAGTAAGGTCATCTTCGACCTGACCTGTGCCATCAATCCAGAAATCGGCAGATTGTGCCGATGCATCCTGATTCTGAACATAATCATCGGGCGTCCCGATGGCGCCGATTTCGTCGATAGCGCCCTGAACATCAGTAGCAAGCAGTCCGCTAGTTGTATTATCATATCCCACAACACCTGCGCCGCCGGGGGTTTTAAGACCGGTGCCATTAAAAATAACATCGCCGGCAGTAGTAAGAAGTTCTACATTACCATTTGTCCCATCGGCTATGATTGTGGGAGTAGGAACGCTGAACTCAATCCAATAAATTCTGAAGTTATCGACCATCCAATACCATGCCCACGCATCGCCATCATCATATACAAGACGAATCTGGAAATTAGCATTGGCATGTGCAGAAATATCATAAGATAATGGTCCTTCAACAGTGCTTGTAAATTCATCCAGCAGAACCCATACTGTGCCATCATAGACCATCAAACTGCCAACAGAAGACAGATGATAATAGCGATGATTCAATTCAAGATGAATTTCCTCACCAATGAATGTAGAAAGGTCGATAATGGGTGATAATGCCTCGGCATGAGTTTCAACGCCGGAACCTGCATAATCGTCATCAACAATAAGAATTTCCCCGGAACATCCTCCGGCAGGTATTCTCGGTTCTGGATTAATAATTGACCATGGTTCACCTGTGGGGAAGAAATTTGTTGTATCCCAATCATCGATAACACCATCCTCAAAATCATCTGTCCAGATGTCAATTTCTGCACCGGTCATGTATGTGCCGAAATTGCCTTCATGCTCGACCCAGAAAACCGCATCTTGTGGAGCGGCATCCTGGTCTTCGATGTAAGCGCCGGGACCGCCGCCGGCTGTCAGGTCGATATTTGTTGTACCATCCCAATACCATATAACATTAGGTGCAGCGTCATCCACCCAGAGACCTGGAGTAGGGAGACCGGGGTCAACCGCCTGCGGCACAAATGCAACACCGACAGGGTCAACTATGCCCTGGACTTCGAGGTCGCCGATGAATAGACCGTTTCCGCCTTCATCCACCTCGAATACCGTTGCGCCAGCGCCATCGAGGACTTCAAACACATCGTCGGTATTGTCATTAAGGTCGAGTTGAATTGTAACATCGCCATTAGTTCCCCAAATGCCGCCGGTAGCTTGAACAATATTGCCATTGGCATAAATTGCAGGACCTGTGGAATCATTGCGAACATAAATTGCAGCAGCAGTGCTGGATGAAAGCCCGTCTTTGCCATTCACGATTGTAAGCGCCCTGCCTTCACCGGGATTGGTTGTAATCTCGACCGGGTCATCGCCAATTATTATATTTCCGATGTCATAAGCATCCTGAAGCGAACCACCGGTTGCCATTTCATCGATAGCATCCTGAACATTATCGGAAGTCAGACCACTCGTAGTATTATCATAAGCAACACTCTCGGCTTCTGCAAAATATGCGGTATCGGCATAAATCGCATTGACCGCATTATCCGTCCACATCGCTCTGAACTCGGTGGTTATCAACTGGCGAGGAAGTACATCATCCCAGCCGCCGCCATCATTTATAGATATTTGGATATATAAATCCGATGTGATATAAAGAGGATGAATTTCGATATCGAAAACACTTGCAAAGAGACCATGGTCGACAGCAACTGCCAGCAGAGTATCCGCATCGACCTCTGTTCCCGCTGTCGGGTCGTCATAAACACCAAAAGCGATATCGTAATCGCCATTTAGTCCAATGTCATCGACATCGGTAAGTTTGCCCTGATAGACAACAGGCAAGGCAAACGCGCCGGTAAAAACCAGTGCGCACATAAGGATTAAAAACTTTTTACTCACTTTCACACACCTCCAAATTTTAGTTTTTTATGTTCATAACTATACACCTTTTCCAAGATAAATTTTTCCCTTTTTTCCGCAAGTTATTTTATTCAATTTGATAAAAATTTATAGATTATTTTATCACTTTTCTCTTAATAAGATTTAAATTGCTTTTGTTCTTGCGCTCCACATTCATGAGTGTGGCTTCTGATGCTGAGCATCGAATACAAATGTTCCGACGAAACCATCGGAACGAGGGAATCCTTTTTTTTAGAAAATATAAATTAAGTTGACACTTATAACTTATACACTTTAATTTCCTACCAATGCCCAGACAAGATGACATACTATCACCCCGTGTTGATGAACCGGAAAAACAAGAAGATATGACTCTTCGACCTTCTCGTCTTTCGGATTTCATAGGTCAGGAAAACCTGAAAAAAAAGCTTGCCACCTATATTACCGCAGCAAAGGAGCGTTCCGAGAATCTGGACCATGTAATCTTCTATGGACCTCCCGGACTCGGCAAAACGACTCTTGCGCACATAGTTGCAGCGGAGATGGGTGTCGGAATAAAAATAACCGCAGGTCCCATTCTCGAGCGTCCCGCAGACCTCGTGGGACTGCTTAGCTCCCTAGCACAAAGCGATGTTCTTTTCATCGATGAAATCCATCGGACACCGCGAAATGTTGAAGAATTTCTGTATCCGGCGATGGAAGATTTTTCTCTCGATATAATTATCGATAAAGGACCGAATGCTCGCACGGTAAGACTTAATCTTTTCAAATTTACCTTAATCGGTTCGACCACAAGAGCGGGTTTGATTACCGCTCCGCTGCGCTCAAGATTCGGTATCGTGGAGAGAATCGACTTTTATTCTCCGGAAGACCTTTTCCAGATTGTAATGCGTTCCGCCGGGATAATGGGCATAGAAACCGATATGAAAGGCGCTATGAAGATTGCCGGTCGGGCAAGAGGGACACCGCGAATCGCCAATCGAATTCTTCGCCGTGTACGAGATTTTGCGCAGGTTCATGGCAGCGGGTCGATTACAGAGGAGGTTGCCGAGGCAGCACTCGATATGCTCGAAATCGACCTCGAAGGTCTCGATGAAATGGATAAGCGAATCTTGAAAACTATTATCGAAAAATTCAGCGGGGGTCCGGTAGGAATAAAGACCATAGCTGTCGCTATCGGCGAAGATGAAGGAACTATCGAGGAACTTTATGAGCCGTATCTTATCCAGAAGGGTTTTTTGTCCCGAACGCAGCGAGGTCGTGTTGCAACACCGCTTGCATACGAACATCTCGGCATCTCGCCCGTATCTGGATTACCATTGTTGGAGAATGAATAGATTGTCCGCACCGCCACACCGAATTTGCAGCGGGTAGTGGCGAATTCCGTATTCGCTTTTTTTATTATTTGACACCTAATTGCAAAATGTTATATTCTCGTGCGGAGCTTCGCATAATATCGGTGTAATCTATGGGTTTATCTCTATGTTTTTTATGGCTAAAGTTTTCTAGTGCGGGGAAGACCCCTATACCCTAAATCCTATATCCAACTTTTACACTAAGAATTTATCAAAGGAGAGGGAATAACAATGAAATACATAATCATTCTCGGGGATGGAATGTCCGACCGTCCCATCAAAAGTCTTGGTGATAGAACACCGCTTATGGTGGCGAATATACCTCATATCGATGCTCTTTGCGCTAAGGGCAGATGCGGGAAATTTATCACCGTTCCGGACGACATGCCTCCGGGAAGCGAGGTAGCCAATATCGCCGTTCTCGGTTACGATGCACGAAAGGTTCATCGGGGACGGGGTGTGCTCGAAGCTGCAAGCATGGGTATCGAACTCGAACCTGACGACCTTGCAATGAGATGCAATTTGATATGTATCGAGGATGGGGTAATAAAGAATCATTCTGCGGGACATATCGGCACTGGGGAGGCACACGAGCTTATTGCCACTCTTAACAAATCGCTCGAATCGGATAAAATCAAGTTTTATCCGGGGATTAGCTATCGTCATCTATTAGTACTCAAAGACGGTATAAACGATATACGATGCACACCTCCGCACGATGTTCCGGGAATCGCATTCGAGGATGTTCTTATAGAGCCGATTAGTCCGAATGGTAAGGAAACAGCGGACTTTTTAAACGATTTAATACTGAAATCGCATGAAATATTGGAGAATCATCCGGTAAATGTGAAGCGAATTAGCGATGGCAAAGATTCCGCCAATTCGATCTGGCTCTGGTCTGCGGGGAATAAGCCGCAGATGAGAACTTTGTTCGAGCTTTACGGAAAGACCGGCGCGGTCATATCCGCAGTTGACCTTATTAACGGTCTGGGTGTATATGCCGGGATGAAAGTTATCAAGGTCGAGGGCGCAACCGGATTATACGACACAAATTATGAGGGCAAGGCTGAAGCCGCTGTCGAAGCGATACGGGATTTCGATATCGTCTATCTGCATATCGAGGCAACCGATGAAGCCGGTCATCAGGGTGACGCGGAACTAAAAATCAGATGTCTTGAATATCTGGATAACAGGATTGTAAAACATATTGTCGAGGAAACCGCTGCGATGCCCGAACAGGTTGCGATTGCAATTCTTCCCGACCATGCTACACCGTGCGAAATAAGAACTCATGTGCACGACCCGGTTCCTTTCCTGATATTTCATCCGGGCGAGGAACCGGACGATGTGATGAAATACGATGAATTTAGCGTCGATATGGGAAGCTATGGTGTTATCGAGGGCGACCAATTCATAAGAGCTTTGCTGCAAGTGGGATAATGCACGGTTTATCGGGAAGGATACAAATAGAAGCCGGTGTTATCCATCCCGCAGTGATGATATATGATTGAACGTTTTTTCGGTGGAATGTCAAACCCTTAACACTCAACTCGCCTTTTTCCTGTAAATCCATATATTCCCGAACGGGGTGCGCTGTTTCACAGTGATAGTCCGCCTGCGCATTAGTTCAAGGAGAGCAAAAAAAGTCCCGACAAAATATGCTGCACTGACCTTGCTGCAATCGAATAATTCAAGGAATGTAAGTCTCGCTTTCCCTTGAATCTTGAGCTTAATAAACTCGATTTGTTCGGCGACATCGACATCATCTTTCGGTGGCAGCTTAATTGTTTTCTCACTGCGTTTCAAAATCTCCCATGCAGTGCGCATAAGGTCAAAAAAGTCGAGCGGAACTGTTATTAGTGTTGGAATTGTCGAGGGCAGAACGGGCTTACCTAGAGGGTAATGAAGCTTTTCTTTGTTGAGAGTAATGCGCAGAAATTCACCAGTATTCTTAAATTGCCTGTGTTCCAGAAGCACCGCAGTAAGCTCCTCGCGTGGGTCGATAGTCGAGCCATCATCTTTCACAACACCTGGAAGAAGCATTCGAGACTTTATATTTAAAAGCACCGAGGCGATATACAGATACTCGCCCGCTATCTCGAGGTTAAGCTGCTGCATCAGGTCGAGATAGGATATATATTGCTTTGTTACAAATGAGATAGGGATGTCATAAATGTCGAGTTCTTCCTTTTTAATCAGGTATAAGAGAAGGTCGAGCGGACCATCGAAATTATCGAGTTGTATTTTGCATCGAATGTCGGATATATTTGTTTTCATCAGCTTGTTAAAATGTCTTATGATAAATTTACATTGACATTTAATAAACAACAATAAAACATGAATCTCACAAATCGAAATCAGATTTAATAGGTCAAGCGTCTCGCTTGACACATTGCGTGTTTCCGAAGCGGGACGCTCCGGCTATTATATTTGTTTATGTAAATATTCAAAGCGAAAAATGCCCTAACTCTCAATTCTGAATTCATATTCTCAATCAATCACCGGTGTTTTATATATTTCCTCATTAAGAAACAAATCGACAATTTCCGGCGGGAATTGCTTCCCCCGTTCCTCTTTTACAATCTGCAATACCTTGTCGATGGGCAGTGCATTTCGATAGGACCTATCGCTTGTCATCGCATCGAATGCATCTATCACAATAAGTATCCTCACCGGCAATGGAATATTATCCCCTTTTATCCCGTCCGGGTAGCCGAGACCATCCCATCTCTCGTGATGCCATCTAACCATCGGTGCAATATCTGCAAAGAAATGCACATTGCGAATTATTCTTTCGCCAATAACCGGATGTTCCTGAATTATCTTATGTTCCTCATCGGTAAGTGGACCCGGTTTATCGAGTATTCGCTGGTCAATTGCAATTTTGCCGATATCGTGAAGCAGAGCGCCGTATTCGATTCTTTCAATCTCCATTTCTTTATATCCAAGCCTTCGAGCGCATTCGGCGGCAAGAATTCTCACCCTATTCGAATGCCCGCGCATATACGGGTCTTTTTCTTCTATTGCTGCAGCAAGGATTTTTACCGTATCCATGTGAACTTCACGCAGGTGAGCGAGCGCCCGCGCAAGTTCCCGCGTGCGCTCGCGGACTTTCTGCTCGAGGTCGCGCTGATACTTTATGTTCTCTTCCTGTAACCGGATGTTGCGGAGTGTGAGACTTCGATACTGAATTGCACGATGCACCGTAACCATAAGTTCATCGCGCTTAACAGGCTTTACAAGGTAATCGTATGCGCCGGTGCGCATAATTTCCACAGCTTTTTCCACATCGACAACACCAGTGAGCATGATGACCGGAACAGTTGGCGCATGAGCTTTTGTGTATCTTAATATCTGGTCGCCGGTAACGCCGGGCATTCTAATATCGGTAATGACAATGTCTATATCGAGTTGTCCCAGAAGCTCCATCGCTTGTTTGCCATCCTCGAGCGCTATGACATTATAACCAGCCTTTTCAAGCTGCAGCGTAAGCACTCGACGGATTCTTTCCTCATCATCGATTACAATTACAGTTGCCGGCTCGACACTCGTTGAAGTAATCAATTTTTCTTCGGTATCCATATACATTACCTACTTTACAGGGAATTTTACGATAAAAGTTGTCCCATCGCCCGTTATGGTTTCAAAATCAATTGTACCTTTATATTTATTGACAATTCTATAGCAAATATATAATCCTAGCCCTGTGCCTTCACCAACCGCTTTTGTGGTGAAAAACGGTTCAAATAAGTGGGCTTGATGTTCCTCTGGAATGCCACCCCCGGTATCTTTGACTCGAACCTCGACAAAATCACCGACATGCCGTGTGGAAAGAAAAAGCTTGCCGCCATCGCCCATAGAATCAATAGCATTCGTTACTAAATTTACGAAAACCTGCTGCAATTCGCTCGAACTTGCATTTATCTCATCCAATTCGCCATATTCTTCATGAACTTCGATTCTACTGAATCTGCCAAGCCGGGTTACCATTTTCACTGCATTTTGCAGCGCTGTATTGGGATTGATTGTTGAAGCAGTTTCCATTTGTGATGAATATGAATAACCCGCAAGGTCTTTCACAATCTCCGACGCTTCACGGGCATATTCGATAACATCGTTGGCGTATTCACGGACAAGCTCAATATCATCTTCATCGACTATGGCTTCGGCAAGCCCAAGAATGCCATAAAGTGGATTATTCAACTCATGCGCAATGCCTGATGCAAGAATTCCTATACCTGCAAGTTTTTCAGCTCGAATAAGATAATACTGGAGATTTTTCGTTTCGGTTATATCGAGCGCCATGAGAATATAGCTTTCAACCTGTTCGGCAAGTCCCTTAACCGGTAAACTGGTAACATATCCCCAGAACTCTCTCCCGCCTTTGTGTCTGAGCAAAGCTTCTCCCTGAAACAAACCTCGATCACGCTGGTGAAGAATTTTTTCGAGATTTTCACTTGGAGAAAACAAAAAAGAAGCTTTGCGCCCAAGTACCTCTTCCAGTTCATAGCCAAATATTTCTTCCGAGGCTTTATTCAGATGAATAATTATATCCTTTTCATCCGAGACCAAAATAGCGACTGGTGAAAGATTGAAAACCTCCGAAAGCACAGTTCTGGATTTTGAAAGGTATTCTTCAAATTCGCTTTCCTCGATGAAAGCCACTGCATAATCGACAAACAGTTCTACCGAGCGAAGCGAATCATCGGAAGGTCTTTTCCCGTTCTCGGGCGCATCAACAGAGACAAGACCGACTACTTTCCCGCCAAATCCATAAAGCGGAACATAAAGCATATCTTCCGGGTTCCACATCTCATAGTCTTTCGTCTCTCTTGCATCTGGAGATTTCCAGCCTGTATCACGGAGGTGGCTAAAAAACTCATCCTCGACGGAAGAGGAAATATAGTAACATCTGCCTATCCGATATTGCTCATGCTCGGGATTAAGAAGGATTTTCTCAATTTCATCGAGAGACATTCTATTCTCTTCAAGGTATTTCCTTCCCCCCTCATCGATACCCCAGTATGCTGCGGATTTTATACTCTTTCTGCTTCGGTCGAATATATACAGATGAACATAAGTCCAACCACATGCGCCGATACCCTCGGCAATAAGATTCATTTTCTCCTGAAAAGTCTGTGCTTTTCTCAAACGAGAAACGATATCAAGAATTTTTACGATAACATCAGCCATAAATCGCTCCATTTAGCATTGGTTTGTATTTGCCAATTCAATCTTCTCAACAAACAGTTCATTTCCTCCTGTCCAGTTAACATTAGCACTAAAGCACTTGGGACAAAGGCTGTAAATCCTGTCAATTTTAAACTCCTCGCCGCAATCCGAGCATTTACCTGAAAGCGCAAGAATTTCTATGGACAACTCAGCATCCTCGATGGCAGGTTCATTTTTCTTTATCGCATTAAAAGAAAAATAAAGCGCATCGGGCAAAATCGCTCTTATTATTCCAGCCTTAACCCATATCTTTTTTACCTTATTACCATGCTCCCCGAGGGCTGAGAGTACAATATTAACAATCCCATTTGCGATAGCAAATTCGTGCATACTAACTTAGAATTGAGGTTCGTATGTCGCTCCCAGTACGAAACCCAAGCCGGATGTAGTATTATGTCCTGCAACATCAAATTTTAGTCCGCCATCCATACGAATCCCAAACGGTGTTTGATAGAACATTCTCAGACCGAGCATCGAATTCATCCTAAAACTTTTTGTCGAATCCTGACTACCGATAGCTCCGCTGTAATCATATACATCATTCATGGAAATTACACCGTCTCCCCCGAACATTACACCGAAACCTTCAACAGGCATGCCGCCCAGATAAAGCTGAAGTCTGCCTTCATTTCCGGGATTAAGTTCGAGAGTAGTGCCAAAATAATCAATTTCTTTCTCAAATCTGAGTCTTCCAGAAATTGCAACATCGCACAAAAAACCGACTTTTTCCGGCATGACAGAAAAAACAAGTCCCATATCAAAGTCAGTTTGTCCTGTTCCGGTAGGGAGAGCATTGCCACCCGGGTCATCATCACCGGTAGGAATCTTGACTGTGGTTCGAATCCCGAACCAAGGATTTTTAATCACAGTTGTTTTAAGCCAGATTAGCATATCACCAACACCTGAACCATCGGTGGTAGTTACTACTGTGATGTCTTCAACCACTTTGTTCGATACAAATGGAACCGCTATACCGAATTCGACTACATCACCAACTCCAAAAGATAATACCGGCATAATTCGACTTTCCGAACCTGTTGTGTTGATATCCTGAAGGTCCCAATCGTCATCATATAGGTCTGCACCGGTGTAATACCAGTAGTAAAGACTTATTCTGGGATGGATATGTTTTGGTGGAATTGCGGATTCGACAAAGTGCAGGAAATTAAATTTTTCACTCGATGGTAACATCCATCCAGGTGGTAAAGTTTGCGCGAAAACAATGCCGGTTAGTATTAAAACTATTATTACTGTAACTCGTTTTTTCATTATCAACCTCCGTTAAAATCATATCTTTCTTTTCAATGAATAAAAACATAAAAACAATCCAATACCGTTCAAAACGCTAATGGATACAATTATCATCCATAGGGATGAAGAATCCTGAAGGTAGCGCTGCCGAGGCATCCTGGCTAAGCATCATCGCAATCATCATTTTAACTTCTGTGAGAGAAAACATTTTCTCCTCGAATATCATAGCGCGCATAACAAGCGCCTCGATTTGTTCGTATGATAACAACCCATGTCTTTGAAGTTTCACTACAAGAGATGCCGCTTCTGGTTCAAAATTCGATAGTTCCTCCGGGGTAAATACCCTTATACCGGTTTCAAAATTCCTCTTTTGGACACTGTTTGTGAAAACAAAAAAAGCGCTGTCAATCTGACTGGGAGTGTATCCATTGAGAATAAGCTTTTCCCTGACCTCGTCGGAACTATCATGCACAGCAACTTGTTCGGCATTCTCGGCAAAAAAAAGAACGATGTCTACAAGTGTGCTGTCAGCTATTGGAAATGTATTCATCGATATCACCTCAAATAAATTTATATCTTTCAGCTAATCAGTCAAGAACTACTTGGAAAATAAATCTTAAATCATGTTGTTAAATTCAAGAAAAAAGTTTGACAGTTCCCACTATTATACTAAATTGTTACTTTATACTATGGTGGGCGTAGCTCAGTTGGTGAGAGCGCCGGTCTGTGGAACCGGAAGTCGGGGGTTCAAATCCCCTCGCCCACCCTTTACACATAAGCGAATAAAAAAAGAATTCAATTTAAAAAAACGCCTCCCATATCGGGAGGCGCTTTTTATTTCCTATATGGTGTTTCAGTTTACCGTAGGAGAATCATTTTCTTAGTAAGTATCTCGTCAGATGTGCTGAGTTTGTAGAAATATACACCACTTGCAGCATCGCGTCCGGAAATATCCTTTCCGTTCCAGACCATGTTGTGACGACCCGCCTTAAATTCACCATTTGCGAGTGTTCTCACTTTTTGTCCGAGCATATTAAATACCTCGAGTGTTACCTCGCTGTTCTCGGGAAGGTCGAATGCTATCTCCGTGATAGGATTGAACGGATTCGGAGTGTTCTGATGCAGCATCAATACATCAGGTATCCTGCTGCCTGCAAAAGTAACTTTATATGTTCCGGCAGGAAGAGTTTTAGAATTCTCGATAAGTTGACCGTTGACCGTAATAGGTCTATCTGTGGCAACAGTTGTGCTCTTCGTGAGAACAAGTGTCCATTCGGCAACGGGTCGAGCATCCCGCATAAGATTCATATTGCCTGCATTCAAGTAAGCGATATTCTGCCCATCCACCATCGCAGGGGGCATGAGTCTATCAAGACCGGGGTCGGCATCATTGGTCGAATTTGCATCGATAGCAAGAACCAACTCTGTGCCATCGATGTTAAGATGCGCTTCGTCGATTGCGGCAAGCGGGTCGATATACTCAGCGGCACGCAGCCAGGAGGACTCGAGTGTTATCTCGGCGGATGTATATGGTCCGGGAAGGTCGATATAGAGCCAGTAACCGAGTCCGGGATAAATCTCAGATGAATAGATGTATGCATCGAAGTCGGGGTCATAGCCATATACACCGGGTCCCCAGATAGCATCTGCGGGAACAGAGAAGAAGTGTCCGATATCATCCACAGAAACACCGCCGAAATCGAATACGGAACCTATTGTGTTCCAGCCGATAGGCATTTCGGTAGTAAAGCTGTGAACCGGTGTTCCCGGAACAGAGAATGTAATTTCATCAGGGTCGCCCACGCCGGGTATATAGAGCACAAAGTATGCATATCCCGGATGGATGATGGTTGGTATTTCGTATGCTTCCGTCCATGGATTATACCAGAAAATCTGATAATCCGGGACACCGAATACTGTTGCCGGGTCGGGATTTGCAGGGTCAACGGGAACGCTTACGAGATTCCAGCCGGTTCTCAGAGTGAGGAATTCCGGTGTGAAGTTTATGAATATGGCTTGTGCGGGACCGTAAGCGAAGAAGTTTGTGCTGCGCATGTCCAGCCAGCCATCTATGACAAATGCACCATAAGGCGGGAAATCAACAGGATTCCACCAGAGAGTTCCTGCAGATGTACCAGTCCAAACCATCCACATCGGTTCATCATCGGCAAGCGATTTGAAATCGGCAATAAGCCTGACATCACCATCGATAAGGAATGTTGGTGGAATTAGCGCTCCACCGCTTGTGTCCGGAGGTAAAGGAATCGCAAGCTCATCTATACCTAAGTCGAGTCCGTCTGACGCTCCGTATGCGGCGCCCATAACAAGGAAGAAAGAATCGACTGTCGTGGAATCTATCAATTCAAGCTCTACAAACCATCCCGGTGTAATCTCGAAACCAAACTCATATATAACCTCGTTACCGACCTCATCACCGACGAAGCAGTAATAATCGGGGGCATCCTGAATTGCGAACTCGACTATTACTTCAGCGCCTCGGCTCGGAAGGACGATGTCTGTTGCCAGCAAGTCGAAATCGATAAGATACTCGCCCTCGCCAAGGTCGGTAAAGTAGAAATATGTTGCAAGTGAATCCCATGCATAGACATACATGGTTGTCTCTTCCTCGACAATGACCCAAACAGTAACGAGCGCAGTATTTTCTGTGATTCCGCTTTCATCGTAAACATCGAATGTGATATCCAGAAGTTCCTCTGTGAGTATTTCCGCATCGGCGGGAACAGTATTCAGAACGAGAGGCTCGAGAAGGTCAACAACAAATTCGGTATTGGATGGTGAATTATATGTCATATTTCCAGCAAGATCCCCAACCTGAGCAAGTGAAAAATCGACAATATCGCCATCAACCCAAGGGATAGAAGGCGCGAATGTCAATACATCATCAGCAAAACTAAGTTCGGGTGAATCGATTGAATAAAGCACACCTTCAACAATCATGATAATCGAGGATAGGTCTATACCAAGGTTATCCTCGAGAAGAATCTCGATTTTCTGCGTTGCACATGCGGTAACAGTCCAATCGAGCGGCTCGAGAAGAGTTGGCAGTGGTGGATTATTGTCGATATAGAAAGTCCAGCAATATGGCAATCCTTCCGCCATGTTGGGATAAAGCGTGCAGTAATAATCCACACCGTCGTATAGGTCATCGAGGCACGCCTCGACCATGATGCCATCGGGGAAAGTAACGCCGGCGGCGCCAAGGTCGATATTAAGATGGTCGCCATCCCAGGTGCAGTTCGGTGATGTCTCGGGACTGTAAATAATATCGCCAACCGATAGCGTAACAAAACTAGTGCCTATCATTTCGCTGATTGAATCCCTGAGTGCTATCGAGACCTCGAGATGTTCACCCGATGCATAAGCGCCGGGAGCAGGCTGAGGTTCGAAATACACGGGCGGGGTGAAATCACAGGTGAAGCTCCATTCATAATCGCCTACATACCATAAAGGTTCACCATGAATATCTTCCGCATTGAGTATTGCGCAGTTTATATGCCTGCCATCGATGTATGAACCCTCGAGAGGGTCGAATACAAATAAACCGCCGCCGAAATTCTGAAGCGGTGTATAGATATGTTCAACGCAATCGAGAATTGAATCTGTGCCAAAATATATCCACTCACAGATAATTTCCGTATCCACAGTTGCGGTTGTAAACACAGTGCCTTCAAACAAGAACTCGACAGTTGCCGGGTCGATGCCATCGACATCGACGATATTGAATGTAACCAACTGGTCTTCACATGAAGTGAATGTTCCATTGGCAGGCACAACATAATCTAAATATGGACCGTTGATAATGAAGAATGTCCATGTAACAAGAGCATATTCGTATGCATAATGGTTTTCTTCGCACAGGTCGATAGAATCGGCGACATCGTAGAAAATAACAATGACCGTATCGCCTTCCGCCCACTCGACACCGGCTAATGCCGGATCCCATGTAAATACACCGGTTTCGGGATCCCAATCGAATTCAACACTGAATGGAGCTGGAGGATTGTCGATATCGATTACTCCGCCGGAGTATTCGATGTGCATCCGAACAGTTGTCGGGTCGATAACTCCGTATTCATCAGCCAGTGTTACGGAAATCGGCAAAAAAGTATTTGTTGTGATTGTGTTGTGAGCCGGTGAATAATCGACCAGATACGGCGAGCTTCTATCTGCGGTAACATCCCATTCCACTGAATGAGGTTCGAGAGGATTGCCATATTCGTCATCACATGTAAGAAGTTCCACATGAAGAGTCTCACCCTCGTATATCGGTGGATTCGGGGTAATCGTTACCCGAGTTCCGACCTGGGCGAGGTTGGTTGTTGTCGCCATAATCGGGTGAAGAATAGAAGGCTCCTGCCATTCCCATTCAAAGACGCCGTTATAGTATCCCCAGCCATATTCGCAATAGATATTCTTTGCGACATGTGCAATTTCATCGTAAGTAGCAAGAACTGTGTCATAGAGATAATAAACATCCGGGTTCATAAATTCGACGAATAGAACTTCCATGAAATCGTCGGTCATATCGTCATCGCCGTAGCCGCAGCCAACTGTGTCATAAGTGAGATATGGATAGAACTCACTTGTGAGTAACCCAAACCACGGGTCGAAATCGAGTCCGTTATCCACATTCCATATCACCATCAGCCGGGCATGCGCATAAGGGTCATGAACACCGCCGTAAAGCAACTCAGAGAGTTCGGCGCTGGATTCATACGCATTATCGCGGTTGGATGCGATAAGTTCTGTAAGTGTCCACCAACTATCAACATCGGTAAGCGGATGAACATAGAATAGTGTATCATAAAATGTATCGGCTGCAGCGGTAATAACTGTGTCAACGGTGAATTCATCGATAACACAAACACTTCGCCAGTAGAAACCTGTCTGGGGCCACACAATTCTAAAAAAAGTGTCGGGCACAAAAACATGCCAGTAAGTTGCAGCATAATCCCAGATAGGCATTGTTGCAACCATCGGAGAGGCAGTGCCGATTGCAGTACTGCGGAAATCGACCGTTAATGAAGTTGGGTCGATTCCATTTTCATCATAGAGGTCGAATATAAATTGCTGGTCGGTGCAGGAACTTCTGAGAATACCGATGCCCTCACGAAGTGGAGAAACTTTTATAGCTTCAGCGCCAAGGTAATCGAGATAGAAATAGAGACCATTGATAGGGTCATCGAGAAGAATATTAGGAAGGCCATAATCGGGAGCGTCATCGAAAGTAACAAGTTCCGCCCAGATTGTGTCCATAGGCGCCCAACCTGTAAGATAGAATGCGATGTAGTCGGCATAAGTATAAACATAAGTTGTTTCATCGACGACTATGATTGTGTCCACACTGAGAATAACGCCATCATTTACCCAATCGAGTTCGGGGCATGGGTATTCATAAAGAACACCATTGACTTCAACACCGATAGTAAGCGGGTCGAGGTCGCTCATGTCATCTGTAATATGCCATTCGATAACAATCGTGTCGCCGGGTAAAACAACCTCGGCAAATGTGTTGGGTCCAAGAATGACCGGGAATGTATCGCTATCGATGCCATAAATTCCGTTGTAAATGACTTCTGGACCTGTGAGGTCAACGAAGAAATCAAATACATACGGGAAACCTTCGAGAGGAGCGCCGGTCCAATCAAGCGCAGTTGCGAGGGAACAAACGACCGAACCCTCATCAAAAGGTAGAGTTGGCTCGAAATAAAGGTTTGCCGGCACCCATGTAACCTCGGGCGAACCGGTTGTGTAGGCAACACCATCAACCCAAAGTTCTATTGTTGAAGGGTCAACCGCACTGGGTTCGATAAAAGTAAAAACAATATTTTGCAACTGGTCTGAAGTCGTGCCGCCATCGGTGGGAATTGTTGCATAAATCCCTTGTCCTACTGCGGGCACAGTAAATAAAAATAGCGCCAGCGCTGCAAGAAACATCCTTCTCATCTTGCCTCCTTTAGTTTTGTTTTTGTTTTTTGCCTTCCAAAAATTTGTCCATGATTAGGACAAACTAAATGAATACTTCTCAAAAAGCAAATATTAATGAAAATTAACTTGAACATCATACTTGTCAAGGGAAATTTACCAAACAAAATAATGTTCAAGTTTCAGGTGTCAGGTTTCAGGTTTCAGGTGTCAAGTTTCAGGTGTCTGTAGTCAGTCATCTGTTGCTTTTCAATATTAAGAAAATTTAGTGGATAATCGTCTCGCTTATCATTCTATACCAATACCTTTATTTTCGACTAAATCGGTAGAATTGCAGTTTTAAAATTCCACAATTCCTAATTCCCAATTCCTATTCGGTTTTTGGTCTTTTATTTAGCTTTTTGCAAAGTCGGAATAAAAAGCTGTTCCGCCGGTGTAAAAAACTTTTTATATGCTGTCTCGGTTGCCAGCCAAACCGCAATAAATGGTGAACCTAATATAATATACATGATTACAATCTGGAATTTTACCGCATCGATTGGCGATGCACCAGCAAGTATCATACCTGTCATTGCACCGGGAAGATGAATTAATCCCGTTATTTTTACGGTATCAATTCTCGGTATCATCGAGATTCGTATCGCTTTTTTTATCGATGGTGAAATCGCAGCTCCGGGGGATTTCCCTAATGCCAATGCGGCTTCTATTCTATCTCTCGATTCATCGATACTGTCGCGAAACCGTATGAGACAAAGGCTGAGTGCATTCATATTGTTACCGATAACCATACCGGCAACAGGGATTAGATACATCGGTTTAAGGTCGATAATATTCAAGCCCAGTAGTATTGCGAGAGAAAAAGCTACAGTGCAAAACATCGAAAAGGTTGTAATAAAAAGCGCTTTGGGTATTCCCTTTGCGCGTCTCGATGATGTCCATGCACCCACGAGAGACATGACAAGTATCATACCGAATGTCCAGAGGGTTTTATTCTGGGCAAAGATAAATTTGAGTATGTATCCCGCAGCCATAAGCTGTACAAATGCCCTTATTGCGGAATAGACTATGTCCCGTTCAAGCTTTAGTTTTTTTGTGAACGAAATAATTATCGCAGCGGCAACGAAACCGGCTGAAATAAGAATATCCGAAAATGAAATCACAATACACCTCGCTTTTTTTCCCTAATCAATAATACCTTTGATGGTCATTGAAATTTTGTTTATGACACTTACTTAGGATGCTATATATGAATTTTAGGCTAAATACCGATTTAAAAATATCAAAATCCAAATGACAATTCAAATCCAAATACCCAAATATATAGTGGTGTTGAGGGTTTGACATTTGGTCATTTGCTATTTATTTGATAATTGAGCTTTTTCATTTGTAATCAACATATTGCTCAATAAAAGAAAAGATAATGAAACAGTTTTGAGATGAAACTTTTTTAAAAAAAATAACAAATTTCATAAGTCGTGGATTGCTTTCCAACTGGCGACATTCTTTATTTTACAAAACCATAAAATGCAAACTCATTCATCCACAATTATCAAAGAGTTCTCGATGCCATCCTCGAGGTCTTTGAGAGGATTATTCGGGTCCAGCACCCAGCTTGCACCATAGTCGATGACGAATTTATATTGATAGCGTCCAGCCGGAAGCGGCGCTACAGTTTCCCAGATACCGTCGCCGTCATTATCGTGCATGATACCGATAGATGGATCGAATCGGTCATATTCCTTTGTGCCTACCCAGCCGTTGAAATTACCGGCAAGGTTCACATGATTGGCGGCTTTGTTCTCATATTGGAAAAGGATATAGTGAATTTTGCGTTCGGATGAAATTTCGCTCATCATGGTTTCATCGAGAATATCGCGGTATTTCTCAATTTCAATCTCGTGAGGCGGGCGCAAACGGCTTTTGATTACATTACCGATTGCGCAGCCAGTGATGACGATAATGAGAGCCAGCAATATTATGAGAATAATTTGTTTCATTGGTTTTGCCTTTTGGGTTAGAATTTTACCACAGCGAACAGGTTAATTCCCTGAAAAAGCTCCATTCGCTCGAGTGCATTCGTATATGATATGCCATTATCCGACATTGTATCGTAAATCCATTCTGCTCGCCCGCAATACTGCCCGCGCAGGTTGTATGGTCGAACACCGGTTGAAATCTCGATAAAAATACCCGCTTTCGGCTCATAAATAAACGCAAGATATGGTGCAATTATCTTCTCGGTTGTAGTTTCTATTCTGCCGGAAAATTCAGTTGTATCGTTTATCGTCATCCGTACTTTGCTGTTTTTGAAAAAAACATCGCCCTCGACTGCAAAATTCTTTGCAAAACGCCATTTAACATTAAATAGGAAATCATAAACATCATAAATTCGTGGATATGCATCCGGCGTCCCCGGCTCGATTGAATAAAATACCAATTTCGAGCGGGCGGTCAATCTATCGTCGAATAATCTCAATTTAAACTGCGGTGTGATAGAGTATGAGTTCGTTTCACTAATAGTATCGACAGCGGTATCCGAAAATGCAAGACTTGTAAAACTGGAATCAGTATGAACCAAGTCATAGCTAATCCCGAAACTGAAAAAAGACAATGAATACAGTCCCTCGAGTGTGTAAAAATATCTATCCCATTCCATCGCTCTATCGAAAGTGAGTGTCGGTCTTCCTGTCGAGCCGTCATTGTGATGCGGATAGATATAAGCCTGATTCAAGCCCATCGCATTATAGCTCTCGAATTCGATATCTCCCGATAAATCTATATTCCCGGCGATATGAACTGTGAGTCCACCACCGGCAAGATAGCCGGTCTGTTCGCCGAGTGTGATATCCAGTGTCGAATCGCCTGTGAAATCGGAGTTCTCGCGGTTGCCGGCATCGAGTGAGGAGCGGTAGTCGAGATAGAGATACTCGCCCCAAATATCGAGGAGACTACCGGCACTTGCGGAAATATCGCCGCCGATACCGTATTCAAACGAGCCGAGGTCGAGCCAATCGGAATGCAGTTCATGTGCGGCGTAAATGGTGTCAAAATACTCCCACTCGCTCACAATTTCTGAAGTCGGTAGCCACCATCGGTTGCGGTCTATGCGGAAAGATATACCAGGTGTTACCTGACCAATCTCACGCGCAATTCTTCCCGCAACAACATCGGTACCGTAATCTGAGAAATCGGATGGCTCTTCGGAACAAGTGATGCGGTTCATCCAGAATCCCTGTTGCCTTCTACCGAACCACCATTGAAGGTCGTGAGCCACCATCGTATCGACCGGTGGTGAGGCTGACCAGTCCTGAAACATGTTCGCGGCAAGAAAACGGATTTTTGTGCCGCTCATGAATGTCCGGCGAATTTCCGTATCGAAACTGATACCCGCATATCCCATACCGAAGCTCTGCAGCTCCTCGAAAGTCGGTTCAGCGTATTTATAATTCCGCAGAAGCCCAAGCGGGTCATCGATACCCTCGACTTCACGGTTGAAAAATCCTTCGATTTTGAAATCGTCGTTTTCCATCACAATACCCACGGAATCGAGATGTAGGTGCGCTTCATATATATTCTCTGCATCGAATGTGTTGACATTGAATGTCCCGAAAGCGGAAACGCCCTGTGTTACATTAACACGGAGGTTCACATCCATTTTGGCGAGAGGTTTATATAATTTCCATCGCTTGTCGCCGGTATATCCGTCTGGAAGGTCGCGGTCGCGGAAAGTAAGCATTTTGCTCAAGAACTTTCCACTGAAAAGGATTCTCGATGATGCCGTTGAATTCGCTTGAACCTGCGCCCCGCCTGGGATTATAGCTTCGCCGTCATCGTCTATCTCGATAAGCGAATTGCCAAAATCGCCGCGGGTAACAGGATTGAGCGGATCGGCGAGCCAGTTGCCATCTACAACATACTTGTATTCATATTCGCCGGATTCGAGGTCGATTTTAGCGAGCCATGTGCCGTCGGACTGTTTCTGCATCGGGATTACGGTCGGCGACCAGTTCGTAAAATCACCGGTTAGATAAACCTCGCGGGCATCGGGATTAAAATAGCTGAATTCAGCCTTGCCCTCAAACGATGATGCCGGGCTTTGGATTTGCTGTTCGCCACCAGAAGCATTTAAAACAGAATTAACTCCGCCATAACCGTCATCGCCTTTATCGGGATTGTCGGGATCTTCTTTCCAGACACCATCGACAACGAATTTGTAAAAATGCTCGCCGGAGGAGATTGCGATAGTTGTAGTAAATACACCGCTTTCATCGGCAGTCATCGGATTGGCATCCTGACTCCAGTTATTGAAAGAGCCAGCCACGGAAACCTGTTGCGCTTCGATATCGGTATAAGTGAATTTCACGCCGTCGGGGATTAGTTCATAAGCGCCGAAAACAATAGTGGCAATTAAAACAATCAACGATACAATCGATATTTTTCTCTGCATAATAATATCCTCTGCTTTCAAGTGATTTCGTTTGAAATATAATAAAACATGATAGCAAAGTTAGTCAATGAGAAATAGATAGTGGGAATTCAAGATTGTTGATTAAGAATTGCCCCGCACCGCATTATGAAGACATTTAGACACAGAGAAAAAGAGTTCATTGTAAAACTATCAATAATCAATTAACAATGCAAAATACTTCCCTGTCCCACCCCGTGCTATCGAATGGTGTCATTTTGAATTACTAATTTATATTGTTTTCTTTTCCGTGTTCTCTGTGGCTTTTCTTTGTTTTTTTATTCAGGATGGATGCTATCCTCATCCATCACATTTAAAATTTCAAAAGTTATGCAATTATAAGACCGGAAAACTCCATAACTTTATCCTCGAAGTCATCAGGGTACGGGACTGCTACCTCCTCGACGCCATCCGAAGACAGCCATACAATAGAGGTATCTACATTTTGCGGCTCGATATTCATGAATCTTGCATATCCGAGCCTGTAAAGGTTCAATTGCGCTGAATAGAGAGCATGTTTAGTCTCCGACCTTTTGCCTGTTTTATAGTCCCATATTTTGCGGGTAGCAACCGCATCCAATTTGCCCTCGATTAACAGCCCGTTAATATTCAGCCACATCGGCACTTCTGTTTGGATATCAGAATCGATTTCATCCTTGGCAAAGTTGCTATCGAGGAACGCTTCTACCGTAAGCATGAAGTTTGGTCGAATTTCATCGATTGTGCAAATCTCTTTCGCCAATTCGAGAGCATACTCTCTCGATTCAAAGGGTGCACAAGCAAGAAATGAGTGAATCATTGAACCGAATTCCCGACCAATACTTGGGATTTCTTCCGATATTTTACTATCAGTATCGGCTCGATTATGCTTGCTATTCTCACCAAGCTCAAAGAGTTTTGGACAGACGATGAATTCCGCAGCCTTTGTAACAGATATCTTTGCTCTTCGTGTAGGAGTTTGCCTATTCGTATAGTCTGCGATTTTCGGTCTTTCGATTCGTGGAAATTTCTTCGACATATCCGGATAGCATATTGCTTCAGGCTCGATAATTTCGATACCATCCGGCAGTTCGCTTTCAAACCATACGAGTTCGCGAGCTTTATTGTCATAATTTCCACCGAATGCAGAGATGATTTTTTTAAAAAAACAATCGGACCTTGCGCTGTTTCCTTTGGCAATAACAAAAAGCTGGTCGCAGACTCTTGTAAGGGCTACATAAAATAATCTTTCATATTCCGCCTTTTCTTTAAGCGATGAAGTGAATTTAGTAATCTCGACAATTTGACTTTCCTTTCGTAGCGGTGGAATCGGCACAACCATACCGGGGAATTCCGGCTCGGCATTGAATGGGGGTTTGTTTCTCCGGTCCCCCCAATTACCTCCAGGGTCGATTACGATTACGATTTTTCCCTCGAGTCCTTTTGCAGAATGAATTGTGCTAACCCGCACAACATCGGCGGTTTCCACAGGGATTGCATAACCGGCACTATCCATCTTTCGTTCCGAAAGAAGTGTTTGGGAAATCTCTGTCAGTGAAAGCCCCCCGGACACAAGCTCTCGTAAATGTGAGAGGAATTTTTTCACATTCTCCCACTGCACTTCCGGTGATTGAACTATCAACGGGGTTAATATCTCTTGCTTTTGTAGAAAACCAGCAAGAATTCCATCGATAGTATTATTGTCGGTTTTCTCCAGAAATTCGCTGAGTTTTGTGTATGCTTGCCCCAGCGGTGAATCGAGGTCACTCGAATTATCAGTATCGAGTGGTCTTTCAAAATATCCCTCGAGTCTTTGCCACAGTGTAAGTTGAGTTTTCCGTCCGAGCTTTCGGATAATTTCACCTGCAGAAATACTAAATACCGGATGTGTAAGAATTGCATAAAGAGCGCCAGTCCTGCGCTTATCGGCAAGGAAATCGATAATATTCGTGAGAAATACAATTTCCCGCGTTTCGTAAAAATGCGATTCTACAAGCGGAATTGCCGGAATCTCCGCTTTTCGCAAAAAGTATATCGTGTCGAAAACCGCAGTGCGTGTCCGGGCAAGAATCAGAAAATCTCCTCGACTGCGAATTGTTCCGCCAGGTATGCCCTCATCGAGTCCTTTGAGTACAATATCACGGGCAATTCGTGCCTGCTCGTATGTCTTATCGGGAGTTACTATCCAGAGAGTTCCGCCATCGGCAATATCATCTGGAGATTGCAATTCTTGAAATCTTGCTTCGAAATCATATTCCGGTACTCCGGGAAATGTTTTTTTAAAAATCATGTTTAGCAATCTCAACAGTCTTCGAGATGTCCGGTAATTACATCTTAGAGGAAACGGTATCGGGGAGATTTTGCCGCATTTGCGTCGATTGACAAAATCTTCGCCCCTATGAACGACAGAAACATCAGAGCCGCGGAACCGATAGATAGACTGCTTCTCATCACCGACAAAAAGCACGCTTTCAGTATTTTCTGCAATTTTCCGAATTATTTCCCACTGAATTGGCGATGTATCTTGAAATTCATCAACCATTAGATTTCGGGGGGAAATTTTATCTTTGCTCGAGTCGGGGATTTTTGCTATAAGCTTATTTGCACGAACTAGGAGTTCAGCATAATCCACAGTGCTTTCCGGGTCGTGCGCCGACCAGATATATTGCTCGAAACAAATATAGAGTTTTGCGAGTGAAACAGAAATAGCGGCAAGTTGAGCGATATCTCCCGGCACGAACGCAAGGATTTTTGCAATTTGCTTGTTTTTTTCGTGAATATCTCTGAGTTCGATAGCATCACCAAACTTTTTGCGTTTCATTGCATTGAAAAGCCGATGAAAATGCTCGACTGTTGGTATCTTGACTACCGATAGCTCGAGAATGCTTTTATATCCACCGCTCTTGTCGCTGTCAATTTTTGAGTTTATGAAATCATGGTTCGCCTCGACAGCATGATGAAGTTCGGTGAAAACGGCATTTGTCTTTTCGGCAATTGTGTTCTTGACAAATTTCCGATATTCCTGGGCAAGAACATCCGGCTCGATATTCGCAAGTTTTCGAACTGCATATCCCAGATATTGCCTTCTGGTGAATATCCCGGCAAGGAAGTCTTTGATTCGCTTTCTCGAGAATGTTCTTATAAGCTGAAATATTTCTGTCTTTTGTTTCGGCTCTTTTTCAATGAGCGCCGCAAGGAACTCTTCCGTGAATTCCGACGCGGGGATTTCCGCCGGTTCAACATTGAAACCGGGATCGATTCCGGCTTCAAGCGGGAATCGCACAAGCAGGGAGTTACAAAATGAATGAATAGTCGATATCGGAGCGCTCTCGAGTTTTCTATAAATCTCAAACCACCGTTTATCTCCTGTATCGATGAATGCTTTGAAAGCAAATTCGAAAATTCTCTCTTTCATTTCATAAGTGGCTTTTTCGGTAAAAGTCAGCGCGATTGAGTGCTCGATTGTTTTCCGCGCATCGCTATAAGCTAGAGGATTAAGACCGAGTAAGTATCTTGCAGCCAGAAGTCTTGTTTTACCGGTGCCGGCGCCGGCGCTCACAACAGCATCATTGTCAGGGTTTGCAGCTTTAAGCTGTTCAGGGTTAAGCTCGATATTTAATAATTTGACCATAAGCTAAAACTCATTTTCTAGGGGATATTTGTCAAGATAACTTTTACAGAACTCAACATTCTCGAAGGAATGAGAAGAAATACAGATTAGGTTGGCGATTAGAAATTTACAACATGGGATGTGATAATTCTCAACTCTTAACTCATTTCTCACCGATATGATATGCCCAGAATTTCTCGATTAGCATAAGCACAAGCGATGCTTGAGATTTTGTGAATTTTAGTTTGTCATAAGCTGGAATAGGTCTGGCAAGGAGAGACTGAAATAATTTTGGTATTTGCGGTGAGACCGGAAAAGCATTTTCAGGTGATTCGCACTGTCCGCAAATAAAACCGCCTGATGTGGGTGAAAATTGTATATCCTTTTTTGTAAGCTGTCCCCGGCATGATGCGCATCCGGCAACGACAGGACCGAAACCGGCGAATGTCATTATTTTAAGCAAAAACCCGGATATGACGATTTCTTCATCGAGCTTTTGAACTTGCTGCCAATTCTTAAAAAGAGCTGATGTAATATCAAATAATTCAGGACAGCTTTGCCCCGGTTTTATCAATGAAGTAGCTCTTTTCACATACTGAACCGCTTTGAGCTGGGTTTCATAATCCCTGCGAATTTCCGGGAAATCCTCGACGACCGAAACTGATGATGCGGTTTGAACCTGCCGGGTTTCTTTCTCGTAATAGACAAATTCGAGAATTGCAAACGGAATCAAATATGCCGCTGCGGGGGCGCTTTTGCCGGACCTTAAAGCGCCTTTAAATATCAGCGGTACTATCGAACCATTCTCAAGGAATATCTGCGCAATAAGACTCGATGATTGTATCCGGGTTTTTCGTATTAAAATGCCTTTGGATTTGCGAATTTTCATTTTACGATTTTTTAAAAAAATAATTGCTTTTATTCGACAGAATACTAATTTGATATATATTTCACAACTTAACAACCCATAATTTAATCTGGAGGAAAAAATGCACAAGAAATTGTTTATTCCGGGACCGACCGAGGTCAGGGATGACGCCCTTGCCAGGATGGCTACACCGCAAATAGGTCACAGGTCGCAAGAATTCAAGGACCTGTTTGCATCGATTGTTCCCAAAATACAGAAACTTCTATTCACAAAAAACACTGTTATCCTGTCCACGAGTTCCGGTACGGGTTTGATGGAAGCTGCAACCCGGAATTTCATCGAGAAACGATTTCTATCCACTATCTGCGGGGCTTTCTCCGATAGATGGCACAAAATCGCTGTTGCCAATGGCAAAGAAGGCGATGCAATCGAAGCGGAATGGGGCAAACATGTTCCCACAGAGGAAATCGACAAGGCTCTCGCCACAGGGAAATACGACTGCCTATTTTACACCCAGAACGAGACATCGACCGGTGTGCGCAATCCTATCGAGGAACTCGGTGAGGTTATGAAAAAATATCCGGATGTCGTGTGGTGTGTCGATGCTGTCAGTTCGATGGGCGGCGACTTGATGAAAATAGATGAACTCGGTGTCGATTTCATTCTGGCAAGCACGCAGAAATGCTGGGCACTGCCATCCGGTCTCGCAATCGGGGTTGTCAGCGACAAAGCAATCGAGAAGTCGAAGCGCATACCCTACAGAGGTTTTTACTTCGACCTTCAAACATTCTTAAAATATGTGGAACGAAGCCAGACTCCGACAACTCCCGCTATACCGCATCTGTTCGGGCTGGACTATCAGCTTGGCAAGATAATCGATTCCGGCGGTATAGAATCCAGATATGAACGGCATGTAGAAATGGCGAAATATGTCCAGGCATGGGCGAAACAGCATTTTGACCTGTTCGCGGAACCGGGATACGAGTCCGTTACACTAACTGCGATAGCAAATACCAAAGGAATCAGCGTGGCGGAACTCAACAAAGAACTCGCCAAACGTGGCAAAATGCTCTCGAATGGATATGGCAATCTCAAGGAAAAGACTTTCAGAATCGCTCACATGGGCGATTTGACACTGGATGAAATAAAAGAATTGCTGAATGATATTCAGGAGATACTGCAGTTGTGAAATACACAAGAGAACAGCTTTTCAAAGGCGCTGTGGAGAGGGATAATGTCCGGGAGTCGATTTTCCAGGCTGCAATCGAGTTTTTTGCCCGGAAAGGTTTCTTTGCCACCACAATCCGCGACATAGTGAATAAAGCCGATGTTACTCAACCGATGGTATATTACTATTTCGGCTCGAAGGAGCAGCTTTTCACCTCCGTGGTAAAAGAAATGTTCACTCAAATTGTCGATACCTATAGTGAAATAAACGAAGACCTGCCTTTTGAAGAGTATCTTGCTCAAATAGCTGCTGTGGGTGAAAAGATATTCAGAGATAACCAGGAGGCTGTGCTTCTTATGACTAACTATTTCTATTCTCCCGATATGTATCCTCATTCCCCCGAAGCTAAAAAACTTGTATGGGCGCCGATAAAAATGCTTGCCGATGCCGCTATCAGCGCAAAGAAAAAAGGGCTAATCAGAAAAGATGTGGATGAATTGGCAGTAGCGATGTTTTTCTTTGGTGCGATAGGGTTTATTAAAACGATTAACTATATCGATGAAAATGTTGAAAAAATTCCACACAACATTGAAATTGAATATACAAACAAGCAGCTTATAAAACTGCTGCTAAAAGGTATTACTAAATAATTGGAGGTTACAATGGCAAAAGTTCTGGTTTGTGACAAGGTTGCTCCCGAAGCTATCGCGGGTATCGAGGCGCTGGGACATGAAGTACTTTACAAGACCGGCATGTCCGAGGATGAAATAATCCAAATAGTGCCAGATTACCATGCGATGATTGTCCGAAGTGCTACAAAGGTTACGGAGAAAATAATCGATGCTGCGACTAACATGAAGGTCATTATCCGCGGTGGGGTTGGAATCGACAATATCAAGCACGAATACGGGAGAACTAAAGGTATCCAGACACGGAATACACCGGCGGCATCGTCGCCATCGGTTGCAGAGCTTGCGCTGGCGCATATGTTCTCGGTATATCGCAATATCGCATCGGCGACATGGAGAATGCGCAGCGGCGAACCTTTTAAGGTCATCAAAAAGGAATCACAGGGGCTCGAACTCGCGGGGAAAAAGCTCGGTATTATCGGTATCGGAAGAATCGGCAAGGAGCTTGCGAAGCGGGCGGTAGCGCTCGGAATGACGGTCGTCGCTTATGATACTGTGGTTAATGACTCCGGTATGGCGGATGTGAAAATGACGCCTTTCGATGAACTTCTCGCGACATGCGATTTCGTTTCGCTTCACATACCGGCGGGCGACAAACCTGTGATAGGACGCGAGGAGTTCGCAAAGATGAAAGATGGCGCGGTAATTATAAATGCCGCTCGCGGGGGAACGGTCGATGAAGATGCGCTTATCGAGGCGCTCGATTCGGGCAAGCTTCGCGGAGCCGGTGTCGATGTATATGTCGGCGAACCGAACCCGAAACCCGCGCTTATCAATCATCCAAAGACATCGGTTACACCTCATCTCGGCGCAAGCAGCAAGGAGGCTCAGCGAAGAATAGGCGAGGAAATCGCAAAGGTATTGAAAGAAGTATTCAACTGATATCGTTCCGCCGAAATAATACAGGCAAAATCGAAACCGCTCTCACCGAGGGCGGTTTTTTTATTGAATGACGCTGTAATCGACTATTCCAATTTGAAAAAGAAGACTCCGTTTTCCGTGGTTGTTCATTCCAAATGCAAATTGCAAATTGAAAACCGACAACGGGTGTGGGACGGGGAAATCCTATACCCTGAAACCTGATACCTGTTCCCTGAAACCTGACCCCCCGGTAATTGCTATTTTATCAGCGCTATTTTCCTGACAACACTACGATTCCCCGTTTTTACTCGAACCAGATAAATTCCGCTTCCGATTGACTCATCTGGTTGCCAGATGAATTCGGTTATCGGTAATCGGTCATCTGTTATCGATGCTGGGTATTGGGAATCGTCAATCGTCAATTTACAATCGTCAATCAGTGTCCCCCGCAAATCGTATATCTCAATCACCGAAACCTGACTCCCGACACCTGATACCTGAAATCTGATTGAGGAATTAAATGGATTGGGCGAAATCGCTAAAGTCGGCGCTGTCGGTTTAACCGGATTGTCATCCTTGATATCTCCGGCGTCCAACACCAGCCATTCGGTAAGCTCATTGGGCGTTTCGGTCGATATCAGCGATGTATGACTGCCGGAATTATAAGGCGTAGCGTCCTGCGAAGGATAGGGATTCCAGCTATCTTCCAGAAGTGGAAATGAATACACGATAACCGCGACATCCTCATCGAGCCGGAGAGAATCAAGATTCAAACTCGCCTCGATAAATCCGGAATCGAGGTTCACCGATGCACATGCGCCCATTTTGGCAAAATTAATCCAGTTCCACCAGTAATCGGTCTCATTATATTCATATAATGAATATCGAGCGACCGGACGCCCGGAATAGTGGTCGTAATAGACATTGAACACCATTTCATAATCGGGCGCTCTTCCCGGGAAATTCACATAAGTCCATGATGCATCGCCATACCATGAATTATCGGCGGCGCCGCCGGAGCGATTGTCGATGCACAAAGTGTATCCACGGTTCGAATCACCCGGCTCGAAAAACGGGAATGCTACATAAAGATTGTTATCATCCATGTAGCCATACAGGTCTGTCAATTCGAGATAGTTCTCGGCAAAATCATCCGGGTCTCTGGTTGGTTCGATTTCTGCCTCAATCCAATCTGAAATCTCGCCATCGGGTAGAAGTTCGCCGTTACATGTAAGGAAATAGAGCCATCGCGCCTTGCCATCGGCGGATTCGATGCGAAGACTGGTATATTGCACACCATCGGAAACAGGGAAATCATACTCTTCGCCGGAAATAATCTCGGTGAGATACACGGGAGCTTCACCCTGTCCATACAGAGCTTTCGCATAGACCGGCTCCAGACCGCCGTCGATATTGATTTGCACAACCGGGAAATCGCCGTGGAAAATAGCTGCTCCGTTCGAGGTTACACCGGTAGGAGTTGTCCCGAATTCAACCCCCGGACGCGGATTATGTATCGGGTCGGTTTCGATTTCCGGCAATGGCAGCGCCGGATCCCCGTGCATTATCATCTCGAAATATGTCAGAAGTGTAATTGTGTCCTCGAGCATTTCCGCATTTTCTACAAAATAGGTCATAGTATTTTTAAAAAGCTCACCGCATGTCGCAGGGGATTCTGAAATGCTCTCCATCATACGATAACCGACTTCGGGAAGATATTTCTGATAGTCCAAATAGGTCTCGTAATCCTCGATATAATAGCCGGTATATCCGTATGCCACGCGGGTAGAAGCTATAAGCATGCTTCCGCCGCCACTCCCGAAAATAAAAGCCTCGGAAAATGTTGTATCCATATCGATTTCTTCAATAATATCCTGGTCGAAAATGCCATTGGAGCAATTGCCTCCAAAAAGGATAGGATATGGTGGGTCTATTGGATAATACACAAAATCTGTAATACCAAACGGAGTATCGTCATAATCGTCGAATGCGAAAATCTGTCCGGAGCCGTGAGCCAGTATCCAGAAAATGCCGTGACTGCCGCTTTGCCATGCTGTGCTCCAGTCGGTATAATTAAATCCGCCTTCGGAGCAGTATGAGCGCTCCGATTCAAGCGCATCGCAGAATCCGGCATTGTGGATACTTGTGATGTAAATCTCGCTTTCATAGTATGTGCCGTGCCAGGGGCTTCCACCGGTGAAATATGCGCTGCCGAGCCATTCGGTTGTGGCTCCATTATAAGTGTCCACGAGTTTCTGAATAATATCGTGAGCTTGTGCGTTATTTCCCGCCGGAAGTCTTCCGATACCGAAATTCGGGATAAAGTCATAGTCGGGTGAAGCATAGAACGCATCGGTGGGGGCTATCCTCTGCCAATCCTCGCCGTAATCGCCGAATGCAACATAATAGCTTGGCGGAATATCGCTAGCATCACCGAGAATTGTTACGGTGGCAAGATTTGGATGAGCGGCATCATCGCGCAAATAAGCGATTATTTCAAGAGCAAGGTTGTAATCGTAAGTATCGAGGAAAGTCGGGCGAAGCGAATCATGAGCGTATCCGAGATACTCGATAGGTTCGGGCGCCGGTTCGTAAGATTCTGAAATTGAATCGCAATAAATTATCGCTGTGGAAATATCCCAGCTTTCGTGTGCATCTCTCAAGCTTTCTGCCGCATCGGAAAATTCGGCAGTTGTAATAATTATATTTTCAGCATCGGTGGACATTGCGCTTTTCGTGGTGGTGATTTCCACACGGTCAGCATGTATGCTGATATCGCACGAGGTTAAAAGCTCGAGCTTGCCGGATTTGGGATTATATTGAAGCGGATAGACACGGATGAAAACCAGAGTGTTTTCGCCATCGTATCCTGCGGTATATGCGAGCCAATGTCCCGGGAAAAAAGCATCGACACCGTATATTGCCGGGTCGGGCAAGCAGAAATCATCGGTTCCATTCATTCCTTTCATCGGTTGTCGATTCCGCTGAAGCCGGAATGGTTTTGCATTGGGAACAACATTGAATACACCAGGAATCGATTCCCGCCGGGAATCGGAAATGCCGACACCGGTTACATCCCACCTCCCGGGAAGAATAATAGTATGTATGTCCATCGGTAGCATCGGCGCACCGGGTTTTCCCGATGGGCAAAGCCCCGATATCCGTGGATAGACAGTGCCGGAAAGAATCCCGCAGGCAAAACTTAGATTGTTAGATTCATAAGTGACCGAGAAGCTTGCTGTAACAGGTTTATTAACATCACCGGTCTGTTCGGCAATTCCCGGATAGGCAAATCCGACCATAATAATCATTAATATCAAAAGGATTAGTAATGAGTTTCTCATAATGACTCCTTGAATTTGAATAGTTTGAATTACAAAGCTAATACAAACATGAATTAAAGTCAAGGATATTGAACTTAATGCCATTATTTTATGGACTGAAAAATTGAAGTAGAGGCATATATTATGTAGTAAATATAATATTTGTTCCCCGTATATCATTGTCTAACAATAAAATAAAATTCTCTCTTGACAAAAAGCTTTCAGTGTTTATATTTGATACTTGCAACTATTAAAGTAAAACAGGAGGTCCTCATGAGACGGGGAACTTTTTTTGTTCTATGCACATTGTTGTTTTTGCAAATTGCAACATTGTCATTTAGTGAATCACTGTTGGTTCTTCTCTATGATGAAAGCGGCATCGAGGTCGATGAAATGATAGTGGATGACGCTCTTATGGGAATAACCGTTCCCCCGACATGGCGGGATATGGGTTCCGAGATACAAATATTCGCCCTGCCGGAATCCACATTTGTAACATCGTTTGCCTTATCTACACTGGAACATGCATCGTATGCCGACCAGTCGGGCTGGGCGCATATCGCAGAGACAGCGCTCAGAACACTTGGGACAACATGGGCGGATTCTTGCGATACAGCCAATTTTGCCTGGCATGCAGCTTTTGCCGACAGCGCAACCGTTGCCGACCAAGCGCGATGGGCGGATTCTACCGCTCATGCCGATTCATCCGATAATGCCGCATTCTCGTGGGAATCCGATACTTCACGAGTTGCGGGATTCGCATGGGTCGCAGATAGCGCGGAGACATCGGGATTCGCATACCTTGCCGATAGTGCAAGAGTTGCAGGCATTACATGGAATCTTCAACCCGGTGATGCCGATTATATCCAGAATCAGATTGCAGGTTCGCAGCCTGCAGATTTCTGGATTTCAGGCGCTGGAAGAATCGATGACTCGCTTATGGTCGATGGCAATGCCTATATCACAGGCAAACTGACTGTCGATGGTGGAATCGACCCTACTTATCTAGCGCTCACTCCACAGGCTGTCTCTCCGGGTGTGCAATTCGCACTCTGGGTGGATTTGCTGGATGGGAACAGCTTACAATATAATGACGGCGTTGCGGATGTTGAAATCATGACACAAAGCGATACGATTCCTCATGCGGACAGCTCGATTTATTCGGATACGGCAAACTATGCCTGGTTTGCCGATTCATCGAGAATCGCTTCATTTGCCGACAGCGCGAGAATCGCAGGGAGCGGATTTGCCGATACTTCAGGTTTTGCATGGTTCGCAGATTCTGCCGAAACATCATGGCTGTCATACAAAGCAGACACAGCCGAGACAGCATTCTCCGCAGACACTGCAAGATTCGCAGGTTATTCTGATACAGCTAATTTCGCTTGGTTCGCCGATAGCGCAAGAATTGCAACATCGGGCTATGCCGATACTTCAGGTTTTGCATGGTTCGCAGATTCTGCCGAGACATCATGGCTCGCATACAAAGCGGATACAGCCGAGACAGCATTCTCCGCAGATACTGCAAGATTCGCAGGTTACTCGGATACAGCTAATTTCGCATGGTTCGCTGATACTGCGGGAACTTCATGGACAGCGCATCTTGCCGACTCGGCAACGCAAAGCATTTATGCTGATACTACTTTCTTCATCGCCCGTGCGGAAACAGCCATTTATTCAGACACTTCCTTCTTCATTGCGAGAGCCGAAACAGCTACTTATGCTGACACAGCATTATTTGTATCTAAAGCTGACTCTGCAATTTACGCCGATACAGCTTTATTTGTGGGACGTGCCGATACAGCAATTTACGCCGATACAGCTTTATTTGTGTCAAAAGCTGATTCAGCGATCTATGCCGATACTGCATTTTTTGTTGCTAAAGCTGAATCTTCAATATATGCAGACACAGCCTTATATGTCCAGCGAACGGATTCCGCTACCTACTCTGATACTGCAGATTATGTAGTTCGCGCGGATTCCGCGACATACGCGGATACTGCATTTTTTATTTCTAAAGCCGATTCGGCAATAAATGCCGATACTGCCGCTTATGCTTTAGACCTTGCATCGGGTGATGCCGATTATATACAGAATCAAAACGCAAGCGCACAGGTCGGTGCGGATTTCTGGATTGACGGTACCGGTAGAATTGACGATTCCCTTATGGTTGATGGCAACGCATATATCACCGGAAAGCTCACTGTCGATGGAATTATCGACCCGATTGCGCTGGTACTAACTCCACAGCTTGTCGACCCCGGTATTCCCTTTGCTTTTTGGATAGACATGGTTTCAAACCAAATGATGTATGATGATGGCGGAGGAGCGGTTATAGTAATCACTGAAAATGACACCGCAGTTTATTCCGATACCGCTAATATTGCATTAGCTGTGATTGACGATGGGATAACAGCAGCAATGCTTCATGATATGGGTGCGGCAGTAAATGATGTTCTTCTATGGGACGGAGTTGATTGGACACCGGCGGCTGTAACCGATGACCTGTCGGATAATTCAATCAGCGACCTCCAAGATGTCGATGTGTCAGGTGTTGTAGTAGGGCAAATTCTCGAATGGGATGGTGCGAATTGGACACCCGCTGATGACGATAATGATATATATACAAGTGGTAATGGTATAGATATCACAGCTTTTGCGGTTTCTGCCGATGTCGCTGCCAATTGCGGTTTAGTTAATAATGGTGGAACAGGAACTCAACTCGAAGTTCAGTTCGATGCGATAACAATAGATATTGATGGTTCTAATCAACTTTATATTCCAGATAATGGAATCGGACTTGGCAAAATAACAGATGGCGGGGCTGACCAGATTCTCACAACAACCGGTGCCGGCGCTCCACAATGGGAGAATAAAAGCATTTTCGCTACATCAACCTTGACCGATGCACATATCTTTGTTGGTGATGCGACTAACTCTGCACAGGATGTCGCAATGAGTGGAGATATCGCAATTGACAATGTCGGCGTTACGACAATCCAGAACGATTCTGTTGATGAATTTATGCTGAATGTGTCTGTCGCAGGCACGGGATTAACCGGCGGTGGTGGTTCTGCATTATCGGTAGATTATGGAGTTCTCGCAAATACCGCATGTGAAGGCGATGACAGCCGGCTTAATCCAACACCCGGAACTGCGGGAGAAATTCTTTATGATGATGGTGCAGCTTGGAATACTCTCGCTGTCGGTGCGAATGGCACAGTTTTATCACTTGTTGCCGGAGTTCCCGTGTGGACAACTGTCGCTACTGCAAATGCGGATTTGACCGAAGGCGCTAATGGTAGTATTACAGCATTTACCTATGATGGAAGTCTCGCCGCTACTGTTGAAATAGATAACACATGGTTCAGCGGCGATGCGACTATAACCGCTGGCGGTGCTTTGACTCTTGCTAATACCGCCGTTGCTGCGGGTGGTTATGGCAGCGCAACTCAAGTCGCTACTTTCATCGTTGATGCTAAGGGCAGATTGACCGCTGCTGCTGATGTCGCAATTTCCGGAGTTCCCCCCGGTGGAGCAGCTGGAGGTGACCTTACAGGGATATATCCAAATCCAACATTAGCTGCCAGTGTTGTCAGCGATAATGAGATTGATTATGTAACTGTAACTCTAAATGATTTCACCAATGATGCCAATTTCGTAGCCAGCGGTGATGCGGCTGGTGGAGATTTAGGTGGAACATATCCGAATCCGGCTATTGCTGCTGACGCTGTTGGCAGCGCAGAATTAGATGAAGCACAAAGCTATAGTGTCGCAGGGATGACCTCCACCGGAGATGTAAGGGCTGATGGCGTTTTCAACAATAATGGAAATGCCGGAACGACGACAACATACGATGTTGTTACGGATACGCAATGGGACATCAGCGATTCTAAGCTATATAAGAAAACGAGAACAATTACGGTAAACGGCGGCATAATAACCGATGTTGGCGCCGAAAGCGGATGGACTGATTGCACTGTGCCGTAATGTATCCGGTAGTCATGTTAAGACGGGAAAAAAATGGAATATACAATTACGGATATAAAAAATTTAATTTTACCGATTTTGCAGCAATATGGAGTTACTTCTGCCGGGCTGTTCGGTTCGATTGTTCGTGGCGAAATGACCGAGGAGAGCGATATCGATATATTAGTCGAAATTGCGAAGGATATAAGCTTACTCGATTTCGTGGGATTTAAACTTGAAATCGAGGACACATTAGGCAAAAAAATTGACCTTGTTGAATATAATACAATCAAACCACTATTGCGAGAAAGGATTTTAAAAGAGCAAGTGCACATTTTATGAAACGAATTAAAAGAAATGATTCAAAGGATAAAACAAGACCTTGAGAATCAATAAATAGGAAAAAAATATTCAGCGATATAAGTGAGGTTTCACATGAAACTTAAAATTTATATAGTATTAATTTTCATTTTCGCCGCAGGTATCGGATTAGCGCAGGAACCACTTTGTATCGATTGGCTGCCGGTATATATATGCCCGTTCGATACTTTTGAAATCGATGTTTGTTACGATACTCTCAATCCGGGATTTGTGTATGATAGCATCTATATTTATAGTAATCTCGAGTTCCTCAATCTTGGCAGTTCGGGTCACTGGTATGTTCTCGAACCCGCACCGGCGGATACACCGATTATATGGAATAATACCTATTTCGATGGCTTAGTAACCGGCGACTGGATATTCGGCTGGGATAGCGTTTATATCGCAGCCGATTCCGGCGGAACTATTGTTGCAGATTCAGCTTTCTGGATTTTTAACTATCCGCCCGATAGTATGTGGACGGATACTACAATCAATATTTGTCCCTACGATAGTTCGTGGATGGCGGGAAAGTGGCTCAATGTTTCTGGTGCTTATTTCTGGAACTGGCAGACCGAAACGCTTTTTGTATATAACGATTTTGTGCACAGGGATATTATCGACTCGCTGGTTTGCATAACTCCCGACCACCATTCATACACAGCGCCGGATTCGCTCGACCCATGGGCTGTCGATACACTCTACGATCCATGCCCGACGCCGCTCTGCACAACATTTACACTGCTGCCGACCGATGTAATCGATGACACTTTAATTACACTCTGCCGGGCCGTAGCGGAAACTGTGATTATCCCAACCTATTACCCTTACGACCACGACTGGATTCTCGATGGTTTCGTGATATACAGCCGAAGCGGTATTGTTGCCGCCGATACATTTATGATTACAGCAGCTTCATGCGGTACAAGCTGGGTATATTACGATATTACCGGTGGCTGCGATTCGGTCAGGCTCGATAGCTTTGCAATTTATGTCCCGTGCCAGAGTTATGATATAATAGTTAATTCGAGTTTCCCGCACGATTCCGGTTCGCCTTATTGCTACGGAGAAACTCTGACATTTTGTCTTACCGGCGATTCACTCGAATCGAACGATATTTGCTGGGATTTGCCCGGCGCCGATGCTTGCTCGACATGTATCCAATATATTACGGATACATCATTCACAGCTTATGTAACATTTACCGACCGTTTCGGCTGCGAATATTTCGACTCTATCTCGATTGTCGTCAATCCAGAGATTATTTTCACTCTTACCGATTCCGGTGGCTGTACCGGCGAACAAAGGACATTGACAGTTATTCCCGCTCCCATTGCCTCTATCGACTATGTCGTATTCCAATTCGGCGATGGCTCATGGGATTTTATATATAGCCCCGATACAGCTGGTAATTTTGTAACACATCACACTTACGACGGCACCGGGATTTATCTTGTTTATGCAACTGTCTATGATTCGATAGGATGTTTCAGAATGGACAGCATCTGGCTTCGGCAGTCTGAAGTATATGCCGAACTCACCGTTGATGAGAATCCTGCATGTCTTCTCGATGAGATACTCCTCGATGCTTCGGCAAGTTTTGTCGAACCTGCCGGTGTTCTGGTATATAGATTCTTCGATAACGCGGGTGATTCAATATATTTTGGAGAACTGCCATATTGCACCGATACTGTCGAATCCGCCGGCGTATGGTCGCTATGGGTAGTCGATACCGCCGCCGGATGTTCATCTTATACTTTTGTGGCTCTCGATGTTAAATGGGTCGAGATTTTTGCGCCGGACACTGTTTATACTATCGAGGGATGCGTGAAATGCGAGGACATACTCGCTCTTCCGCACAATTGCGATGAGGAAGTCATTTTCGGTTATGCGGAATATGATACGAATCTCGCAGCCTATGGCGACATGCTCCTTTTACCCGATGAAGAATTTTGCACACCGCCGATATTGTCCGAATTGACATACATGCTTTATGCCTGGTGTGCCGAATGCCCGGATGCACCCGATTCTACTGAAATGACCGCTATTCCGGTGATGATTACAGGAATTACTCATGATACAATTCTTTGTTTCGGGCAATTTATGCCGGGATTACTCGATTCATCCACAGTAACACCGACCGGACTCGAGGATTCTATTCTGTGCCAGGTCGTATTTATCAATACCGAGGAAACAATCGAGGATACAATCTGGGATTGGGCGCCGCTGTCGATTCTACCGGCGGATTTTAGCGGCTACCCGGCAATTGCCAATGGTATGTTAGAATATAGGTTCGCACTTAATGGTGAGATGGATTGTTACAATACAATATCCGCACGAGTCACATTGCACCATCCTGTGGCGGTTCTCGATATTTTACCCGGCGAATATATTTGCGAAGGACATCTGGACACACTCGACGCATCGGATTCATATTCAAACTGCACCGGCGCAACACTTTGTTATCGCTATTTTGAACTGCTAAGCGATGTGCTGGTTCCGCTCGATGCTTTTACCGACTCGATGTGTTGTGCTTCAGCATGTTCAATATACGCTATCCCGGATGCGCCCGAAGTGGGAGTTCACACTTATGCCGTCGTGGTTTGCATGGAGGAGGTTCTATGGTGCTGCGATACCGCTTATGCTACACTCGGGGTTTGTGATATCGAAACACCGGTTGTATCGATTTCGGGCGAATGCGCGGCGGATACAATCGCAGCGGATGCCGAAATACAATTGACAATTCTTAATGCGGATATGTTCACTCATTTCTGCTGGGATGTAACAGAAACTACTCTGGTGCCGTGTTTTAGCGACAGCTCGATACTGGTATATACACCGACTATCGGCGAATCGCTCGTAGTCGAACTTTTTGCATTCCGGTGCGAATTTGCATGCACTTCTTATGATTCCATGACTTTCTACATAAATCAACCGCCGATTTGCGATACAATAAACCTGACTATCATCGAAGATGTTTGCCCATACACATTTATGCTCGCGGATTCGGTAACCGACCTCGATGGCGATTCGCTAATATTCAGCCTTATATCCGGTCCCACCGGACTTACAGTCGATTCAGCCGGTTCGCTTGTATGGGATTGCCCCGGCAATTGCGAGGTCGGTATCTCACGCGCAGAAATCGAAATTACAGAGATTAGCTCGTGCGCAAGTGTTTGCACATCGACCATAATACTTACTGTTGAAAATACTTTCACCGGAATCACCGGTTATGACACACTATGGGGATTCTCCTGTATCGAAACTCCGCTCTTCTCCGGTGATACATTGTGGATAATCAATTTACAGGATTGCTATGATATCAGTATGCAGCTCTATGCCGACGACCTTGAAGAATGCGACTGCGGTTTTTGGAGCGCGGAGATGCTCTACTGGCTTAATGTTAATGAATATAGCGGCATTATCAGCGCGGATTTGTACACTGTGCCGCGCGATACTTACCCGGATATTGTGTATTATTCCGATTGCTCCGATACCGATTCGGTCGTGGTAATGGTATCGGTTGCGAATCATCCACCGCGCGCATCGACTGTCCCTTATGAATTATGGGTTCCAAGCGGTCAGGAAACTGTTGCGGTCAGGTCCCTCGATTTTTCCGACATCGATGGCGATGTCGTTAATATCGACAATGCAACACTGACCAATTCAGCGAACTATATATTCTCTACGGGGGAAACCGCTGTTACCCTTCAACCGGATATCAACTATCGCAATTTCCCCGGCAGTCCGGATACACTGGAGGTTACGGCATCCGATGGCCACGGTGGTTCGATAACTACTACAATACTTGTGTGGGTTTATAATCCATCAGATGTTAGACCGGAAAACCGCAAGCCATATTCGACAACTCTTATAGGCGCATATCCCAATCCATTCAATTCATCGGTCTGGATAGAAATGGAACTGGTTAATTCGGGACATATTTCCCTCGCAGCATTCGATAATTCCGGGCGAGTCGCACATATCCTATTCGATGGCGTTATGCCATCGGGGGTATTCCGTTTCATATGGAACGGCGATGACTCGAATGGCGCGGATATGCCGTCAGGAACATATTGGATAATGCTTTCCGTCAACGATGAAAAATTCTCGCTGCCTGTGCAGCTTATTCGATAGAATATTACCAAGAGGTGTATATGAAATATTTCAAGATATGTGTAATTACCGTTTTAATTGCCCTTTGTTCGATTCTTTGGGGCGACATATCGGTATCGATACATCAACGCGGCGATTCCGTCGATGTGCGACTCGAACCTATCGACCTCGGCGCTTATATCTTAATCTGCGGATGCGCTGGTGAAACACTAATGCCCGGAATTGTTGTCGATTCCGCTTTATCTATCGATTTTGAGATTCCCGCCTGTGGCTCGTTGACTGTGAGATGGACTTCTATCGAGACTGTCTCTGTCGCCGATGTCGTTCCTCTGGACGATTACAAAGTCCGTATTCCCGGAGGGTGGTTTAGAATCGGCGCCGATGTCGGCGATACGATTGCGCTGGTCAACAGCGGTGCCGATGCAGCATTTATCAATGGCGCCCGCCCCGATAAATGGATTTTTGTCGATACTTTCACAGTTCGAACTATCGAGGAGCCATGTTCGCTTTATCAGCAATTCATCGACTATGGCGGATACAGCGAGCAATCGTATTGGAAACTTCACCCGCCGGAGGTTGCTGACCCCGCCGATTCTCTCATTGGCTGGCTCGCAAATATCTGGTCGGGTCCAGCAACTGCATGCACCGAAGGCATGATGCCTGTGAGGGGTGTAAGTTTATATGAGGCGTTAGCATACGCGCACTGGCAGTTCGGGGGAACTCTCCCGACTGAAGCGGAATGGGAGATAGTGACACGGATGAATACAGGAAGGATTTTTCCATGGGGCGATGTTTTCTGTATTCCCGATTATATCCTGACTGCAAATGTAGGCGATGCAATTCAATGCGACAGCGACCCTTTTGCCGGTGGACCAGGATATCCGGAATTTTTCACCGGCGACATTAGCGCATCGGGTTGTATGTCACTGAGCGGTAATCTTGTGGAGTGGTGTATCGACAGGTTTGAATCGAATTATTACGGACTTGTGAATACGATATCACCAGTTCTTGCGCCGTCTTCCGGCGAGAACAGCGCTGTTCGCGGCGGTAATTTCAATACCGGACATCGCTATCGTGCATCGGTTTTTGCAAGAGCCGGTTTCGCTCACGATTCAAGACAACCTCATCTCGGATTCCGAATTGTATGGAGAAACAGCAATGGAGTTCCTGATGAGTGGTTAGAAAATACCTATACATTCGACAGTTCCGCTCCCGACACACTCGGTTTGCTTTTACCGCACGGATGCCTTATGGACTGGGTAATAGATTCGTTTGCCATAGTTTTTGGCGAACCTGTTTCCGGGAGCATATCGATTACACCCGATGACCCGCTAAATATTTATCCCCGCTGGAATGCTGTGCCGGGTGAAACTCTCTGGATAGTGAAACTTGCCGATGTTACTGTGCCGGGAGACTTAATTTGTATCGATATTAGCGGGCTGACTGACACAGTCGGCAATCCGCTCGATATTATCGACCCGATTTGTGTCCCGCTTTGCGGAACATGTATCGAGATAATTCAAATACCCGATACACTGTGGTCGCCGCAGGGTTGTTATGCTCAAGCTGAACTTCAGATTGTGAACTGCTCGATGTTAAGTATGACAATCGATTCGATTATTACATATTTACCGTTTGAAATACTCGGCGATATTTCAGCAATTGCTGCCGATGAGACAGCCAGTGTTTATGTGCGATTCACTCCCGAATGCACAGGGATAATTTCGGCGCCTATCATTGTATATGGTGATTTTGGGATATATTCGGATTCGCTTCTCGGCTATGGCTGCGATGAACCGCTCGCAACCGCGCAACCACTTCAAATTGCATTTGGCGAGATATGCGACACGATGTGCCTCGATTTTCAGCTTATAATGAATGGGTGTTCCGAAGGAATGCTTGAAATCTGCGATATTTACTGGACCGAGGATGTCAATTTCAACCTGAATGGAATTCTAATCGGCGATACACTTTACGACTCCCTGTCCGGTCAGGTTTGTTTCGATAGTCTCGAACGAGGAAACCAGTATGACACGCTTTATTTCCGGTTTCGGCCTATGGGCGGAGTATGCTGCGATAATGCTACAATATCCATTCCATTAAGCGCCTCGTGTTTTGGGACAGCATGTGACCCAAATACAGATATAGATGCAGTACTCGGTAATGGCACCAACTTTGTTGAATTCTCTTGTATCGTCGAGGATGTGAATATTTTTGACCGCTGGGGAAGATTTGTCAGGAAACTGGAACCGGATAATTTCGGTGTTGTCGAGTGGGATTTGACCGACAAAGACAGAAATCTTGTACCCGCGGGTATTTATTACTGGACATCCGGTAAATTTAAAGGCGACATAATTGTTTTAAGATAAATTCGTCCCTCGAGGGGAGGTATATATGAAAGGTAGATATGTTGCATCAATTGTCTTGATAATTACAATCGGCGGAATTTGTTTAGGTAAACACGGTTCATCCGGGCTTTTGCCAAAATTTTCATCGGCGTATCTGGAATACCGCGATGCTCTTGTCGGCATGGATATGTATGCCGGTGCAAGGTTCGACTATGATGATTTCCTGACTATCGAACCGAATGTATTTACCTATTACACCGGTTCCGGCTGGCAAACTTTTGGCGGAATTTTGCAGTTCAAATTAAAACCGCTCGAAAAAATTCCCGCTAAATTCGATATATGGGCTGGCGGGCAATGGGACATTGTCGATTTGAGCGACAGGACTAATCCCGGCTCCGGCTTAAGCGCTACAAAATATAGCCGGATGACACCCACATTCGGTGTCGGCGCCGGTGTCGATTCTATCCCGTTTTTTTGCAAAGGCTGCGATTATCATTTCTCGGGTAGAATTCTTCTGGGTGATTTTATACCAATCTACACAGAATTCGATGGGCTTTCATCTACAACCCCGGAAACACTCTCAACAGTTGTGGTTACCGATGTTACACTTGGAACTCCTTACGGGGCTGCCAGTATAGTAAGACATTACCGTGCACGCGGTTGGTTTGGTGATAATTACTGGCGGATAAGCTACACATCGCCGTTTTGCTGCGGCGGACTTGCTCGTGGAAGAATCGGATGGGAAAGCGGATACCTCGGTTTTGCGGATATCGAGGTTAGAATTGCACCGATTTCGATTATCACTGGTGTCAAAATGCCGGTTGATTATTCTATCTGGACATGGCATACGGGGATAATTTTTCAACCACCAATAAACCGATACAATACCGAGCAGGTTAATAAGCGCGGTTCCGGTGATATCGAGGTTCTAGCGCCGGCAATTAGAAGCCCGTGGGAATAATAATCGGTTATCGATTGGGAATCCCACTTAATCTGCTAATCAGAGTAATCTGTGGTTCTATTATTGGTTGAAAAAGTTGATTCGGTCAGGGATATTCTATGCATATCTCATTGATTGTCAAGCAATTATGTTCAACTCAATAGATTTGCAAGGAATATAGATTAGCTATTTAGAATTCCCAATTCTTTACCTACTTTGCGAAGTTTTTCAAGTGCAAATTCGAGGTCTTCATCTGTATGGGTTGCCATGAATGAAAACCTAATGAGTGACTGGTTCGGTTGGACTGCGGGTGGAACGACAGGATTCACAAAAATTCCCTCATCCTCGAGCATTTTATTCATCTTGAGAACTGTCATAAATCCACCGATAATTATCGGGATTATCGGAGTTTCAGTTTGCCCGATGTCATAACCCATACCTGCAATCTCTTTCTGCATGAAATGAGTGATTTCCCACAATCTTTCTCGACGCCAGGGTTCGGTTTTGATAATTTCGAGGGCTTTTTTCGCTGACGCTACTGATGCCGGAGATGGACTAGCCGAAAATATCAATGCACGCGAGTGATGTTGCAGATAGTGAATAACATCCTCATCGGCAGCCACAAAACCACCGATTGATGCCAGCGATTTGCTGAAAGTCGCCATAATAAGCTCGACCTCATCGGTGAGTCCGAAATGAGCGGGGGTGCCGTCGCCTTTAGGACCTAGAATCCCGAATGAATGCGCATCATCCGACATAACAACTGCATTGTATTGTTTGGCTAGTTTTGTAATTCCCGGCAAATCGGCGATATCGCCATCCATAGAAAATACACCATCGACAACAATTAATTTGCCATCCTCAAGCGGGATTTTTTGAAGAACTGTCTCGAGATGTGCCATATCATTATGTCGGTAACGAACCATTTGCCCCATAGAGAGCGCTGCGCCATCGATTATCGAGGCATGGTCGAGTTTGTCGGTAATCACATATTCTTTTTTGCCGACAAGTGTCGCCAGAACTCCTTGATTAACCATGAATCCCGTTGAATAGAGTAACGCCGATTCCTTGCCGACAAAATCGGCAAGTTCCCGTTCGAGTTCGTGGTGAATGGTAAGGGTTCCATTGAGAAATCGCGAGCCTGCACAACCTGTGCCATATTTTGTTGTGGCTTCCTGTGCGGCTTCGATGACGCGCGGGTCATCCGTGAGACCGAGATAACTATTTGAACCCATCATTAAAACTCTTTTTCCATTTTCCAGCATAACCCAGGTATGCTGTCCGGTGGCAATGGAACGAAAATATGGATAAAGCCCCATCCGCTGGACTTTTCGCGCTTCTTGATACTGTTCACATTTATCTAATAGTGTTTTATTCAATTTTCGCTCCTTTTGCGTTACCCAACCATTGAGGATAGCCTATCTATCGATAATTCGTCTCGCTACACGATTATTATTCGCCCTCATACCGGGCGAGCGAGTAGAGTTTAAGCGGCTCGATTTTTTCTCTACCGCCAAGTTCGACAAGCTCGATAACGACAGCGGCTTCGATAATCTCACCGCCGAGTCTTTCGATAAGTTTTCCCGCCGCTTCAAGTGAACCCCCTGTTGCAATAAGGTCGTCCAAAAGTAGAACTTGTTGTCCTTCTTTTATTGCATCATCGTGAATTTCGAGTGTATCGGTGCCATACTCGAGGTCGTATGTTTCGGAAATTGTACCGCCGGGAAGTTTGCCTTTTTTTCTAATGGGTATAAATCCTACTCCGAGTCTGTCCGCAAGTGCGCCTCCAAAAATAAATCCGCGTGATTCTATTCCGGCGATGACATCGATTCTCCGGATTTTGTAATGCTCATGGAAAATGTCGATTGTGCCGGAAAACGCATCCGGATTCGAGATGAGAGTTGTGATGTCCCGGAACTGTATTCCCTTTTTGGGAAAATCGGGAATTGTGCGGATGTATTTCTTCAAATCCATGTTTACTCCTTTGTATGTATAAATTTTGTTTCCTGAAAAACCGATATTCTATTACTCGAGTGCGGTTACAACAACACCCCAGTCTCTGTCTGCGATATAAAAAGCTCGATTATCTGCACCAATACCGTAAGCATATGGCGTTTCAAGCTGATGGATAAGCTCGGGACTTGCCGGATTATCGAGACAATAGAACAGGACTCCATCCGAACCGATTGCCAGTGCAAGATAGTCCGTGCCATCGAGTGTAGCGAATTCGATATCCTGCGCCTCACCGACCTGCGTATCGGATTGATAAACACGCTCTGGATTGGCGGGGTCGCCGACATCGATTACAGCAAGACCGGCGATTCCATCGGCAACATAGAGATAACCGTCATAATACCGGAGCCTTGTCGCTTCTCCGGGTGTGTCGCAAGAACCGATATGGATTTTATTATCTGGATTCGCAATATTGATAATATCCACCCCGGCATCCTCGATAGCAACTGCGGCAATTGTATCCCATGCAACGACACCTCTGAGAAAAGCCTCGGTTCCATAAGGGTCGCCGCGCTGTATTATATATCCCGGTGTTCCAAAATCGAAAAGATACATGCCATCGTCATCATCGGCAGCAAGCAGGAAAAATGTATCGCGCATCCAAAAACCGAAAACATCGTCGGTAAGTCTTGGATACGAGCTTACTGGAATCTGCACAGGTTCAGCTCTATCGGTGATGTTAAAAATATACACTGGCGGTTCACCGCGATAATCTGCAATTGCAAGAATATTTATTTCTGCATCGGCACAAAGACCTCGAGCATCATATTGAAGATACCAATCGATATTACTGACAAAAGAGATATCCAGAATATCTTCGATATTAACAATAGTCAATCCCGATTGTCCATCTGCAACATAAAGCCAGTTCTCGACAGGAAAACAGTCGTGTGCGAGTCCCGGTGTTTCGGTATTACTTTTAACCTCGAATGGGCGCTGGTTAATTGTGAACGAGAGTGTATCCGACCAGTTGTCGAAATCATCCTCGCCAATTCTAACTCCGACACACCATGTGTAACTGCCGTCCTTAAGCGGTAAAGAACTTTTCACCGATGAACCGGATTCGATTCGCTCCCAGATAAGTGAATCTTCATGCCACAACAGGATTTTGTAATTATTCGCTTCGGGATATATCTCCCAGTCGAAAAAGATTATCGAGAGGTTTTTAATATCGCCATCTTCGGGATTTTCTAGCGCAACCCGCTCTTCGAATGATGGAAGCGAGCGCTTAGCACAACCACAGAAAATCACAAGTATCGAGATTAGGATTATTATTGCAAATAATTTATTTCTCATTTTACCTCTCCGCTTATTTAGTTTCCGAAAACCAGTGCAAATCGCACCTCATTGATTTGAGTGCGAACATAAAGAAAGCTTTTTTAGTAATTTGTCAATAATGGGATTTTGATTTTTTGATAATAACTGAAATATCAAAATGTACAAATTAAAAACTACAAATCAAAATGCAAAATGCCTTGCCAACACACATAGAAAAGCTACAGGAGATACAGAGAAAAACAGAAAAAACAAAAAGAAGTTAGTGATGGAACGCATTATGCATGCTGAGAATCATTTTTGATTTTACCATGAGATTTCAGTTAACCAGCCGGCCCTAACAGAAATCGTCTTTGTGTATGTCTCGAGTCGTTCCGAATAACGAAAAGGTTTGATATTTCCCGGAGTCCACCGACCATCGGCATTATTATCGCAAATTCCACACAGTTTGTAGTCACCGGGCGGAAGAGACACAATGAATTTATTGTTCTCATCTGGTTCGAGAAAATAGCTATTCGATTCATTAAACAGAAAGAATATAGGATACTCGCACTGCCAGTTCGATTCAAGTTCAACTGAACCTGGTTTTTTTAGCAGAATCGCGATAGACTCGGTATCTGTAATGCAATTAGCGAAATCATCACAAAGCGAATCTATAATAATTGTCAATGTTTCACCCATTATGAGCGGTTTTTCAAATAAAAGCTCGATAGCATTATGCGTTATTCGCAAAATATCGAACGGAAGAATAGAATCATCGAGGAAGCATGAGAATTGTGCCGAAAATGGCTCGGAGAAAAAAAGTTTAAGATTTCTTGATGGCATCATTTGCAGAGATTTCTTGCCCAACAGAATAACAGATGGTGGAAGAGTATCTTCAGGCGCTTCAGAAGGAATTTCTCCGGTTAATTCTACACAATTGCCAAAAAAATCGCAAGCCCGAATTGTTAAGCTATCCCGAACTAATGGTTGTAGTGAACGCCATAAAATCGATGTTGAATCTGTCGGCGAATACCAGAATTTGACATCATGCGAGTCTTTATGTATATCGAGTGAATCAATAGCGACCTGCTCGGTGAACTTTATACGCGCCGTATAATTGTCGGGGCGTGTTATCGAAGTGATTTTGGGTGGTATTGTATCCATAGTTTCTATAACAAGGGTCGCTTTATCGGAGGTGGGTAATTTTACGGCTGATATTGGAAGCGCAATTTTCTCCGCTTGCTCCCAATCGAATTTCGAGCCGATTCCGGCGGCGGCAAAAAGCCAGATTGTGTCATCGGGTAGGTATTCCATCGAGAATTTACCGTCGGTTCCCGAGAAACCTACACGAATAGGATTGTCGCTGCGCATCGAGTCGCCATAAGCGGCGATTAAAACCTTTTCGGCGGGCTTTAATGTGGAACCATCGAGTACAATCCCTGATATTTTAGAACTATCGATATACTCACCTGTGGAGAAAGCAAATATATGGGTTTTCTCGAGAGAATTTCCATGTCTATCGGAAAATTTAGGCGTTAGAGTTAATGTATAAGTTTTATTTTCGGCAAATTTGCCTGTATGTCTTATTTCAATAGATTTGCGGGTGAATACTTTTGTCATACCTTCAACTAGCGGATGAAACACAACCGCATCGGGGTCGGTTTTTATCGGTTCGTTAAAATGAAGAATTATTGTCCGGTCGAGTGGGACTTCGACAGCGTTTTCGCCGGGGATAAACTGTAAAACATCGGGGGATGATTCATCTTTAGGTCCGCCAGGTGGCGAACTTCGTTTTGCGCAACCCGCAAATAGCGCAAACGCAATGAGGATGAAAAATAATTTCCGCAATTTACAATCCATAGATATAAGAAATAGAGCAAATTGCGGAAAGTCAAGAAATACGAAAATCGGAGTGCAATAACAGTAGAATCTATTCAAAACCGACAATTGCTGAAATGTTTTTATCTTGCTTAACTCGCACAAGTGTGAGAATCTCCTTCGATTCTTCCTCATCCCCCATAATTGCAAGAGCAAGCGAGTGATAGCACAGATATCTTTCGAGAGTTGACTTCTCATCTGTAAGACTCATCATACCCCTCCTTATAAGACAACATATACGGATATTTTTCCTTTTGTCAACCCCCTAATTTAAGTAAAAAAATAAGGTTTGCTGCCCGACTGCACCATCTCCGCATTACCTGCCGTCATCTAATGAGTGCCTAACTATTTCTGCTCGATTTGCGATATACTTATTATCGGGCAATAGCTGAGCGGCGCGGTTAAAAAAGAATATTGCTTTTGAGGTATCCCCACACATAACAAAGAATTCACCTGCATCGAGCCATGTCCAGGGATCAAATGGCACGGTTTCGGTGGCTTTGACAACCATTGCTACTGCTTTGGCGGTATCGCCGTGCCATAAATTGGTATATCCCGATGCAAGATATCCAATCGAATAATTCGGATAGCGTCTTATCATTTTTTCTGAATATTTTGAGATTTCACCATAGCGTCCTGAGATAATTAGAACTTTGTTGATACTCATCAGCGAAGGAATGTGCAGACTATCGCGCTCAAGGGCAAGCTCCAGATAGACTAATGAGCTGTCATATTCGCCAATTGCATGGAATTTCCTTGCTATTCCCGCATAACCGATTGGAGATTTGGGGACATCGATTATCATTTTCTCGTATAAATTCCAACCGTTGTTCCACCAGGATGAATAGCTTGCTGTAATAAGTACAAGCATTAAAAGATATGAAAATCCGAGAAGCTTTGTTATTCTTCTCGATCTAAAAAGTCTTTTTGAAAAAAAAATGCAAAGATAATATCCGAGGATAAGGCTCGAACCGGCGCTCGGGATAAATGCGAACCTATCGGGGCGTGATGGTCCCAAGCTGATTACAATGCCGAGTGCGGGAGCAATAAAAAGCAAAACCCAGATAATACCGAACCAAATCTTTCTATCTTTAAGAAATCTGACACAAAAAACTGCAAGAGTAACCAAAATAACTATCCAGAGAATCCAGAAAATCAATGGAAATGTCTGGAAAGTTTCATTGTGCAGTGGTGAGGAATCGATTGGAAAGACCATCAATTGTATGTAGCGCAGAAGGATATATGGCGCCATAAGTATTTTCTCGAGTATGTTTTCCGGAATTCCGCTGCTCGAGTAACCCAATACCCAAAAACGCAGTGAAAAATATGCAGCTAATGGAACCAGAAACGGCAAAGAATGTAGAATCGATTCCTTAAGGCTTTTTTTCTTGAGCCAAAAGAGCCATATAGGAAATAGTAAGAATCCAGCGACCGCAGTCTCTTTAGAGAAAAGCGCAAAAGCGAAAAGAACCGGCGCTATAACGAATTGTGCCCATTTTTTTTCAGAATCAAAAGCAATAATCGATAGGATGATGAAAAGAATTGCGGAAATATCGGTCAGTCCGCTAATGAATGCGACCGATTCGAGATGAAATGGTAAAAATGCGAATATTGCTGTTGCTAGTAATGCCGGTTCTGAATTTTTGAAGCATTTTTTGCAAAATGCAAAAAAAACAAGTATAATCGCCAGATAAAATGCAATATTGAAAAGCCTGAATCCGAAGGCATTTAGACCCCAGACATTATATTGTATCCAGAACCAGATAATTATCATCGGTCTGTAATAGGGAGGGGTATCTAAAGTATGTGTGGGTGGAATATATGTCTGTGCGAAAAACTGTATTGGAGAGCTTGCTCTCAGCGCCGGATTGCCAACAATAATGGTGTGGTCATCCCACATAAATTGGTCCGAAACCGATGGGCAATAGATTATTACAGTAACTGCAGTTATAAAAAGCAGATAGAGTAGCGTCTTTTTCAACTGTAACCTCCGCATTGTTCATACTGTTAGTAACCCACAAGTTTTCAATAAGCATTAAATATACGAATAATTTACAGCCTGATCCTCTTTGTCAGAGATATTCGATGTGTATCCTATTGAATGTTAAACGATTATATTTAATTCGCAGATTTTTTGAAACATTGGATTAATTGCACGAATTCAAATTACTTGAACCGGTTATTATTGCAAGCTGAAATAATTTTGTGCAAAAAAAAAGCAGGACCGAAGTCCTGCTTTTCTATAGAATTTTTGCTCATGTCGCCGATATCACCAATCGCCGCCGCCAATTCTGCCCTCAACATCCATTGTAAGTGTTGTAACATCTTGCAGCGAAGCGTCGTATGATGTTGTTACGTATGCAACTGCTGCAAAATCAGGACCGCTGTCGGTAATCTTGTAACAGAATCTTGGATAGCCACTGGGACGGTCAACAATCAAGCCGGGAAGTGAACTCCATGAAACATTCTTCGTGGATGAATCGTTGAATTCCCATGTTCCTCCGCAAGATTCCGCACCTGTTGCGGGATTGCAGGGAGGATATGCACCCATTTCCTGATAATAGGTCTCGGCAGCGACGAAAATCTGCTTAAGCATCATTTTGCCCTCGCCTATCTTGCTCTTTTTGGAAGCAGCAAGGAATCTTGGAATTGCGAGAGCTGCCAGGATGCCGATAATGACGACCACAATCATCAACTCGATGAGTGTGAAACCCTTTCTCTTACGCATGTTAAACCTCCTGAATATGGTTATTAGTTGACGCCGTTTATGTAGCAAATACCGTGCCATAAACTTGAATGTTTGCTAATATGTTGAATGAGTAGAACTTAGAGAAATAGAAGGAGTAATTAGAGGATATGAAAGGCACTTCATTTTGCAAAATACAAATCTGATGATAATAAAGATGTCTATAGCATAGTATATAATTTTGATTTGATAATTAACCATCTCTAAAACAAGGAAATCTATTGCATAAAACCTGTAAAATCCCGCACCATACATCATCTATTGTTTGCTCAGCATTGATAGATATAAATCTTTCAGGTTCATTTAGTGATATTTGCAGATATCCCTGTCGGACACTTTTCATGAATTCACCTTTTTCCTTCTCGAGCCTATCGAGTATTTTTCCCTGTATTTTCATTCTGCTCTCAGCTTTCCGGGGTGAAATATCCAGAAAAAAAGTCAAATCCGGGATTAGATTATCTGTTGCAATAAGTGTCATCTTCTGCACAATGTCCATTCCAAGACCACGGGCACATCCTTGATAAGCGATAGAAGAATCCGAAAATCTGTCCGAAATGACCCATTTACCGGATTCGAGCGCCGGTTTAATTATTTCCACTGTATGTTGGGCTCTCGATGCGAGATAAAGCAGAAGTTCGGCTCGAGCCGAAAGCTCTATATGGTTCCGGTCAAGCAGGATACTCCGAATTTTTTCCGCAACTCGTGTTCCACCGGGTTCGCGTGTAAGCACAACTTCAAGCCCGTGCTTTTCTAAATAGTCTGCAAGACGAACAACCTGGGTGCTTTTACCGCTGCCATCGATTCCCTCAAATGTTATAAAAATACCTTTCATTGTATTTTTTAAAATACGCATAAAATTTAACATATAGCAAACCTAATTTTCGCAAGCTCCCTTTTTTTTTGTTGTCAAATTTGCACTTTTAACACATTATGCGTTTCCGAAGCGAGAAATGTCGGCTATTATGTTTGGTTATGCAAAGTCTGGACTATTGTAATTTATTTTTCAGTTGAGAACTATAAAAACTTGATTGGCTGCAATGAAAATATCGAATAGTAAATATCAAAATGCAAAATAGCATATAAAAAAAGACATTACCAAAGTGCAATTGAGAATTTTTTACAGGGACCGCAGAGATATGAAAGTGACTTGGAATTGGGAATTATGGCATATATCGCACCGGCTGTTCATAAAAATAGTGGATTTTTAAAATCCTGCACTTATAAGAAAAAACGATTGATAATTTTATTTGATTCTTGTTTGTATAAATAAAATATCAAAGTCGAAAATCCAAATGATACTTGTCATCTCGAGGAGTCCAGCAACGAGAAATTTATAGATTCATAAATAATATCATTTCAACATGGCAATGGAATTAATTGTTGAAAAAACGAATTCATAGAGCACTTGACTAATTGGAAAATTGGATTAAAATAAGTTTATGCAAAAGAAGAAACAGAAAAAGAATACGCCTTTGATGGAACAATATTATGCAATTAAGGCGAAGTATCCCGATGCAATATTGTTCTACCGGCTCGGTGATTTCTATGAGATGTTTGAGGATGATGCCAAAATTGCCTCGGAAGTTCTTGGAATCACATTGACCTCACGGAGTCACGGTCTCGAGGAACGCACTCCCCTTGCCGGTGTGCCATATCATTCCGCCGAACGATATCTTGCCAAGCTTTTACGTGCGGGATTCAAGGTTGCGGTTTGCGACCAGGTTGAAGACCCCAAACTCGCAAAAGGGCTTGTTAAACGCGAGGTTACCGAGGTTATGACACCCGGCACAATCACTGTCGAGGGTGGAGTCGAGTCGAATAGGAATCAGTATCTGCTTGCTGTGCTTCCACTCGATGACAAGATTTACCTTTGTGCAATCGATGTTCTTGCGGGCGATTTCTTCGTGATGACTCTCGATAAACATCGAATATGGGATGAGATTGCGATAATTTCACCGAATGAGTTTCTTATCCCGGATAACATCTCGGAGATTCTCATGGATGAGTTTAAAAAGCGCTATCCCGATGTTAGAATATCGCTTTTTGAATCATGGAATTTTGCTATCGATAAATCGCGGCGCACAGTTTCCGAACATTTTGAGATTTCCGAAATCTCCGGACTTGGTGATTTCACCGCAGGTGAAATCCGGGTTGCAGGAGCTGTTCTCGAATATCTGAAGCGACTGAAAAAAGGCGCACTTCATCATATTCGCTCGCTTCACCGCTCAAACAGAGATGACATCATGGCTCTCGATGAAGCCACAATCCGCAATCTCGAATTGGTTGTATCGATACTGGACGGCTCGAAAAAACACACACTTCTTTGGTCGATGGATGAAACCCGAACACCGATGGGGGAAAGGCTTCTTCGTAAATGGATACTTGCACCACTATTGCCGCATCACAATATTCGCTTAAGGCTCGAGTCCGTTCAAAATCTTATCGAATCCAGCAAGCTTTTGACCAATACTCGGCGTTTATTGGCTGGGATAGGCGACCTCGAACGAATTGCAGGAAAGCTTGGGAATCAAAAAGCAAATCCGAGAGACCTCAATGCTCTCGCTGCAGCTCTAAGTATTGTTGGAAAGATTAAGCAAAATGAGATATGGAATTCAAAACTATTAGAAGATATTGAAAAGCGGCTCGACCCATTGATTGAAATACGAGAGCGGATAAAGGAATCTATTGTTCCCAACCCACCGATATCTATTTCCGATGGTGGAATTATTCGAAAATCGGTTATTCCCGAACTCGATGAACTCCGCCAATTGCGCGACAATTCGACGCACGTGCTTAAGGACATGGAGAAAGAACTTCGCAAGCAGACACAAATCGAGAAACTCAAGATAGGTTATAATCGTGTTTTCGGATATTATATCGAGGTAACCCGTGCTCAAGCTGAAAAAGCGCCCGACTATTTTATCCGAAAGCAAACGCTTGTCAATGCTGAAAGATTTTTCACACCGGAATTGAAAGAACTTGAATCGAAACTGCTTGCTGCAGATGAAAGAATAAAATATATCGAGCGGGAGTTTTTCCTCACACTGATTGCCGAGTTGTCGATTCAGGCGAGTAGAATTGCGGTTGTGGCGAACGCTGTAGCGCAAATCGATGTGATGTGCAATATGGCGCATATTGCTGTGAAAAAGCGTTATCGGCGCCCGGAAATTGTCGATACGGGCGGTATAGAGATTATCGGCGGGCGGCATCCGGTGCTCGAGGATATTCTCGGGCGCTCGGCATTCGTTCCGAACGATATGAATCTCGATTCAGACAGGCAAATCATTATTCTTACCGGACCGAATATGTCAGGCAAATCGACTTATCTTCGACAGAATGGCTTGATTGCGCTTATGGCGCAGATGGGTTCATTCGTCCCGGCGGATTCTGTTAAATTAACGCCGGTTGATAGGATTTTCACACGAGTCGGCGCTACAGATTACATTGCGAAAGGGCAATCGACATTTCTTGTCGAGATGCTCGAGACGGCAAATATCTTGCGCAACACCACCGACAACTCACTTGTCCTTCTCGATGAAATCGGTCGAGGGACAAGCACTTATGACGGTCTTTCAATTGCATGGGCGGTTGCAGAATTTCTGCACGATGTAAAAGGACACCATGCACGGACGGTTTTTGCAACACATTATCACGAACTTACACAGCTTGCAAGTTACCTGAGGCATGTCAGGAATTATCAGGTTGCGGTTCGCGAAAGCGGGGGTAAAATCGCCTTCCTGCACAAAATCGTTCCCGGCGGTTGTGATGATTCCTATGGTATCGAGGTTGCAAAGCTTGCAGGTGTGCCACAGCAGGTTATCGACCGTGCGAAAGAGATACTCGAAACGCTTGAAACCGGTGAAACACCGACGCAGACTATCAGGAGACTGGGCGGAAGAAAGGGCAAAATGGAGCGCTATAAAGGCTATCAGATTTCGCTTTTCGATCCGGAATATCATCCGCTTGTGATTGCGCTTAAGGAACTCGATTTAAATAAACTGACCCCACTCGAAGCTCTTCAGCTTCTTTCCGAGTGGAACAAAAAGTGGAGCCGATAGCTCAGTATCATCTCAAAGATGCGTCTATCTGGTTACTCATAGCTTCGTGTCATCTGTGGCTTATAAATTCTTGTCTTGTAGATTATTGTAAAACTTACAAAATAACCGGGTTAATAAACAATACAGCATCGATTCCTTATTCTATTCTGCATTTTTACTTGATAATTATCGATTGCTGCTTAATTTAAAAATATGAAAATAAAAGAATATACACCGGAATACCGCGCCGAATGGAACGATTTCGTGCTTAAATCTAATAACGGCACGGTTTTCGCGCACCAGAGCTTTTTCGATTATCACCCGCCGGAACGTTTTATTCACAAGCATCTGATGTTTTATTACTGCGGCAAACTTGTAGCGCTTTTTCCTGCAGCTGAAGCCGAAAGAACCGGCGGGAATTTTCTCGTCTCGCATCCGGGAGCATCTTTTGGAGGACTAATATTGAAATCCCGAACGGGAACACAAGAAGCTATCCTGGCGGTGAAATCTTTAATCGATTACGCCAAAACCGGCGGATATGAGGGACTCGAGATGACATGTCCGCCATGGATTTACTATAGATTCCCCGAGAATTATGTCGATTTTGCGATGTTTTTAGCCGGAGCGATTCATCGAAAGCGTGAGCTTACCGCTATTGTGCCGCTTATGAATAAACTCGATGAGAACCTTGCATTCTATAAACCAACGGCACGAACCTCGATGCGGAAAGCGATAAAAGCCGGCGTCGAGATTATGATGAGCGATAATTACAAGGCTTTCTACGAAATACTCGAGCAGAGTCTAAATATGCGGCATGGAGTTGCACCAACACATACTATCGAGGAATTGCATCGTCTCGAAAAACTTATGCCCGATAAGGTCACGCTCTTTGGCGCGTACTATAAAGGAAAAATGGTCGCCGGAACCCTATTGTTTAAATGCAATCCGCGCACTATTCTCGCTTTCTATATCAGCCAGGATTATGAACACCAGAAACTTCGCCCGCTCAATCTCCTGTTCACCGAGGTTTTCCGTTGGGGAATAAAAGGCAGATTCAAATGGCTCGATTTTGGGACATATACACTCGATAATGTCCCGAATCTCGGGCTGGCAAGGTTCAAGGAATCGCTCGGCGCAAAAGGTATTTTCCGTGATACACTTTCGCTGCCGTTTGGCGGGAGTGAGGCAAAATGAAGCAAAAGTATTTAACACTTCTCGGCATCATAGGACTCGACTTTATTTTCCTTGGAGCAATGCTTTCATGGATACTCTCCGAATTTGTCTTTTTGGCAAAGCTCTCACTTTTCCTCGGGATTCTTATGATAATTGTCTGGGCGGCGCTTTCACATCGGCGAACGACTCGATTCTTTGGCAAAAGAATCATTTCTAGGGGAACAAGCTCGATTCTCGGGTTCGGTTTCTTTATGGGATTTATCGTAATTCTCAATGTTTTGGGAGTTCGATACAATGTGCGCAGGGATACGACCGCAGAAAAACTCTATTCGCTGTCCGACCAAACGCTGAAAGTAATATCCATGCTCGAAAACGAAATTGAAATAATACTTTTCGATAATCCCGATTTGCTCGAAAACAGAGAGGCGGCGGAACTTATCGAGGAATATAGCATTCATAGTGTCGATATCGGTTTTAGAATAATCGACCCCGACAGGAATCCGCAGCCGGCAAAAAAATATGGCATTGCAACTTATGGACAGGCGGTTGTCCTGTCCGGCGACAAAGCCATGCTTATCGAAAATCCCACCGAGGAAGAATTGACAAATGCGATAAAGAGCCTTGTAATCGATGTGACCAGAAAGGTCTTTTTTCTCACCGGTCATGGCGAGATTTCGCCATATTCCGCAGAACCGGGCGGTTACAGTGAACTCAAACGGGGAATCGAATTTGAAGGTTTTGGGGTTGACACACTGAATCTCATTGTTCGCGGCTATATTCCACAGGATGCAGCGGTTTTGATAATCGCAGGTCCGCAAACCGACCCGGGACGGGGGGAGTTTTCAGCTATATCGAAATATTTCGAGACCGGCGGGAAAATACTGGTGCTCCTCGAACCCGGAGATTCCGATTCGATAAGAACATGGCTGTCGAAATATGGTGTTGCGGTCGGCGATAACCTTGTAATCGATAACTCGTCGACCGGCAAAGCATTCGGTGCAAGCCCGGAGATGCCGTTGATTGTGGGTTACGATGCTAATCATCCATTGACAAAAGGTTTCGATGCCGCCATGATGTTCCCGACTGTACGCTCGGTGGCAAAAGCCGATACCATTCCCGAAAATTTCCATGTGCGTGAACTCGCGGTAACATCGGAAACAGCGTTTGGCGAAACGAATTGGCAAATCAAATCCGATGGTTTTACTGTCGGCGCAGATATTGCCGGACCGGTGCCGGTTATCGTATCATCCGAGAACCTGACGAAAAAGCCGACACCGCGAATGCTCGTGCTCGGCGACCCGGATTTCTGCGTGAACCGCTATATCGATTTTGCGGGAAACCGCGATTTTATACTCAATACTGTCGATTGGCTCGGTAAAAATGAAAACTTGATATCCATTCGCGCCAAAGACCAGAGGGACAGCAAATTGCTCCTCACAGCGCAGCAGCAACAACAAATATTTTATATATCGGTGGTTGGTTTGCCTTTCCTGGCATTGCTCCTCGCGGAAATCGCATGGTGGAGAAAGAACTCGAAGTCGAAAAAATAAATTGCACCCCGCACCCCGAAAAGTAGTTTTTAGTGCTTATTTTTAGTGCTTAGTTCCCTTTTATGCAATCCCATTTGGTGCGGATAGGCGGTGTAACTCAAAACTAAACACTCATAACTCAAAACTTTTCCGTCACGCAGTGACGGAAAGCCATTCCGTCCATTGTCCCCACCATTGTTCGATTTCGTTGCCGGCGTAATCCAATCATCGCCTGACACACCGGTTCGACAGTTTTGAGCATCGTATCGTGTTTTTCATCGGCGACCTCCTTGCTCGTACCATATTTCTGCAATGCAAGGTCGAATGCGGCTTTCAGCGGCGGAATATCGGCGTAGTTCGGGTAAAAATCGGGGTCGGTTTTGTGGTCATCGCCCCATTGCAACAATCCCGCTGTGAAATTTTCATAATCGTTGTCGGAAAATCTATCAGGGCATCGTGATTTTTTGTAATTGTAAGCCATTTTAACAAACCTCCTGTTTTTTGATTTAACACATTTGAATCTAAGATAGTATTTCCAGGACTATCTTACGGTTTTCCAGAACATTTTTTTCATTTCCAAGGCATGTCATCTCATTTCCAGGACTATTCGTTTCATTTCCTAAACATTTATATCAATTTACAAAACATGGTGTCAATTACCCGGGACTATTCATCTCATTTCCAGAACATTTTTTTCATTTCCTGAATAATATTTTCATTTCCAGAAAAATATTTTCAAAATTTCACTCCTGTTTTTAGGTTTTTTTCGCTATAATTATTTGATTTATATGAAGTTAGATTGATTTGGGTGCTTTTAATGGCGACTTTCCTCCCTGCGCGGTGATTGCGCACGATGAATTGAATGGATTCGGATACACATTTATTGAGATTTCTTCCGGTTTCATTCCGGGCTCTCGAATCCAATCCACATTACCAAGTGAATCGGTTTTGATGAGATACACATCACCAGATGTCCAACCTGTGATGATGAATCCGGTATCGGAAGTTTGCTTAACGCACCAACCTCTATCAGAAAAGGCTCCTCCTAAAGTTCTCGTCCATAGAGTATCACCTAATTCATCAAGTCTCAAAAGTCATACATCATCGCTTTCGACATTGGTGAATCCAACAACAATAAATCCACTATCCGAAGTTGTAGATATTGAATATGCCATTTCTCCCACTGTTGCACTACCGTAACTTTGAAACCATAATGTGTCACCATCGTAATTGAGCTTCAGAATTAGAACATCGTCCGATGTTGCACCGAAAGACCTGGTATTACCCACAACGAAAAATCCGTCGTCCTCAGCTGGCAATACACACTGGGCATAGTTAATGTCGGTTCAGCCGTATGTTTTTTCCCATAATAAATTTCCCTCGCTATCAGTTCGCACCAGATTTGGAGGTATTGTAGAATTATCCAAATATATTTCTCCGATAGAATGATACCCCGTTGGAACATCTGGATGTGGCACCAAATGTAACACATCATTAATTGTAACCTTACCACCAACATCGAGATTATTTGTAATAACTGCATCGTCTCCTATTTCAATATCCGCAGTGATTTTCGCATTGCCGTTGACATGCAATGCTTCGGTGGGATTCGGTTCATTTATGCCGAGTTTTCCGGGATTTGCATCGCAGAAGAATGCTACAATAAAGCTGTCTGGGTCATCGATTTCAACACCTTCACCGAAAGCAAGGGAGGTGGTTGATTTTACTTTATTACTTTTACCACCAGGAATTGCAGAATAATCACCTTCGGTTCGATTTCTCATTCCACCGGCAATTGTAGCCCTCTCTGCAAGTGAGTAGTTTCCATGACCTCCACCAACGGTAGCTCCATGTTGCGAAGCTTGATTGAAATCACCACCACCGATTGCGGCATCCAAACCTGATAATGTTATAACATGCTCTCCTGTCATCGGTTCCCCCCGATTTTGTGTCGGTCAGCCGACCTTGATAGGAGATTATGTGTGGGACATCGGCGAAGGATGCAGTTGCCAAGAGCACAAGCAAAACAACCAACATCATTCGTCTCATAAGAAACCTTCGTGTTGTTTGATACTATTTTTTCAAATCTATTGACTAAAATAATACTTCCGGAATAATTAATCAAGAGGAATGTGGATTTTAATATTCGATTCATTTATAGAAAACTCATCAATTAGCTCTAATAATCCCCTCGAAACTATCTGTATCAAGGCTTGCGCCTCCTACAAGTGCGCCGTCCACATCGGGCTGCGACATCAGCAGGGCTGCATTCGCAGGCTTAACGCTGCCACCGTATAGAATTCGCATATCCAGCGCAGTATCCCCGAAAATATCTGCGAGGAGCGACCTGACAAAAACATGCGCCTCCTGCGCCTGCTCCGGCTTGGCAGTGACACCTGTGCCGATAGCCCAGACAGGTTCATAAGCGATTATCAAATCATCGGCGCTGTCGAGCGACACATCTTTTAGGCTTTCGCGCAGTTGTTCGAGCAAAACATCTTTCATCTTGCCATCCCGACGCTGTTCGAGCAGTTCGCCAATACATAGCACAGGTTTCAAACCCGCATCGAGAGCGCGGATAACCTTGCGATTTATGTAATCGTTTTTCTCGCCGAATATGTGTCTTCGCTCGGAGTGCCCGATAATTACAAGCTTTGCCCCGGCGGAAAGCAGCATCTCAGCTGTGATTTCACCGGTGAAAGCTCCTTTCGGCTCGGGATGAATGTTCTGTGCGCCAAGTAGAATCTTCGATTCCTTCTCGCGAAGTATCAAATTCACAGGATATAAATCTACAAACGGGGGCATGATAGCGATATCGGCAAAATTGACATCCCTGAGCCTATCCGCAAGTATCCGTGAAAGAGATTGCGCCTCGGCGATTGTCTTGTGCATCTTCCAATTCCCGGCAATAAGCTTTTTTCGCATAAGTATCCTCCAGTTTTATTTCGGTGATGTAAATCCAATAAATATGAAAAAATAATTCAGTCAATTTATGAAATATAATAGCTCAATAAATTTCATTTGCTAAAGCACCTTCATCTATTGTATCGCTCTTAAAATAGTCGATACTGAAAAATCTATTCATTTTACTTCGACAATGGTAAAAGTAACTCTTCGATTTTGTGCGCGCCCTTCATCGGTGTCATTGTCGGCAATTGGCTGGCTTTTACCATAGCCTTTTGCCTCGATACGCGCCGCATCGATGCCGTGGTCGATAAGCCATTGCGATACCGTGTCGGCGCGTTTTAATGAGAGCTTAACATTATATCCTTCCGAACCGAGCGCATCAGTATGACCTGCTATTTCTACCTTTATTTGAGGATTCTCCTTCAGAAGTTGCAGCAGTCTGTTGAGTTCACCAATACTCTCGGGCAATAGTTCATCTTCATCGAATTCGAAGAAAATATTATTCAATACAATCTGCGCTCCTACTTCAACGGGTTTTAAAGTAATATCCCTCTCGTTAGTAGATGTTGAAACTATATCGGACAGGTCGAGGTTATCGGAGAAAAAGAGAAATCCTTCCTTATGAATGCTAAAACCATATCTTTCACCTGCAGGTAGAACAATTGAATAATAACCCGTAGCAGGATTGCTTGTTGCGATGCCAAGATTTTTACCATCCGAAAGCCGTTCATAACAGATATTCGCGCCGATTAAATTACCTTTGGTATCTTTAACCGCTCCCGTAACGGTAACAACCGGTTTCGGCTTTGCTTCCTGTGGAAGTTTTGCCCTGTAAATATCCGTTGCACCCATCGAGCCGCTCCCGGATGATACAAAATATATCCATTCTCCCGTAGCGAGAACGGTGTAATATGCATCCCACCCGACTGTATTGAATTCTTTACCAAGATTTTTGGGAATAGACCAATTTGTCCATGAATCATCCTGTCTTCGCGAGACGAACATGTCCGCATGACCTATTGCAGCATGACCATCGGAGGAGAAAAAAATAGTTACACCATCTGAAGCAAGAAACGGTGTGCCATCGGTTTCCTTCGAGTTTATTGTCGGACCGAGATTTTTCGGCTGTGAGAAAGTACCATCGTCATTTCGGAAACACACATATAGGTCGAGGTCACCATAGCCATCATCGCGCTCGAGTGCAAGAATAAGAGTCATTCCGTCCGATGCAAGACATGCGCTTGTAAAACGATTTCGGTTGTAAAAATCATTAATTTTCACTCGTTCTGGAAACGCCCATTTATCGCCGAGATTATGGGAAATCGAATAGCCTGCCTCCTTTGTGCCATCTGGATTATAAACACCGTTTAAAAGCACGGTATTGCCATCCGGGAGTATTGATAGTATGCCATCCGAGAATTGTGTATTAAGCGGTGAGCCGATATTTTTCCGGGCTGTCCAGTTGTTGTTTCTATCGAGGATTGAATAATAAATATCCTGATTCTTTCCATCATCAACAATGAAATACAGGATTTTCCCATCGGTAGAAATTACGGGCATTATTTCACCATCGTCTGAATTTACAGTTCCGGGCAGATGTTCGAGTTCAATTTTCCTCTCCGGTAAATCGACAATTGTCTTTAATTCCCGCCACCTTATTTTCTGTCGTGGGTCATTTTCAATAAGCCAGCCGTAAGTTTCCGAGGCTTTTTCCCAGCGCTTCTGCGCGCAATAGCAAATCGCCAGATTGGGCATTACTTCTATTGAATCTGCATGATTTGTTTGCGGACGGGATAAAAATCTTTCCATCCGAGATGCCGCTTCATCGAATTTGCCCTCGTCCATGATTTTCAGGATTTCTTTCGTTCCTTGCCGCATGGGTCGCCGCCGCGGAGCGCTTGAACAGCTTTCAAGCAGAAATACTATTATCAAACCGGGTAATGCATATCTCATAAACTTCATTATGCCTCCTTATAATTGTCGATTGATTTGAATCGAATTGAATAATCGATAAATTATAATATACTTATCCTGCGTGTTGAACAAATCTTTTTATTCCATTACACAAGCAGATTATGCTTATAAATATAGAAATCCGGTGAGGAACAAATAAAGGTTCTTGAGCGAAAAAGTCCATTAAAGTTATAAAAGTATCCCTTCAGTATAGCAGAAACTGCTTTCTAACTCTCTCGAACTTGTGACAGCTTTCATCGAAATCTTCAGTAATCTCCTCGATATTTGCACCTGAAATCAACAATTTTCGCCATTTTGGATTTCCCGTCAAAAGGTCGAATGGAAGCTTTTCCAATTCGTATTCATACGGCGGTTCTTTAAAGGAGAATTGCTGCGGATAAAGCTCGAAAGCGGTTTTAATAATAGCAAAACCCATCAGCACAGGTCGGAAAACCTGATGGTTAATTATGTGAATTTGAATCCCTCCGCACAGTTCTCCCACATATTTATTAAATGTAGGAATAAATTGTAAGGCGCGGAATTTTACACCGGCAAGACCGAATTTCTCAAGTCTTTCAATGAATCTAAATGGCTCGATAAATGGCGCGCCGAAAATCTCGAACGGACGCGTTGTGCCTCGACCCTCGGATAGATTTGTCCCCTCGAGAAAGCACATTCCGGGATATACCGCCGCTGTTCCCTGGTGTGGCATATTGGGAGATGGCATGACCCAATGCAGTCCGATATTTTCAAACTGGTTACTTCGTTCCCAACCGGACATCTTTTCCATTTCAAGCTCGGCATGAATTTCAAAATTCTCATTTACATAACATAAAATCTCGGCAATAGTCATTCCATGCCTGATAGGTAAGGGATAAAGCCCGACAAAAGAGCGATACTCATCTATTTGAACAGGTCCTTCAATATCGATTCCGCCAATCGGATTTGGTCTATCTAGAACCAACACCGGAGTTCGGGTCTTTGCAGCAACTTCGAGTATCATCGAAGCTGACCATACAAATGTGTAATACCTCGCTCCGATGTCCTGAAGGTCGATAATTATCAGGTCGAGGTCATCGAGCATTTGCGGCTTTGGGCGAAGAGAATCGAGTGTAGTGCCATAAAGCGATATTACCGGGATTTTGTGCTCTCGATGAATTGTCGAAGAAACACCAATTTGGTCCTGTGCAAAGCCATATAATCCGTGTTCGGGAGCAAATATTTTCTTAAGGTATACATCCGACCTGTAGAGCAAACCGATGATATGTTCGAGATTCGAATTCACCGAAGCCGCATGGCAGAGAACACCTATCTTTGCACCAGAGATTCTTCTAAATTGAGCGCTGGCGATTATGTCGAGACCGGTTCTGATATTTTACTCCTTTTGGCTTTTGCCTTAAATAAAAAACCCCCGCCCAATACAAGCGGGGGTTGATTTTTAGATGTTTTTCCTGCGATTTATGGCATCCGCAATGTCGCTTTCATAACAACCTTTATTTCCGTTCTGCCGTAGTATATCGAGGAACTCGGTGGTATCAATTGCATGAATAGATAGAGGTCTTGCGATGAAGTAAGATTTGCACCATAAGGTCCAAATCTCGGTGTTCCGGTTTCGGATGCATCCGATGCCGGGTCGAGATGAGCGAGGTCGGTCAGCTTGAGGTAATCGAGAACAGGATTATATACTGTCGGTGGTGAAACCGAGTTTTCAAATCTTGCGCGAATAGAAAGGTCATTTCGTGCGCCACCGGTAAGACTCATTATCCATGGTACCGGAGCATCGAGTGTATCCAATATCGAAACCGCGCCAAGGAACATTTGGACTCTTATTGTATCGGGTGTACTGCAACTGTGAATTGTAATCGCTTCCGCACCGGACATACTGTATGTCGCTCTCGGGTCAACAGGGTCGTCAGGAATCCAGAAGGCGGAATCGGGTGGAAGAATGGGCGACCCATACTGGTGCATCTCGATACAAATCACGAATTCAACGCTTGCATAGTATGCGATGAATGTGTCGGGAGCATCGACAATAACTGTCGAATGCGCAGAATCTGTTTCCATATCACTCCATCGATAGAATTGGAAAAGCCATGAGCTTGCTGTATCACTTGAGGTTACGGCAAAATCGATTGATGTCCCGGCATCGACCCAGAATTCAAATGCAGGCACCTCGCAAGTATCGCCTTCGCTGGTATATATACAACCATGGGGCATCGGAATATCACTGGTGCTGTCATACTTTTCGATAACAATCAGATATTCAGCATCATAGAAAGCTGTAAACGTATCCGGCGACGAAATAAAGACTGTTCTATTGGGATTTGTGCTGGCATCATCCCATTCGCGGAATGTATAATGCTCTCCGGGACCGTTATCGGGAGTTGTAACCATCAGGTCACAATTGGTTCCATCCTCCCACCAGACCTCCTGATATGCCGAAGCGCCTCCCACATAGGGAATTCCGCCGATTCCAAGAATACCAAGTGTATCGGCGAGCGGGTCTTTCTGCACGATAATATGATGCTCATAAGCATATTGAGCGGTAAAGACCATATCGGTCGTTATCATCTCGGTTCTGTTGCTGTCAAGAACTGCATCATCCCACTGAATGAACCGATATCTCGAAAATCCACTCGACTCCGTATCAGGATTCGAAACCTCGATATCGAGGAGAGTGGGATTTGGAACATATACGGTTTCTGCCGCAACATCAAATCTCCAGGTTCCTCCGAGAGCAATTCCGCCAAGGTCATCGGTAATCGGGTCTTTTATCACTATCAGCTTGTTGGCATTGTCACTCCATAACCATTCTACTCCTGCAGGTTCGTTGATGACAAAATCAAAGTTAGTGAAGAATGAGGAATCGAGACCACCCCAGCCTTCATAGCCAACACAGAACCAGATTCCATCGACAGGAGTAATCGAGCCATAGATTGTATCACCCTCATAGAACCAGTTTGTTCCAACCGGCGGCAGTGGTGCATCATGGTCGCTAATGACTACAAAGGGCCAGCGGATAGAATCGCCCCATTGCCAGACAATCCATGAGTCCTCGAGTAAAGTAAAATCTGTCCAGTTTACTGCGCCGGATGGTAGCACACTTCCGCCACCCTGCCAGCCGCTGTTGTATGCCCAGCCGGTATCCGCCCAAACCGATTCTTGAACTGTTGCATGGAAAAATGTCCCGCATTCATATCCCATTGTGCCGATAGGCGGGTCGGGAGAACCAAATTCAGAATAAACAGACAGATAACAGACTGTTACAAATTCATCGAGCCAGTGCCAACTTACACCGGAAGGTTCATCGATAACAAAAGTGAAATTAGTGCTCAAATCGGTAGTAACCGAACCGAAACCGAAATGCCCCACGCACTGCATGCCATCGGCAGGTGTTGTAACAGAGCAGCTTACAGCAGCTCCGGCATCATACCAATGCGTTCCAACTGTCGGACCGGGAGTATCGTAACCATCCGGCGGAGATATAACTATACCTTCGTTCTCGACAAGAAGTGGAAAGCGCAAAACTCCATCCCATACCCATACGAGGTTGGAATTCTCATCGAGCACAAACGGTGGAACCTCCGGCGGTATAAGCGGGGCAACCGAAGTATCGGTTGGAACAGAACCATCGCCCCAGTATCCGGTGCAGATGTGCCCATCCCATGGTGAGCTAACCGATGCATCGATAACTGTGTAAATCGGGTAACCGCTTGTGCCTATTGGTGGAACCGGGTTGTCATATTCAGACCAAACAGTAAGATATACAATAGCGGTATCCTCATCGAACCAGCGCCAGTGAATGAAACTCGGGCAAGAGATAATGAAATCGACCGAGGTTGCCGAATCCGCAGAAGGAACATCGCCGCTTCCCCAGTAGCCGACACATTGCATACCATCGGCGGGGGTTGTTACGCTTGCTGTAACTGTTGAAGCCCATGATAACCAATTCAATCCGACAGTCGGGTCGGGAGCATCGTAACCATCGACAGGGTCGAATCCCATGCCTTCGTTTTCTACAATAAGCGGCATGAGTGGGTCGTTATCCCAAACCCAGACACACCATGAATTTTCCATAATCGGGAAACTGAAAGAACTGAAAGCACCCGCAGCTGGCACGGAACCGCCTCCAAGCCAACCTGTGCAAACATGTGTGTCAGGAGGAACAAAAACTGTGTCCTCAACCATGCACATAACTGTTGTGCCAATCGGATAAACAGATGTATCCGCAGGCATCGGGTGTCCATAGGGCGAGAAAACGATAAGAGTGCAAAGTTCCGTATCATCGGGACCGGTCCACCATTGCCATGTAACTGTCGATGGCTGATATATAACGAACCAGAATGATGTTCCCGAAGCTCCGGGAATAGGCGCCGACCCCGTACCGAGGAATCCTGTGCAAACCGCCATAAATCCGCCGCCAAGGTCAACGACACCATCTGTCATATAGCCTGAAACCTCGCTGCCTGCTGCGAACCAGTTGTCGCCATCGGGAACGGGGGTATCGTATGCCGAGATAACCTCGAGATTATAGAATAGATTATAGACAGCGGTATCGGCGATATTTCCGGTCATTGTGATGTCGAGGAAAGTATCTGTCGGTCCGGAAACCCAATGGTCGAACATTCCCATAATCGTGTCGCCTAACATAAAAGAATCCGGCACATCGACATGAACACCGGCGCCGGCGGAGTAATTTTGAATATATGGCGAAGGCTCTGGGGTTCCGGTGACCCATAGTGAGCAAAGGTCATCAGTTGTAGCGAGTGAGAGTTGGTATAGAGTTGTATTCACATATACAGACTCGATATCTACAATTGTTGTGAAAGTATCGCCTGATGCCCAGTCGTAGAAGTTTGTTGCAAGGTCATGCCCGCGAATTCTAAAATAGAACCAGTGTCCATCGGTAAGCCCACGTGCTGTATCACATGTGTCGGTTGTTCCCATATTGAGGTCGGTCCATACGCCGGGAAGGTCTGTATCCACGCGGTATTGGACATCATAAACCCAGATGCCCCAACCGGGACCTTCCTCGATTGTAGTATCCTGCCCTGTCCACTGAAGAACCAGCGAATCAACAGTGATTGTATCTACGAGGTCAACCTCACCGAGGAATTGTGTGAACGGATAGCGCCAGTCATGGTCGATTTTGCGGAAACCGGGATGAACCAGATATGTCGCACCGCTAATCCAGTTCGTATCACCGACCGCGCTTCCCTGCCCTATTGCGCAGGTCATTCGATAGCTTGTGGAATGAACCGAATCACCTTCCTCGGCGCCGCCAGCATCCATTGTGGACCATTCAATTTGATATGATTGCGCCCAGGATAAAGCAATTAGACCCAAAATTAAAACAACTATGGAAAATAGTTCCTTCCTCGGCAAAAACCGATTCAGAATATGCATAAGAACCTCCCTTTGGAATACGGATTACCTAATCAACAGGCATCCCACCCAATTTTAAAATAATATTTCATAAATTTAAGTCAAGTTTTATTATTTCCATATTAAAAATTCTATAATTCTCTTTTTTTATCAATTTTAGTTCAATTTCTAATTTTCGATTGTCTTTTATTTGCTGTTTTGTGCAAATTGCCAGGATTTATTGTAGTATCTGTTCCCTTTTCGTCCTTATGAGCAGTATTCTCCGGCATCTGTGTTGGTTTAAGTCGAGGAGGAGCCTCCGGGAAACGCTTATCCTCATCTCCCCTGCGCTTTGCCATAATGCGATAATCGAATTCTGCAGCACTAGTGCCGCCAGCTAATTCATATACATCGAAACCGGACTTTCCTTTTTTCACATATACACCATTGCAATCGTCATTCAATTGCACAAAGACTTTCATGGGATGGTTTTCATCGATAGTAACACAATCGAGGAAAATTGGGTCGAGTTCGACATGGCAATGACCATCGATAAGTTTTGCCGATCCAAGGTCCTCGAACCATATTTCGGGGCTTTCGGGGCAGAAGAGTATCTTTTGTCCTTCTCGTGTTTTCATGATAGTCGAGGCAGTACCGGAACCAAGAATCTTATATCCAGTTCCACTCCAATTATATCCTACATAACTATAGAGTGTATCGCCATCATCGAAATATGCCCCAAATACATTAGTTCCCTCGCACGCAACTTGTCCCCATGCCGTGCCGGTTTGGAATTCGCCACCGATGTTATCATCACCATCGTGAGCATAACCGAGAACACCGACACCGATTCCTCCAACATCAGCCCAAGCCCTAAAAGCTCCGCCAACTGTAGTTCCGCCATAACCGGAGCCATACCCACGAACACCATATACATTATTGTCATTATTGTCATTGCCATAAGCAACGAAATATCCACCATAACCCACTCCATCGCCATAATGGTCGGTTGTAGCCAAAACACCATAGCCAGTACCACTGGTGCCATCGGATGTATCCGATGAACTAAAGTAACCGCCGTAGAAATCGCCCGAATTAGCAGGTTCTGCGATAAAAGCATCCCCTCGAATACCACAGGCATAAGCGGGAGTTGCACCTGTAACTGTGCAGATACCAAGAATTCCATTTGAATTGGCATCGGTTTCTGCAATTGAGGCAAGCGCCGATACACCCGGAGAAGCCGATATTGTTTTGAACCAACCACCCATCCAGCAACCGGAATATCCCGCAAGCGCGGCTACATTTGCATCGTCGCCGGTTGTTGCAATAATTGCAGACCTGTCTTCGCAATTTACATAGGAATAAATCCCTGCACCGGGTATAGTATCATTTACACCTAAAACAATCTCACCAACATAACCAAGATAAGCATCGGTTGAATCACCAAGATAAGCAGACTGACCCCATAATGCCGCTGAAGGTCCGGGACCTGCGGTTGTATAAAAATATCCACCCCAGATATTGGTATTTCCTTCATAATAAAAACCATAGATTTCGCCGCTGTCATAGATGCGGATGTTATCGTTCGAAACCGGTCGAATATAGTTCGTAGCTGTGGGTCTAATCCAGTATTCCGTTCCACCGGGGATTGTCGGCATATCGGGGATAGGTGTCCAGTCCGGGTCGCCGTTATGTCTGTATTCGATTGTACCGGCGTTTGAACGGATACCATATCCCGTAGAACCACTTGTTGTTCCAAAATTAAGATGACCGCCGCTGGCGATTAAATTTCCCGTTGCGCGCCCATCGCCGGTGATATTCAATCGATAGCTCGCACTTGTATTTCCACCTATGCCAACTAAACCCGTGTGATAGATTGGGTCTGTTATAGCGCTTCCCGATTCGAAAGCCCAATCATTGTCGGAACCGCCACCGGTTGCATCATAAGAAACATCGACTCGGTTACCTGTTTGCGATACATTTACTGTTGTGTTTGTGCCGTTATTAAAACGGATAATATCGGTCTGTGTAGTTACCGTGCAAGTGCTCGCTCCGCCATTGCTTTGAATTCGGTCGAAAAGATTCTGGTTATCACTGCCGGATGCATGAAGTCTTGCATCGTCGCCCTCGCAAGCCGTTCCGCCAACCGTTCCATAAGTAACATTAACACCACCCGCATCGACAGTAATACCGGTTCCGGGGTCAACCTCCAGCGCACCACCTGATAGAGTGAGTCCATCGCTATAACTGATGTCTATCGGGCTACCTGCTGTGCCGTTGCCGGTAATGGGCGCATTTGTTGCAGCGGTCTGCACTCCCCAATCATCGCCACCGCTGCCCGAGGCATCCGGTGCCCACTGAAGTGTCCCGGATACTATTTTCATCACATCGTCATCGGATGCACCGGTAGTGTTTATCTTGGGAAGCGTAACAGCGCCATCGATAATTTCCGCTGTTCCGACAGCATCTGCAGCAATATCGGTAGTAATTGTCCCACCGACTACGCCGGTTCCCGTTACATCACCGTTAAGGGTGAGATTATGAGTGTGCGAGGTTAGCGAATATCTTGCATCGCCCCATGTCTGGTCGAAAGAAATCAGACCGGTTGTAGTAATTGGATCGGGAATAAGCAACACTCCAATACCTTCATTAATTTCTGTAACACCACCAGAACCTGCATTAACAGCGCTATCGGCAATCGCTGAGCGATAGGCATAGCCGACAGACGAAAGCGGGATTCTGGGGGACATTGTCTCGCCGGCAAATTCTATTTCAAGATAATACTGCTCATCGAAAGGGAGATTGATTGGTGTAACATTCCCGAGTCGCACATCGAGAAGCCCCTTGAAGACAAGCACTGCCGGTTGGGTTTCGCTCCATTGAACGCCGCCGACCGCAGGTGTGTTGCAGATACGAAATGTCATGATGTAAGAACCATCCGCCGGTGCAGCTCCCGATGCTGTAGTAACTTTGCCCTGATAGTTTAAATAATTCGGTATTGCGAAGACAAAACTAAAAAACAATAACAGTGAAACGAATGTAGTAATTCTTCTCATTATTTCCTCCAATATCATTTGAATTTCGATATTCTTATCTTTAAATAATTCATCAATAATTCTTAAAATATAAGACAATTAGTGTTTTTTCTTTTAATTTCTTTTTCACCAATAGGTTATCTTTACTGTGAATCCGGTTCCGCCGATTCATCATTCTTGTCCGGTGGAACTTTTATAGTTGGCAAACTAATTTGCTTTCTTGTTTTTATTGGTGCATTTTCCGCTTCGCTAATTGCACTTTGTGCCGTTCTTTCCTTGAATGCCGTTTCCGCTTCGAGAAGGTCCTTAAGAGTGCCGTTCCAGTTTTCAGGAATTGTTTCTGCAATTTCCGATGCATCAATTCCTTGTTCTTCGAGCCATTTCTTTGAGTCAGCATGGTCCGCATTTAAGGCTTGAATACGGATGTAAAGTGCAGTTCGCTCCCGCTGTTCGGCAGGAATCTTCATTATGCCGGGATAAGATTCTCCGATAGTCGCTTGCTTGTCAGGCAGGATTTTTACTGTAGTCTGCGCAAATACGAGCGATATAAAAAACAGAATTAATGCTGTCATTGTAACCATTCTTATCATTATTACCTCCAATTCATTTTGATAATTCGGAATATTTACTGATGATTATATTCCTATTCAACATCAACTTCGACAAATTCTATTTATTCCTTAACAGCGCTTCAAAAGCATCTTGAGAAAAAGGAAATACTGCATCATGTTCAGCAAACAAAACAAACCATTCTTCATAAGTATGCGCACCGGGATTATTTTCAAGCTCGTGCTTTAAAATTGAAACAGCCGTGTCAGATGATGCAAAATGGCGTGTTCCGGCCGAAAGCTCACCGTTCTGAAAATATAATCCATCACCATCATTTTGAGTATCACTATCATTGTGGAATCCAGAAGTAATTTTGCTTGAATAATCTTTTGCAGTAACCTCCGCTGGAAGTTCCGCACCATGCTCATAACCTTTTCGTCTTCCAATCGCAATCCAGTTAATTTTCGAATTGGAACGCCCGTCATCGGCTTCGATAACGGTAAATCCCCGATTATCAATTGAGTTTATGTAAATTGGATTGCATTTGCCAATGGGAGTAATAGTTACAACAATGGGAATTTCCTCTGAAACTATTTTCGTGAAATTCCTGTCAAACTTGACATCAACCATACCTGATGATAGCATTGCCGTGCCTGAAGCTATCACAGAAACATCGGTCGAAACATTTGTATATGTAACAATGTTGTCATCTTCATCAGCGGAAACGAGATGAATATCGAGTCCATCGGTGTAGTTATCGCCATGTGTGTAAAGCGCATAACGACCACCCTCGATGAAAGCGCCATAGACCAGACCGTGCGCATCCAATCCATAGAGGTCTCCATAGAACCCCCCTCCAATTCCGGAATGAATAGCTCCGTCCATTCCCGCCGATAATCTATCTTCATCGACTGCGGTAAACCTTAATAGACCGGCGCCGGAACCATATCCGGTGCTGCCATAGACTCCATAATCGGTTCCACCCGATGACTGATAGCCGAGCGCTCCCCAGGTCGCGGTTGTATTGCCTGAATTGTATCCTTCGACACCGCATGACCGTAAGTCATCGCCATAGCTCCTTCCCTGAACACCCGCGCTATATTCATCACCCCAGAATGCGTATCCCATAATTGACGCACGAAGATTTGTGGAGTACCCAGCACCATCATAATGTGAGCCATCATAACAATAGATTCCACGCGATGGGGAAGCACTATTACCGGTGTCATTATTGTAATCGACATATAAGCCGTATTGCTGACTGGAAGTGCTATAGTCTTTATCCACCCATAATTGGTAAGTAGCTGTATTGACTTCATACGCTCTCACATAGTCTCCATCACCGGGGCGCAGATAATCTCCAGCATCGGTCCACTCACTGCTGCCACCACCACCCATGTTATTCCAGCTACCGTCATAATATTGCATATTTGTGCCATCCCATCGGACGCCGCCCATAACGCCACTTTCCCAGAAATATAGCGTCGGGTCTGTGTCCACATCGACAGCCATGTCCCCCCATGAATAAACCCCATAACCACCGACACCGCCATCGTCTCCACCGACACCTATACCATCGGCATCATTGGTCTTTCCATAGACACCATAACCCGATTCGGTTCCGTCGAGAGCATATCCAAAAACACCGCAGCTAGGACTATTTCCGACAACCCCACAGCCATTGGTTATATATGTATAGCCCGCGCTGGTACCCTCGATTCCGAGTGCGCCGGTCTGGTCTGTGCCGAGCGCTCCCCAGACATCGGAGTCCTGAAATCCGGATGTTAAGTCTCCAACCGATGTGTTATGCTGTCCCACAACACCGGCGGACATATAACCTGTCTCGTGAGTGCGTCCATAAACCCCGATACAGTAGCTTTCGGTATCGGATGGCATATCCGCCGTAACCCAGCCATAGACACCCTGAACGCCGTAATCACTGATGGTTCCATCGGATGTCGGCACTTTTGCCTCACCCATAACTCCGCAATTGGGCCATGATGAATTTGTGTTGCCGTCTATACCGATACCGCGAATGCCAGCGTCCAATCGGCATATTCCGGTAATACCCATATATGCGCTGCCGAATGCGTATATGCCTGTGTATGTTATATCGTCTGTGGCATCGACATCGCCATCATCGCCGGTGTCCACCCATGGAAAGATGTCCCATGTGAAATTGGGGACATCTGTGCTTGGCGTTCCCGCTCTATGCGCGACAAGTCCAGCATCGGAACCCGCAAGGAATGCGCCCTTATCATTTGCGGCGCCTTCGTAGAAAAAGGAGAATGTTTCTCCCGAATCATATACTCTTGCGTTTGTGTTCAATTCGGGGCAAATGTAGCTTTCTCCGGGTGGGCGTATCCAGTATTCCGTATCACCGGGTATAGCCGGCATATCAGGAATTGGTGTCCAACTCGGATCGCCGCTGTGTTTGTATTCGACAGTTCCCGCATTATCACGGAAGCCATAGCCTGTACTGCCGATTGTTGTGCTCCCATTTATGTAATCAAATGCATATATATCATACTCGTTCATATCAAGATTCTGTGTTGCACTATGGTTACCGAGGTTATCCGCGGCGCCGCCTGAACCATTAGCAGCCGCGGTAATTCTACCATAAGTATCGACTGTGATATCGGCATTTGTATAACTCCCCGCAGAAACACCCGATGTAGAAAGTTGGACAGCATCACCGGATATAGTAAGCCCTG
>Ga0272442_10000348_pt1 | contig 76500 bp, 56 predicted proteins | sample SSMForm2O_FD_200262 | JGI IMG/M metagenome (GOLD analysis project Ga0272442, IMG submission 200262) | Marine sediment archaeal communities from Little Sippewissett salt marsh, Falmouth, MA, United States - SSM-Form-2O | ecosystem: Environmental > Aquatic > Marine > Wetlands > Sediment ...
TTAGCGGGTTGCCGAAACGGGGCTTTGTTGCACTCTGATTCCAGCCGTTTCTTGAGCACAAGGGTATCGTCAGCAGGCGGATCGCAGGGAGCTGGGGGCGCGACCGGATCGGGGTGTAGGCCCTGTACCCAATTGCTCTCGGTCTGGTCACGCTGGTCACGCTTGAAAGCCAGGGGCAGGAAAGGTATGTTCAAGCCGCCCCGCAGGCCGAAATCGGGAGAAGCCGCATGCTTACCGGGCCCGACTACCAGCTGCCCAATCCGGACCACCTCGATCCGGACCGCAAGCACGCCTACGTCTTCGCTCACCAGGACGATGAACTCGGCTCGGGCGGCACCATAGCCAGGACCGCCTGGAAGCACGGCAACTTCCTCTGGGTCACCAACGGTGACGGGCTCGCGCCGATGGAGGGTGTAGACCCGCAGGCGTACTCCGCGGTTCGCATGGCCGAGGCCAAGCTCTCGGCCGGGCACTGCGGGATCCCGCCCGAGCGTATCAGCGATCTCGAGGTGAGCGAGATCGAGTGGTACCGCAGCTTCTCCCATGTGGCCGAAGGCGGAGTTCGCCGCGAGGATGCGCTGAAATTCAGCCGCGACGTGTACGACCGGGTACACTCCTGGCTCGAGCAGACCGAGCCGGACGTGGTGTGGACCGGCGCCTGGCAGTGCCAGCACCCCGAGCACGACCTGACCCACTTCTTCGTGGCCCACGCGCTGAAGGATCTGCGGCGCAAGTGGCGGCGGCCCGTGCCGCTGTACGAGTTCCCGGAGTACGAGTTCGTGATCCTGGTGCCGCTGCGCTTCAAACCCTGGCACAAGGGCGTGGTGCACCGCGTGCGGCTGACCGACGCGGACGTGGCGAACAAGATGCTGCTCTACGCGGCATATCCCTCGCAGGCCGCGCTGTTCGACAAGTTCGAGCGCGTGATCAGGAGACTCGGGCTCGCGGCTGGATTGGTCGGGCGGTCGTTCTCGATCGAGGAGTTCATGCGCCACGAGGAGTTCGGCCCGGTACCCGAGGACCGGGACTTCCGGGCCGACCGCCACCTGCATCCCTTCCTCGACTACATGCTCGACGACTTCGAGGGCATCCCGATCAGCTTCCGCACGATGATCCGCCCGATCGTCGAGGACATCGAAACCCGGCGCCCGGTCACGGGCTGAACCGGAGAGGACTTCATGCGACTGCACGTCTCGACTGCCTTCCTGCTGCTTCTCACCGCCACGGCCGGCTGCTTGGAGACCGCGCCCGACCGCTGCCTGCCAGACGCCGACGGCCTGCTCAACCCGGACTTCGAGTGCGCGCTCGACGCCGAGAACGCGATCCGGGGCTGGTCCCTGCTGCCGGACTATGCCGAAGGCGCGACACTGGGCCTGGCCGCCGACCCCGAGGGCGGCAGCGTCACGGCCCGGCTGACGAGCAATGACCCCGGGTGGCACGGCGCAGGGCAGGCGATCGAGGCCTCGAACCTGGTCGGACATGTGCTGCGGCTCTCCGGGCGGGTGCGACTCGAGGGTGATCAGGTGACGGCAGGGATCTCGCTCTACCTCGAGGGAAAGCAGGACACGGTGTTCTTCCTCGCCCGGACCCTGGACGAGCTCGAGCCCGGCGCCTGGCACGATGTGGAGACCTTTGCCCTGCCCTTTGACCAGCGCGCCGATCACCTGCGGCTGGTGCTGTGGATCGAGGGCCAGGGCCAGGCCTGGTTCGATGATCTGGCGGTGACACAGAGCCGACGCGACCGGCTGGGTGACTTCGACCGGACCTGCGAGCAGCAATACGACTGCGACACCAGCACCGAGATCTGCCGGCTCGGCCGCTGCCTGCCGCAGGTTGTCGCGGCCGGCGAGTTGGCCGCGCCCGAGGAGTCGATCCGGATGCAGGCCTTCCAGTCGATCTGGAACCACGCCGACGCCGCCGCCCCCGGATTCGTGGCCCAGCCCGCTCTCGACTGGGACGAGGCGTACGAGAAATACTCGAAGCAGGTGAAGCAGGCCGGCACCTGGGCCGACTTCGGCGGCGCGCTGACCCGCCTGATCGCCGAGTTCCGCGACAGCCACGGCCATCTGTATATCAGCGGCGTCAACAGCAGCTCGATGCACGCCGTGGTCTTCGGCAGCGACGCGGACATCGCCTGCACCACCCGCACCCTGGACGACCGGATCGCGGTCTATCGCGTGGTCGAGGGCAACCCGCTGGGCCTCGAGATCGGCGACGAGATCCTCGGCTTCGACGGCCGCGACTGGCAGGATCTCGACGCCGAGATCTGGGACAGCTGGGACACGCTCGCGCTGGCGGGCTCGGCCACCCCGAACGAGACGACACGCCGCTGGGCCTTTGCCTCGAGCATCCTGTACAACCGGTTCTACTTCCACGAGACCGTGGAGGTGAGGCGCGCCGCCGACGGCCGGATCGAGTCGCTGCCGCTGGCCGACGCGCAGAATCCCGAGGGCGAGCGGATCAGCTGCTTCGACCGGCCGATTTTCACGCTTCCCGCGGAGTTCGAGAGCGGAGGCGGCTTCTGGCGCAACCCGGTCGTCTCCGGGCTGATCGAGAACGAGCGCATCATCTACGCCGCGGTGCGGTCGATGTCGGGCAAGGCCCGGACGGAAACCGAGGCGCTGCTGCAGGACCATCCGGACACCGCGGGCCTGATCTGGGACGTCCGGCTCAACGGCGGCGGGATCAACGAGGCCGGCGCGCCGATCTGGGAAGCGCTGATGGACGAGGGCGAGGAGATCCACACCTCCAACCTGCTCAAGCGGGCCGTGATCGGCGAAACCGGCCGGAACAACATGGACCCGTACGTCGGCGAGTGGATCAGGGGTCGCGGTGACCGTCACTACAGCGGCAAGGTCGCGATCCTCACCGGACCCAAGTCGGTCTCGGCCGCGGACACCATCCCGTGGATGGCGGCCCATCTGTCGGGTGACCGGGTGCGACGCTTCGGCCTGGCCACCAACGGCTCGTTCAGCGGGTACTTCATGAGTGAGGGCAGCAGCACCAGCATACCGGTGGATGCAGGTCCGTACTCCGAGTACTTCAGCTATGTGCTGCCCAACTTCGTGATGTCGGACGCTGCCGACGACCGGATCCTGCTGGGAACCGACCAGCACCCGGAGGAGTTGGTCTGGCTCACCCCCGAGGGCCTGGCCGCAGGCCGCGACGACGTGGTGGACGCGGCAGTGGCCTGGATCCTCGGTACTGACTAGATGCCCCGCAGACTCGCTGCGCTGCTCCTGCTCCTGGCACCGCTCGCCTGCTTCGAGGCTGCCCCCGACCGCTGCCTGCCGGACGCCGATGGCCTGCTCAACCCGGACTTCGAGTGCGCGCCCGACGCCGAGAGCGCGATCCGGGGCTGGTCCCTGCTGCCGGACTATGCCGAAGGTGCGACACTGGGCCTGGCCGCCGATCCGGACGGCGGCACCACGGTGGCGCAGCTGCAGAGCTCCGACGACGGCTGGCACGGCGCCTCACAGGTGATCGAAGCGCAGGACCTGGTGGGCGAGGTGCTCCGCCTGTTCGGGCGGGTGCGCGTCGAGGGCCAGGCCACGGCCGGGCTCTCGCTGTTTCTCGAGGGTGCCCGGAACACGCTGTTCTTCGAGTCCACCACGCTGGACCGGCCGAGCGCCGGCGAGTGGTCCGGGCTGCGGACCCTGGCCCTGCCCTACGACGAGCGGGCCGATCACCTGCGCCTGGTGCTGTGGATCGAGGGCCAGGGCCGGGCCTGGTTCGACGATCTGCAGCTGGCCCCTTCCGAGCGCGACTCCCTGGAGAGCTGGGACAGGACCTGCAAGCGCGGGCGTGACTGCGCGCCCGATCCCGCGAGCTGCGTCCTCGGCCGCTGCGTGCCGCATGAGGTGCTGGCCGGCGAGCTGGCCGCACCCGATATCGAGATCCGACGCTCCGCCTTCGAGTCGATCTGGCGCACAGCCGATCAGCGGGCGCCCGGCTTCGTGGCCCGGCCCGACCTGGACTGGGACGCGGCGTACGACCACTACCTGTCCCAGGTCGAGGCCGCCGGGTCGCTCGGCGAGTGGGGCGGCGCGATCACGCGCCTGATCGCCGAGTTCCGGGACGGACACGCCCGCGCCGGCATCGGCGCCGTGACCTACTACCACACCCGCGGCGTCGTGTTCAGCGGGATGTCGTCGAGCATCGGCTGCACCACCCGCACCCTGGACGACCGCATTGCGGTGTACCTCGCGAACGAGGGCAATCCCCTCGGCCTCGAGGTCGGCGACGAGATCCTCGGCTTCGACGGACGGGGCTGGCAGGAGCTCGAGGCCGAGATCTACGCCGGATGGGACAGCCTGCAGCCCTACGGGTACAGCGCGACCAGCGAGACCTCCAGGCGCTGGGCCTTTGCCGGAGCGATCCTGGGCAACCGCCACTTCTTCCACGAGACAGTGGAGATCAGGCGCGCCGCCGACGGCAGCATCGACTCGCTCGAGCTGTCCGGCCTGCCGGACGGCAAGGGCATGCTCTTCTGCGCCGACCGGCCCGGATTCGCCAATCCGGAGGAGTCGTTCGAAGGCGGCGACTACTGGCAGCAGGGCGCGGTGCTGGCGAACCTGATCGAGGACGACCGGATCGTGTACGCCACGGTTCGCGGGATGAACGAGCAGACCCGGGACCAGACCCGGCAGCTGCTCGAGGAGCACCCCGATACCCGGGGGCTGATCTGGGACCTGCGGCTGAATCCCGGCGGTCTGCTGGTCGCGGGGCAGCCGATCTGGCAGGCGCTGATGGCCGGCGGCGAGCGGATCATGACCAATCACCTGGCCCAGCGAGACGCGCTCGGGGAGCCCGGACGCACGAACATGATCACCAACGGCAAGGAGTGGATGGAGGGCAGCGACCTCCACCGCTACGACGGCAAGGTGGCGCTCCTCGTCGGGCCCAACTCCTTCTCGGCCGCCGACGCGCTGCCGTGGATGCTGGCCCACCTGCCCGACGACCGGGTCCGGCGGTTCGGCCTGGCCACGGCCGGCGCCTTCAGCGGGTACTCGATGGGAAGCGGCAACTACCCGGTGGACGCGGGGCCGTACTCGGGATTCTTCGAGTTCGTCATGCCCGACTTCGTGATGCAGGACGCGGCCGACGGCCGGTACCTCACCGGCACCGACCAGTATCCCGAGGAGCTGGTCTGGCTCACCCCCGAGGGCCTGGCCGCGGGCCGCGACGACGTGGTGGACGCGGCGGTGGCATGGATCCTGGGGGACTAAGACCCCAAAATTTGCGTAAAAACCAGGCCCCGCCATAGAATATCGCCCACGGTTGGATCCGTCCCAGGTGCTGATGGCGCGCCCGCGTACACCTCTCTGCGTCCTGCTCGCGCTCGTGTGTCTCGCGAGCGCGCCCGCTGTGGCGTCGGACGCTGGCGCGGCCTATGCCCGCGCGGAGAAGCTCGCCGCCCAGGGCCAGTACCAGGAAGCGATCACCGAGTACGGCGCAGCACTCAACCTGTACCGCAAGGCCCGCGACCTGGCCGGCGCCGGGCGCACGCTGAACCGCATCGCCCGGATCCACTGTGACAGGGGCAGCTTCGAAACGGCGCGCAAGGTCTTTGCCATGGCCAAGGGCATGCTCGACCGGGCCGCGGACCGGGCCGCGCTGGCGGAATTGTACAAGAACCTCGGCGTGCTCGAGGATCTGACCGGCCACCCGACCCTGGCCATCGAGTACGCCGAGAAGAGCCTCGCGCTGTACCGCGAGCTGAATGACGTGCTCGGCCAGGGCCACGGGATGAACAACCTGGGCGTGATCCAGGAGTCCCTCGGGCGGTACGACGCCGCGATCGGGCTCTACCGGCAGGCCGGCGAGAAGTACGACCAGGCGGGCAACCGCCGGTACCAGGCGATCGCCCTGGCCAACATCGGCAAGGTCCACCTGGTCCGCGGCAACTACATCAAGGCCCTGGAGCAGACCCGGGCTGCGCTGGCCATCGCCCGGGAGCTGGAGCTGCGCCCGCTGATGGCGCTGATGCTGGGCAATCTCGGCGCGATCTACGGCCGGCTCGGCGACGACGAGCAGGCCGTGCAGCAGTTCGAGGAGGCCCTCTCGCTGAACGAGGCCGACGGCCGCCTCCGCGAGTCCGCGCTCAACCGCCGGAGCCTGGGGCAGATCCACATCCGGCGCCGGGAGTTCGACCGCGCGATCGAGCAGTACGAATCGGCGCGCAAGACCCTGGCCGAGATCGGCGAGCGAGCCTCGCTCGGCGCAGTCGAGTTCAGCCTGGGATCCACCGCGATCCTGCAGTCCCGCTGGCAGGCCGCCGAGGAGCACCTGACCGCCGCGCTGGAGATCGCCCGGGAGCTGAAGCAGCCCGAGGCCGAGGCCCGCGCGCACATGTTCCTCGGCCAGATGCGGCTGCGCCGGGGCAAGTTCTGGGCGGCGGTCAGGCCCTTGCGCCGCGCCCTCGAGATCGCGGAGACGCTGCAGCTCCCGGACAGCACGGTCCTCTCCTGCGAATTCTTGAGCTATACCTATCGCAAGGTCGGCAAGCTCGATTCCGCGATCCAGATGAGCAAGCGGGCGATCGCGGAGACCGAGAAGCTGCGCGGCACGATCGAGAGCGACGACCTCAAGGCCGGGCTGTTCTCGCGCTTCGTCGGCGGGTACGGCCGGCTGACCGAGCTGTACCTGGAGAAGCACCGCCGGACCCAGAAACGGCGCTACCTGAACAAGGCCTTCGAGGTGCTGGAGCAGGGCCGCGCCCGGAGCCTGCTCGAGATGCTTGCCCGCGCCGGCGCCTCGATCACCAGCGGCGCGCCGCCCGAGCTGGTGGAGCAGGAGCAGCTGCTCGAGCGCAGGCGCAAGGACCTCTCGCTCAAGCTCAAGAAGAGCGCTCCGGGTGCGGACCGCGTCAAGCTGACCAAGGAGCTCAAGGAGCTGGGCCAGGAGCAGAATCGCCTCGCCGCGCAGATCCGCCAGAGCCATCCCGACTATGCCAAGATCAAGTACCCCGAGGCCGCCTCGCTCAAGCAGGTCCAGGCCGCCCTGGCCGACGACGAGATCCTGCTCGAGTACAGCTTCGGCGTCGACCAGTCGAGGATCTGGGCCATCGACCGCCGCTGGGTCACGCTGCACCGCTTCGACGGCGCGACCGTGCGCGAGGCCGTGCCCAACTACCGCGACACCCTGCGCGATCCCCTGGTGCGCGGGCTGACGCGGGCCCGGCGCAAGCTGCTGGAGAAGCAGCTGTACCAGCAGCTGATCAAGCCGGCGGCCAAGCGGCTGGTGGGCAAGAAGCGCGTGCTCGTCGCGCCGCAGGACGAGCTGTACGCCCTGCCCTTCGAGGCGCTGCGGCGGCCCGACGGCAGCTACCTCGCCGACCACTGGACCTTCCTGTACACGCCGAGCGCCACGCTGCTGGTGGAGCTGGCCCGGAAGCCGAAGCAGCGCACGGCGGAGCGCCGGCCGTACCTGGCCTTTGCCGACCCGGTCTTCGCGCCGGACGACGATCCGAGCAAGCTGCCCGAGGGCGCGTTGCGGCTGGAGCGCCTGCCCGGCACGGCCAGCGAGGTCCGCGCCGCGGCCCAGGCGCTCGGCGCCGAGCCCGAGAGCGCGGTGTTCCTCCGCGAGCGCGCCCAGGAGGCCGCGCTGAAGAAGCTCGACCTGAGCTCGGTGCGCTTCCTGCATTTCGCCACCCACGGCCTGCTCGGCGAGGAGGTCGACTGGCTGGGCCAGCCCGCGCTGGCGCTCGACCTGGCCGGATCCAGGGACGAGGACGGGCTGCTCACCATGGAGGAGGTGTTCAACCTGCGCCTCGACGCCGACGCGGTGCTGCTGTCGGCCTGCAACACCGGCCGGGGCCGGCAGGTCCGCGGCGAGGGCGTGATGGGGCTGACCCGCGCCTTCTTCTATGCGGGCACGCCGGTGGTGGTGGTCAGCCTGTGGCCGGTGTCCGACGAATCGACGTCCAAGCTGATCAGCGAGCTGTCTGCGCGGCTGGCCCGGGGCGAGCGGGTGGCCGACGCGCTGGCCGGGGCCCGCAGGGCGCTGAGGAGCACTCGCAAGTCCGATCGCTGGGGCCGGCGCTATCTGCCGTACGATCACCCTTTCTACTGGGCGCCATTCGTGGTACTAGGTAGAGACTAGGGAGTAACGGGTTCGACAAGGAGGCAGGGGATGAGAGCACTGACGAGGCTTGCTCTACCAGCGCTGCTGGTACTCGCCATCGCCGGGAGCGCCGCGGCCGCCACCGCGCTGGCCACGGCCACCTACGTCAAGGGAGAGGTCACGGTCGAGCGGGGCCAGGAGAGCAAGATCCTGACCCGCGGCGATCCCCTGTTCGAGGGCGACACGGTGGTCACCGCCAAGAAGGCCAAGGCCACGCTGGTCTTCGAGGACGGCACGATCCAGGTCGTGCGCCAGAAGAAGCGCTACACCGTGGGCAAACGCGCCGTGGCCGAGAAGGACCGCTCGCTGACCGAGGTCGGCACGGCCGCGGCCAAGTACTTCTTCTCCGCGGACCAGAAGAAGAGCAACCTGCGGGCCATCGCCGGCACCCGCGGCGGCGAGGGGCCGGCCGAGCTGGCCGCGCTGGCGCCGGTGGGCGAACTGCTGCGGCCGCCGGCCGAGCTGGTGTGGACGCCGGTGCCCGGCGCTGCGCGCTATCAGGTCAAGCTGCACGAGGACACCGGCACGGACGACCCGTCGGCGCCCGGCGACGAGGTCGCCGTCACCGACACGCGGCTGCCGCTCTCGCGCTTCAGCAAGACCAAGCTCGGGCCGGACACGATCTACATCTGGCGCGTGACCGCCGAGCAGAAGGACGGCAAGAAGCTGCAGGGCTGGTCGTGGTTCCAGTTCCTGCCGGGAGAAGAGGCCAAGGAGCTCGAGACGGCGCGCGAGCGGCTGTACACGCTGGCCAAGGAGGATCCCGAGGACACCACCCCGCACTACCTGCTGGCCAACATCTACCTCGGACGCGACCTGACCTTCGCCGCGATCCAGGAGTACCGCAAGCTGCTGGCCCGCGCGCCCGAAGATCCCGAGGCCAAGCAGGGCCTGGTCGATCTGTACAAGCTGCTGCGCTTCTCCGACGGCGCGCGCGAGCAATTCGAGAAGACCTTCCCGGTCACGGACTGATTCCCCATGGGGGGCCATCGCGTCACCGGGCTGATCATCGCCGGGGTGGTCACCCTGCTGCACCTGATCGCCTCGCGCAGCGAGACCTTCACCAACCTCGAGAACAGCGCCCTCGACATGCGCTTCCAGCTGCGCGGCGAGATCGGCCGACGGGCCGAATCCGACAAGAAGGCCGGCGACATCGTGATCGTGGCGGTCGACGAGTGGACCTTCAAGAAGCTCGACATCAACTGGCCCTTCCCGCCGACGATGCACGCCAAGCTGATCGAGAACCTGACCGAGGCCGGCGCCGCGGTGATCGCCTGGGACAACCTGCACCCGCAGGCCGCGCCGGGCTGCATGGCCGAGGAGGAGCCCGCGCTCGCCGCGGCGGTGGAGGAGGCGGGCAACGTGATCTGGGGCGCCAAGGTGCGGCCCGACGGCGAGCTGTACGACACGCCGATCCCGGCCCTGGCCGAGGCCTGCGCCGGCGTGGGCTACCTCAACATGCCCGAGGACCGCGACGGCGCGATCCGCAGCACCCGGCCGATGGTCGGGGAGACGCGCTCCTTTGCCCTGGCCATCGTCTCCGAGTACGCCGACCCGGAATCGGCGGTGCTGCACGTGGAGCCGGACGAGGAGTACCTGATCAACTTCCGCGGCGGCCCGGCCACGTACACCACCCTGCCGTACGTCGACGTGTACAGCAACACGCTGCCCGACGGATTCAGCTTCGAGGACAAGATCGTGCTGATCGGGCCCTCGGCGCCCGAGATGCAGGACAACAAGCTGCACCCCTTCGGCGAGGGGAGGACCTTGCCCGGCGTCGAGATCCACGCCAACGTGGTCGACAACCTGCTGTCCGACCGGCACTGGATCACCGAGGCGCCGGGCTGGCTCGACTTCCTGGTGCTGCTCGCGGCCTGTGCGCTCGCCGCGGCCGTGGTGCTGCTGCTGCCGCCGATCTGGGCCCTGGCCCTGGTGCTGCTCTCTGCGCTGGGCTATGCCACGCTGGACTACTGGCTCTTCGCGTCCCGTGACTACGCGCTCAACCTGGTGGGGCCGCTGCTGGCCCAGCCCACGGTGTACATCTTCGTTGCCGCCTTCCGCCTGATCAGCGAGCAGGCGGCGCGGGCGCGCCTGCGCTCGACCTTCAGCCGCTACGTCTCGCCCGACGTGGTGCACGAGCTGATCCAGGATCCGGGCAAGCTCAAGCTCGGCGGGGACAAGAAGGTCTTGAGCGTGCTGTTCTCCGACATCCGCGGCTTCACCTCGATCTCGGAGAAGATGAAGCCCGAGGAGCTGGTGCCCTTCCTCAACGAGTACCTCTCGGCGATGAGCCAGTGCGTGCTGGACAAGAAGGGCATGCTCGACAAGTACATCGGCGATGCGATCATGGCGGTATGGGGCGCGCCGCTGCCCAACTACGACCAGGCGCCCGACGCCTGCCGCGCCGCCCTGGCGATGCGCGACAAGCTCAAGGCGCTGGCGCCGGACTGGGAGAAGCGGGAGCTGCCGCCGATCCGCGCGGGGATCGGGATCAACACCGGCCCGATGATCGTGGGCAACATCGGCTCCGAGCAGAAGATGGACTTCACCGTGATCGGCGACAACGTCAACCTCGCCTCGCGGCTGGAGGGCCTGACCAAGCAGTACCGCGTGGAGATCCTGATCAGCGAGTTCACGCGCGAGGTGATCAAGGACGGCTTCACGGTGCGGCTGCTCGACCGGGTGACGGTCAAGGGCAAGGAGGAGCCGATCGGGCTGTTCGAGGTGCTCGACGAGGGCGCGCCCGACGACAGGACGCGGCACTGGATCGCGGAGTTCACCGACGGGCTGGACTTCTTCACCAAGCAGAACTGGACCTCGGCGCGCAAGGCCTTCGAGAACGTCAAGACCGCACGCGGCGGCCAGGACGGGCCCTCGGACGTGTACCTCGAGCGGATCGAGATCCTCGAGCAGGACCCGCCCGGCGAGGACTGGGACGGCGTCTGGCGCTGGACCACGAAGTAACATCGGGCATTTCGCACTTAACCGTCCAATAAAACTAGCTTGTTGTGGCTATTGACAATATTGCTAAACGGAACTAAACTCCCGAAAAGGATTACTAAACAGGAGTCCTGTTCCGAATGGACAGAATCGAGCGACTACTCGACATCGACCTGCCCGAGCATCAGTCCGCCTTTCTGTGGGGCCCGCGCAAGACAGGAAAGTCCACCTACCTCAAGCGGCGGTTCCCCGAGAGCCTGTATTACGACTTCCTGCAAGGCGAGATCTTCATCGAGCTCTCGAGGCGCCCGCATCTGCTCCGCAAGAAGTTGCTGGCTAGCCACGGGCAGGAGCTCCGACAGCCGGTGATCCTGGACGAGATCCAGAAGGTCCCGCAGGTCCTCGACGAGGTGCACTGGATGATCGAGAACTCCGGCATCCGCTTCATCCTCTGCGGCTCGAGCGCGCGAAAGCTCAAGCGGGGAAGGGGGAACCTGCTCGGCGGTCGTGCTTGGCGCTACGAGATGTTCCCGCTCGTGTCGACCGAACTGCCCGACCTGGATCTGCTCCACCTGTTCAACCGCGGCGCGGTCCCGGTTCACTACCAGAATGCGCGCTACCGGAAGTCCCTGCAGTCGTACATCCAGGACTACCTCAAGGAGGAGGTCTTTGCCGAGGGCCTGGCTCGCGATGTGCCTGCCTTCTCGCGGTTCTTAGAGGCGATGGGATACTCCCACGGTGAGCTGACGAACCACGCCGCCATCGCGCGAGACTGCGGCGTCAGCGCCAAGACGGTGATGGAGTATTACCAAATCCTCGTCGATACCCTGCTGGCAACAAGGGTGGAGCCGTTCAAGAAGCGCCAGAGCCGCAAGGTCATCACCCGGATGCCCAAGTTCTACCTCTTCGACGTCGGCGTGGCGGGTGCGATCACCGGCCGGCATATCACGGCCGAGCGCGGCGAGGCCTTTGGCAGGGCCTTCGAGCACTTCATCTTCATGGAGCTGAACGCCCACCGCTCGTACCGGGAGCTCGATTACCCGATCAACTTCTGGAAGACCAAGACCGGCCTCGAGGTCGACTTCGTGCTCGGGCGGGGCGAGGTGGCGATCGAGGTCAAGGGCTCGTCCCAGATCGACAAGCGGGATCTGCGACCGCTGGCCGCCTTCGTCGAGGAGCACTCGCCGCGGCTGGCCCTGGTGGTCTGCAACGAGCGCGCAGAGTGGATTCACGACGGAATCCGGATCGTGCCGTACCGCACCTTCCTGCAGCGGCTGTGGGACGGGCAGATCATCGGCTAGCACGGGGCGAAGCACGTTGACCCACGAGCGACCCACGAGCCAGGTCCTCCTCCGCTACGCGCTGTTCCAACTGCCGGGCACGGCCCTGCTCGTGGGGGCGCTGGTGCTGGCCGGCTTGTGGGTCGAGATCCCGCTGTGGCTGAGCGCGCTGATCGTGGGGCTGTGGGTGGTCAAGGAGATCGTGCTGTTCCCCCTTGTCTGGCGGGCGTACGACGTGCGGTGCAGCGGCGGGGCGCACACGATGCTCGGCGTGCGCGGCAAGGCCGAGGAGCGGCTCGACCCGCGGGGCTATGTCAGGCTGCGCGGCGAGCTGTGGCAGGCCGAGCTGGCCGAGGGAGCGGCGCCGGTCGAGGCCGGGGCCGAGGTGGTCGTGTTGGAGGTGAAGGGGTTGGTGGTGATTGTCAGGCACCCCTAGTTCTACCGGGGCTCACGCCCCGGGAAACCGTGCGCCAACCAACACCCGAAGCCCCAAAAGGGGCGACATCCCGAGCCGGCCGGTTCAGGGCCTCCCCTCGCACTCCGACCGCGGCTGCTCCCACTGCTCCAGGTCCTGCGCGCGATCCGCCGTCAGGGGGCGGGAAGGGTTGGCAGGACATCGGAGCAGCCCGGGGCGCCGTCGCCGTGCGCGAGCTCGAGCAGGTGGGTCAGCCGGCCCTCCTCGTCGAGATGGAGCGCGGGGTACAGCTCGACCCACTCGCCGTCGCCGTACCGTCCGACCTGTTCGCTCACGAGCCACAGGCCGTTCACGCCGTCGTCGGCCAGGGTGATCAGCCGGCCGACGAAGAAGGTCCGCAGCTCCTGCAGGTACAGCTTGGCCGCGTCGACCACGGCCGAGGCCGGCGGCTCCTCCCTGGTGCGGACCTTCAGCTTGAGGCCCTCGGGGCTGTCGCTGGCCGAGAGCATGTCGAGATACGCGCGCACGTTGCCCTTGCGGCGCACCTCGCCGCCGAGATCGTCGAGGTCGCAGGTGCCGCGTAGACCGCAGTTGATCTTGGGCGCCCTGAGGCTCTTGGGCCAGACCGTGTCGACGAAGGGGGCGAGGTCGAGCGCGCGCTCGATCGACATCAGGTCGGACTCGCCCAGCTCGTTGCGCCGAAGCCTCTCCAGCGTCCCGATCGCCGCGGCAGAGGTCTCGTCGAGCAGCGGATCCTCCTTGTCCAGGATCAGCGGGCGCCACTCCGAGATCACCAGGTCGCGATACACCTTGCCGCTGATGTTCTCGTCGAGGTGCAGCGAGAAGCGCTTGCCGCGGCGCGGCTCGTCGAACAGCACCACCCGCGGCGAGCGGTTGGCCGCGTTACCGTTGTGGTAGCACTCCATCGCCTCCTGGCCGCCGGGCGAGGTCTTGGCCTCCTCGTCGGTCATCTCGACCTGGTAGTGCACGGTGTGCCGCCCCACGGTCTTGCCGTCGACCTCGAAGTGCAGCCGGAAGGGCACCGCGTTCTGCACGAAGGTCTTGGCGGACTTGGCGTACCCGGGCAGCAGCAGGAAGCCGCGCACCGTGATCGGCTCCTGGGCCTCGTACGCCACCCACTGGCCGTCGCCGCGGTCCGGGGCGCCCTCGACCCAGCCCCTCACGGACTTGCCGTCGGCCAGGTTGCGCACATCGTACTTGCGCGGCTTCCTGCGGGATTTGCAGCGGTTCTTGGGGCAGCTCTCGGAGGAGGCCGTGATCTTCAGCTTGACGCCGGCCACGGTCACCTTCTCCTTGACCTCTCCGGCGTGAGCCGGGAGAGAATACAGCACCAGCATCGCGAGCACGCCTCCGCGAAAGGCGCCGGATCCGCATCCGCTCATCTGCAACACCTCTCGTCCCGCCCCACGGCCTTCTTATTACACCATATCGCAGCTTTGCTCCACCCCCTCCCCGGGGGGCCCTGCGAGGCCAGTTCCGCAGCTGTGACCGCGGTCACAGCCTTGTGGCCACGGGTGTGGAAGCGTGCGCGCGGGTCAACAATGGCGGCGGGGGCTCATAGCATGCGTACCGGCCGGCTCTGGATTCCGCTTTGCGGCGCCCTCGCGGCGCTGCTGCTGCTCGCGGCAATGGCCGCATGCACGGCACCCGACCGAAACAACGGCGATGCCGACACCGACGCGGACACGGACAGCGACGCGGACAGCGACACGGACAGCGACGTCCCGTGCACCGAGGACGGCGACTGCGAGATGGGCCAGCTCTGCATCGGCCGGCTCTGCGTCGAGGGCTGCCGCAGCGACCGCGACTGCCCGGCCGGCCGGACCTGCGACGAGGCCGCGGGCGACCACGGACGCTGCGTCGAGTGCAAGTCCGACGGCGACTGCGGCGCCGGTGAGCGCTGCCGCGAAGGCGAGTGCGTGATCCACTGCGAGTCGGACGGCGACTGCAGCGGTGCCACGCCACACTGCGACACCGGCACCGGCGACTGCGTGGAGTGCCGGGACAAGAGCGACTGCCCGCTGGGCCACGTCTGCGAGGCGCGGTCCTGCGAGCCCGGCTGCGAGTCGGACCGCGACTGCCCGGCAGGGCAGTCGAAGTGTGACGACCAGGCCGAACCGCTCGGCGCCTGCGTGGAGTGCCTGAGCGACGGCGACTGCGGCGCCGCGGGCAAGTGCCGCGACCAGCTCTGCGTGCCCACCTGCGCCAGCGACGCGGACTGCGGTGGGGCCACGCCGCGCTGCGACAAGGGCAGCGGGATCTGCGTGGAGTGCCTGCTCAAGGACGACTGCTCGCTGGGACAGCTCTGCGTGAACCTGCTCTGCGTGCCCGGCTGCGAGTCGGACCGCGACTGTCCGCAGGGCCTGCACTGCGACGAGGACCGCGGCCCGGACGGCGCGTGCGTGGAGTGCCTCAGCGCGGCCCACTGCGCACCGCCGCGGCCGGTGTGCGGCGCGGACGGCGCCTGCCGGGCCGGCGACGCGGACACCGACGCGGACACCGACGCGGACACCGACGCGGACACCGACGCGGACACCGACGTCGATACCGACACGGACACGGACACGGACACCGACACGGGCACGGGCGGGCCGGCGCGCATCGAGTGCAGCCCGCTGGCGATCGAGTTCGGGGAGGTGCCGCGGGCCGCGCCCGCGACCGAGCGCGTGACCTGCCGCAACCGCGGCGGCGAGAACCTCGAGATCACAGGGCGCGACATCAGCCTCGGCCTGACGCTCACCGGCGAGTTCTCGATCAGCGGCCCGGAGACCGCGACCGTGCCGCCGGGCGGCTCGGTGGACTTCGACCTGACCTATGCGCCCGGCTCGTCGGGCTCGGCGCGCAGCGGCTCGTTCTATGTCTTCAGCAGCGACCCGCAGACGCTCAACGGCTGCACCTGGCGGCCCAACGAGAACTGCGTGGAGCACACGGTCTCGGGCCAGCCCGCGCCGCCCGACCCGTCGGACTACGACCTGGTGGTGCAGCTGACCTGGTCCGCGGACAGCTCCGACCTCGACATCCACCTGGTCGCGCCCGGCGGCACGTGGAACGACGGCACATCCACGCCCGGCGTCTGCCCCTCCACGGGCACGGACTGCCACTTCAAGAACCCCTGCCCGGACTGGGGCGTGGCCGGTGATTCGAGCGACAACCCGAGCCTGGACATCGACGACTTGGACGGCGGCGCGGGCGCGCTGGAGCAGATCAGCCTGCTCGACGCCGCGCCGGGCACGTACCTGGTGTACGGCTACTACTACCCCAACCAGAACAACCTCAACCCGAGCAACGTGCCGGCCACGCTGACCGTGCGCAGCGCCGGAGACACGCAGCAGCGCAGCGTCAGCGCCACGCTGAGCGCCAAGGAGGACCGCTGGACAGCGGCCTCGATCGCCTGGGACGGCACCACGGCCGTGGTGACCGAGATCGGCACGATCGACCACTCGATCGCGCCCTAGGGGGGAGCCGCGATGCGAATCGCAACCTGGCAGCGAATGGGCCCGATCCCGGCGCTGCTCGCTGCGCTGTGCCTGGCCGCAGCCTGCGCGGTCGCCCCGGACTCGGGCGGCGGGGACAGCGACGCGGACTCGGACCTCGACCTGGACCTGGACACGGACTCGGACCTCGACCTGGACATCGACATCGACGCGGACACGGACGCGGACAGCGACACCGACTCGGACAGCGACACGGACAGCGACACGGACGCGGACTGCGGGGGCGGCCGCACGCAGTGTGGCGACTTCTGCGTGGACACGACCTCGGACCCGCGCCACTGCGGTCGCTGCGACCGGCCCTGCGGCGAGGGCCAGGTCTGCGAGGGCTCGAGCTGCCAGCAGAGCCCGGACTGCGGCGCGGGCGCGGCCTGCCCCGGCTTCACGTACTGCGACCTGGGCAGCGGCACCTGCAAGCCCGGCTGCATCCGCGACGAACAGTGCGCGTCTTACGAGCGCTGCGACACCGGCTCGCACAGCTGCCGCTGCCGGGCCGGGCAGTGCCCGGGCTTCACGTACTGCGAAGCGGGCAGCGGAGTCTGCCGGCCCGGCTGCGAGCGCGATGCCCAGTGCGGGACCAACGAGCGCTGCGACACCGGCTCGCACGCCTGCCGCTGCGCCGCCGGGTACCACGACTGCGACGGAGCTTGCGTGTCCGACCACTCGCCCCAGCACTGCGGCACGCGCTGCGAGCCCTGCCCGGGCGCGGATTCGGGCACGGCCTCGTGCGACGGCACGAACTGCGGCATCGCCTGCGATCCGGGCTTCCACCTCTGCGGCAGCGACTGCGTGGCCAACGACTCGACCGACCACTGCGGCACGCGCTGTCAGCCCTGCCCCACCGACGCCAACGGCACGGCCACCTGCGACGGATCGAGCTGCGGCATCGAGTGCGACCAGGGCTTCACCTTCTGTGCCGACACCGGGATCTGCCAGGAGTGCTGCGACCACCCGGACTGCGGCGAGGCGGCGTTCTGCACCGCGGACCGGCAATGCCAGGACTTCCTCGGCTCGGGGCGCTGCCTGAACGACAACCACTGCGGCGAGGACGAGTTCTGCTGGCTCAACACGCTGACCTGCCTCAACGGCGCCGACCTCGGCCGCAGCTACTGCAACGACGACTCCAACTGCTCGTGGGGCAGCCTGTGCGTGCACCACCGCTGCATCACGAGGATGGCCGACGACTTCTGCAACCGGCAGACGCCCTGCGGCGAGGGCTTCTGGTGCTCGGACGCGAGCTACACCTGCCATGCGCCCGAGAACTGCCCCCACGACTTCGAGTGCGGCCCGGGCATGACCTGCAAGTTCCGCAGCGTGCCGGTGACCGGGTACATCTGCGACAGCGTGCTGGGCGACGAGTGCACCACGGACGACGGCTGCTACGGGCTGCGCTGCCACGAGGGCCGCTGCCTGACCCGCATCCCCTGCGACTACGGCGCCACCGAGAGCTGCTGGTTCACCAGCTACACGGTGTACGAGTGCGTGGACGAGATGTGCGTGCCGCACCCTGAGCTGTTCTGCAAGACCGACGAGGACTGCGGCGACACCTTCCCGGCGCGCCACTGCGAGGCCGACATCGGCCGCTGCGCGCAGGGGGCCCGGCCCTAGCTACGCCTCCGAGAACCGAAGCAGGAAGGCCTCGATGAACTCGTCGAGCGCGCCGTCGAGCACGGCGTCGACGTTGCCCTTCTGCACCTCGGTCCGCACGTCCTTGACCATGCGGTACGGGTGCAGCACGTAATTGCGAATCTGGCTGCCCCACTCGATCTTCTTCTTCTTGGCGTGCTCGGCCTCGGCCTCGGCGGCGCGCTCCTCGAGGATCTTGTTATACAGCCTGGCGCGCAGGACCTTCATCGCGGTGGCCTTGTTCTTGTGCTGCGAGCGCTCGTTCTGGCACTGCACCACGATGCCGCTGGGCAGGTGGGTGATGCGCACGGCCGAGTCGGTCTTGTTCACGTGCTGGCCGCCCGCGCCGCCCGCGCGGTAGGTGTCGATACGCAGGTCCTTGTCGAGGATCTCGATCTCGATGTCGTCGGCGACCTCGGGGTACGCGGCCATGCTGGCGAAGGCCGTGTGCCGCCGGTGCTGCGCGTCGAAGGGCGAGATGCGCACCAGGCGGTGCACGCCGATCTCGGCCTTGAGGTACCCGTACGCGAACTCGCCCTCCACGGAGAACGTGGCGCCCTTGAGCCCGGCCTCGTCGCCGGGCTGGTAGTCGATCATCGAGGTCTTGTAGCCCCGGCGGTCGCAGAAGCGGAGGTACATCCGCAGCAGCATCTCGGCCCAGTCCTGCGCGTCGATGCCGCCCGCGCCGGAGTTGACCGAGACGATGGCGTTGCTGGCGTCTTCCGGGCCGGAGAGCATCCGCTGCAGCTCGAGGCCGCGCAGGCCTTCGCGCAGCTTCTCGATCTCCTCGCGCACCTCCTCGACCACGGACGCGTCGTTCTCCTCCTCGCCGAGGTCGAGCAGGACGACGGCGTCCTCGACGGCCTTCTCGATCGATGCGACGCTGTCGATCAGGCGCTGCAGGCCGGCCCGCTCGCGGCCGAGCACCTCGGCCGCCTCGTGATCCTCCCAGAAGCCGGGTTCGCCGGACCTGGCCTCGAGCTCGGCCACGCGCTGCTGCTTGGCGTCGATGTCAAAGGAACCTCCGCAGATCAGCGATGCGGGCGCCGAACTCGGCCAGGCTCTCTCGCTCTTCCTTGAACATCAGCAACCTCCGGGCGACCTTGCAGATCTTGCCAGCGGCTCCGGTCTTGTGTACTCGACGGAGCAGGCCCACGTCAATCCAGGGGGACACCGAACCATGGCAACCCGACACGCCGCAGGCCCGCTGTACGCTATCCTGGCCCTGGCCCTCGCCCTCCCGGTCCCCGTCCTCGCCGTCGAGGATCCCGGCGTGATCCTCTCCGAGGAGCACGAGGACGCGGCGAACTTCCACATCGACAGCGACGACGGCAACTGGCTGCTCGTGCCCGGCGGCTTCGTCCAGCTGCGCTACCAGCTCGGGTACGAGGACTACTTCCCCTGGGACACGAACTCGACGTTCCACGTGCCCCGGGCCAAGCTCTTCGCCCTGGGCCACGCCTTCTCGCCCACGCTGCGCTACAAGCTGCAGATCAACCTCGGCGGCACCGCGGTCGGCGAGGAGCAGGTGCTGGAGGACGCCTTTGTCGAGTGGGCGCCCGGGCCGTCGCTCGGCGTGCGCGCCGGGCAGTTCAGGGCGCCGTACAGCAGGCAGCGGCTCACCTCGACCACGCGGCTGGTGTTCGTCGAGCGCGCGCTGGAGCACGTGATCGACGAGTACGACCGGAACCTGTACCGCTTCAACCTCGGCCGCCAGGCCGGCGTGATGCTGTTCGGCGATTCCGAGACCTTCGAGTACCGGCTGGCCGTGCTCAACGGCAACGGCGCGAGGCCCTTCGGCGACTGGGACAACCCGCGGCCGCTGTTCGTGGCGCGCGTGGCGGTCTCGCCCTTCGGGCCGGTGCCGTACGAGGAAGGCTGCGTGAACGAGGACTACTGGGACGACACGCTCCTGGCGATCGGCCTCAACGCCTTCCACCAGATGCACGAGGCCATGGACGTGAGCGGCCTCGGCGCCGACCTCGCGCTGCGGTACGGGCGGCTGGGCGCCGACCTCGAGGTGCACTTCAAGCTGCGGCACGGCAAGAGCACGTACGGCAGTTTCGGCGGCCACGCCGACGTGTCGCTGTTCCTCGACGAGCTGGGCCTGCTCGTGGGCGCGCGCTACGCGATCGTGCTCGAGGACCTGGGCAATCTCGAGCTTCGCCGACACCAGGTGGGCCCGGCCGTGGCGTACCTGCCCTGGGGGCATCACAACGCCAAGCTGATGGCCGACCTGCTGCTGCTCGCCGAGGAGCTGCCCACGCTGCATCTCTCGCCCGCGCTGCGGGTGCAGGTGGTGCTGAGGTTCTAGCCCGCCAGTAGCTTGCGCTCCAGCCTGCGCATCCTGCGCGCGGCCCTGGGATCGCCCTCGTGCTCGTGACCGAGCAGGTGCAGCACGCCGTGGATCAGCAGGCGGTTCATCTCGTGCTCCAGCGAGTGGCCGAGCCGCCCGGCCTGGACGGCGGCGGTCTGTACCGAGATCACCACGTCACCGAGAAGCCGTGGCGGCATCCGGCCGACGGAGTGCCCGCGAGCGCCACTGGCGCGAGCGCCGCCCGGACTTCCGTGCCCGGACATCGCAGTCCGGAGCGCCGGATCCGCCGCGGCGCCCGCTCCGCCGTGGTCCTGCGGAAACGAGAGCACGTCCGTGGGCCGGTCCACGCCGCGGTACTCGCGGTTGAGCTGATGGATCTCGGCGTCGTCGGTGAGCAGCACGGAGAGCTCGAGCGAATCAGGACATCCCAAGGCGCTTGAGATCCTCTCCGTCGTCGTCCTTAGGAACTTCCACGTCTTCAGCGGCCGGCGGTGGTGCACCCTGATCCTTGTCCGCATCCTGGCCCTTCTCCTTGCGCCCCTTGGTCGCGGGCTCGGGGTAGTCGATCCGGTGGTGGTACATCCCGGTGAGCACCCGGTTGAAGGCCTTGGCGATCTCGTGCAGGTCCTTCAGCGTCAGCTCGCACTCGCCGAGCTGCCCGTCGGTGAAGAAGCGGTTGATCGTCTTCTGCACCAGCCCGGTCAGCCGCGCCGGCGTGGGCTCGGCGATGCTCTTGGCCGAGGCCTCCACCGCGTCGGCCAGCATCACCAGCGCGGCCTCGCGCGTCTGCGGCTTGGGCCCGGGGTAGCGGAAGTCCTTCTCGTCGACCGCGCCCCCTTCCTGGTCCACTGCCTTCTGGTAGAAGTACTTGATCAGGCTCTGCCCGTGGTGCTCGCCGATGATGTCGAGGATCGGCGCGGGCAGCCCGTAGGCCCGCGCCATCTCCACGCCCTCCTTGACGTGGTTGACGATGATCAGCGCGCTCATGCTCGGCGCCAGCTTGTCGTGCGGGTTGGCCTGGTCGCGCATGTTCTCGCTGAAGTAGCTCGGCATGCGGATCTTGCCGATGTCGTGGTAGTACGACGCCACGCGGGCCAGCAGCGGGTTGGAGCGCGTCTGCTCGGCCGCGGCCTCCACCAGCGAGCCGACGATGATGCTGTGGTGGTACGTGCCCGGCGACTGGACGATCAGCTCCTTGAGCAGCGGGTGGTTCAGGTTCGCCAGCTCCAGGAGCTGCACGTCCGTGGTGTACCCGAACAGCGACTCGAGGATCGGCGCGGTGCCCGTCACCAGCACGCCCGCGGCGATGCCCGCGGCCAGGCCGAAGATCACGCCCATCAGCGTGTCCATCGAGACCAGGTTGCCCGCGAACATCGCCAGGCCGAGGATCACGCCGGCGTTGGCCAGGCCCACCACCACCCCGGCCGCGATCAGCGTCCGCCGCCGCGCCGCCCGCGCCACGCCGTCGAGGCCGACCACGCTGCCGACGAAGCCGTAGAGCACCATGTCCAGACTGGCGTCGGTGAAGAAGCCGAACAGCAGGCTCACCACCGGCGCGAAGAGCAAGGCGGTCTCGGCGTTGACCAGCAGGCGCACCACCATCGCGGCCGCGGCAACCGGCACCAGGTAGTAGAACGTATGCGGCGTCAGACCGCCGAACTGCTCGTGCATCGCCGTGGCCAGCAGGCCGTAGCCCTTGAGCAGCACGAGGAAGCCGACCAGCACCAGGGCCATCATCAGCAGGTCGCGGCCCATGCCCTGGAACTTGCGCACCGCGCGCCGGCCCGTGCGATACGAGCTGCCCAGCAGCAGGAACACGAACAGCACCGCGCCGACCAGCATCTGCAGCAGGTCCGAGCGGTCGCGCTGGGCCGACATGCCGCGCAGGATCGCCAGGTGCCGCGGCTCGATCCGCTCGCCGTCGCGCAGGATCATCTCGCCCTTGCGGATCAGCAGCACCACCGGCTTCACCGCCGCGGCCGCGGCCTCCTTGCGCCGCTCGGTCTCCACGCGGTTCACGTTGAGCGTGGGCCGCACCAGCGCCCGCGCCAGGTGGAGCAGCGCGTCCCGCACGCCCTCGGGGAAGCGTCCCAGCAGATCGGCCCCGCTGCCCGCCAGCTCGGTCCGGACCATCGCCACATCGGGCAGCCGGGTCAGATCCTGGATCCGCTTCTCCTCGTCGGCCTCGCCGCTCGACGAGACCCTGCGCATCACGATTCCCCGCGCCGCGTCCGCGGAGAGGAACTCGCGGTCGGCCACGATCGGCCGGGCCAGCACCGGCCGCATCATGCCGGACAGCGCGGCCTCGGACTCGCGGGAGAAGCCGTCCTCGGCCAGCACCCGCAGGTCGGCCTCGGCCACGGTGACCCCGAGCGCGGTGGACACGCCGGACGAGTGCTCGAGAAAGGCCGCGACAACAGCGGCGCCGAAGTCGGCCCCGGCCTCACGGCCCGCGGCCTTGCCCTCCGCGCCGGCTTCGCGCCGACCCGCCGGCGCCCGGGGTATCCCGCCCTCCCCGGGCTCGCCCACCGCCGCGCCCCCGGGCTCCTCGCCGAGATGGGTCTCGGCCGCGGCCTGGCCCAGCGCGGCCCGGGCCTTGGTGAAGAAGGTGTGGATCCGAGCTTCCACGTCGGCCGCGGCGCGGGTGTCGAAGTCGTGGACCGTGAGCACCTCCTCGGTGGCCTCGACGCGCTTGTGCTCGGTGGTCTCCAAATCCGGGATCTCGAAATCGCGGGTGGCCTTGATGTCGCCCTCGGCGGGCTGGCCCAGGTTCGCATCGTCGACGGGAAGCTGCTGGCCGTACAGCCCCGGGGTCACCAGCGCCGCGCAGAGCCCGGCCACGCCCAGGGCGAGCAGCACCCGCACCGCGGGCTTGCGCGGGGCCAGCGCGATCCCGAGCGATTCGCCGAATCGTCGCAGCGGACCCGGAGCCTGGCGGGCCTTGTCGATCGGCTTCATCCCGTCTCCCCGGTCAGGGCCTCGGCGTCGGCCCGTTCGTACGCCTTGACGATCTCGTGGACCAGCGGATGCCGCACCACGTCGCGGTCGGTGAAGCTGCAGAAGCAGACGCCCTCGATGCCGCTCAGCACGCGGCGGGCCTGGATCAGCCCGGACTCACGCCCCGAGGGCAGGTCGATCTGGGTGATGTCTCCGGTGATCACGGCCTGGGAGCGGTGCCCCAGTCGCGTGAGGAACATCTTCATCTGCTCGGCGGTGGAGTTCTGCGCCTCGTCGAGGATGACGAAGCTGTCGTTGAGCGTGCGGCCGCGCATGAAGGCCAGCGGCGCGACCTCGATCGCCCCGCGCTCGACCATCTGCACCGCCCGGTCCACCTCCATCATGTCGTGCAGGGCGTCGTACAGCGGGCGCAGGTACGGGTTGACCTTTTCCACCAGGTCGCCGGGCAGGAAGCCCAGCTTCTCGCCGGCCTCGACCGCGGGTCGGGTGAGCACGATCCGCCGGTACGCCTTGCGCTGCAGCTCGGCCACGGCCATGGCCATGGCCAGGTAGGTCTTGCCCGTGCCGGCCGGGCCGATGCCGAAGACGATGTCGTGCTCGCGGATCGCCTCGACGTACGCCTTCTGGGCCTGCCCGCGCGGCGAGATCGGTCTCCGGCCCGGCGCCACGAGCACCGTGTCGAGGAAGATCTTCTCCAGGTCGCTGCTCCGGTCGTCGGAGAGGATCTTGATCGCCTGGTCCACGTCGCGGGCGAACAGCGATAAGCCGCGACGGACCAGACCGTAGAGCTGGACCAGCACGGCCTCGGCCAGGGCCACGTCCGGCTCGGCGCCGCGCAGGGTGAGGCTGTTGCCGCGCGCGCCGATCTGCACGCCGGTGGCGCGCTCGACGATCTTGAGATGTCCGTTGCGCTCGCCGTAGAGCGAGCGCGACAGCCCGTTGTCGTCGAACTCGATGCGTCGGGTCTCGCCCTCGGTACCCACGTGCCCCTCTCGCGCGTGTGCGCTCGAACATGGAATCAGGTCATTCTAGCCCAGGGTAGTGCGTAGCGGCAAGGAAGGGTCTATTCCTTCGGATCGAGCAGCACGTATCCCTGCTCGGGATGCCTCGCGTAGTAGTACGGCTGCTCCCACGGATAGCGCAGGTCGCTGGCGTCGATGCTCTCGTCAACCAGCAGCTCCTCGAGCTTCTCCGGGTACTGCCCGCGCTGGAAGGCGTACACCTCGAGCGAGCGCGCGAGCCGGGTGCGCTGGGCCCCGGCCGCCAGCTTCTGCTGCAGCCGGTCCGGGATCGGCCGCTTGAGTGCGATCATCTTCGGCCCCGAGCCCGAGACCTGCATCACCGCGAAGGCCGTGGCGCCGACCACGGCGATCACCACCAGGGTGAACAGCGCGCCGACCACGCCGCGCAGCAGCATCCCGGGCAGCACCTCGCCCAAGGACTCGCCCTCGTCCCATTCCTCGGCACCGGCCTCGGCCCGGCGGATCGACTTCGCGTTGAGCAGGTTCCACAGCGCCTTGCAGGTCTCGAACTCGCCGATCACGGCCATGTCGACCAGTTCGCGCACGGTGCGGCGTCCGTTGACCAGCTTGTACACCGTCCGCTCGTTGGCGCCGATCTTCTGCCGCTTCTTGGCCTGCTTGGCGCCCTTGTCCAGCCCCTCGCCGGGCAGGTCGAGATCGACGGTCCGCTTGAACACCAGGTCGAGGTCCGGGATGTTCTTGCGGATCATCGGCCACTCGTCGACCCGCCGCACGCCCTCCATCAGCACGTTCTCGGCCGGGATCGGCGCGGCCATGTCGGTGGCCACCTCGAGGCTGCGCTGCTCGAACTCGTACGTCCCCGAGATCCAGTGGAACAGCGCGTAGATCGTCTCCGAGGTCTGCAGGTCGGCCACGCGCTGGATCTCCTCGCGGTCGATCGCGCCCGACTCGACGAGGATGTCGCCCAGCCGCTGCAGGGTCCGGCGCTGGGTGGTCAGCGAGGCCTCCAGCCGCTCCGCGGTGATCATCTCGGCGCGCACCAGCACGTCGCCGAGCAGGTCGCCGCGGCTGCGGTCGCCGGGCTGGGCCCGGAAGATCTTGCCCTCGTGGAAGAAGACACGGACCTCCTCGTCGTCGCGCTTGAGCACGAGGATCCCGGTCTTGCGCTGGTGCCCGATCAGCTGGAAGATGTCGGCGATCGGGAAGTCCTGCAGGGTGCCCTGGAGTGCCATGCCCTACCCCCGAACCGCGTCGATGACCGAGACCGCATAGAGCAGCACCGCCACCGCGGCCAGCGCGCCGCCCACCGCGGGCAGCGCCGGGCCGTCAAAGGCGCTGCGCAGCACCGGACCGGGGAAATAGGTCACCGCGAGCAGCAGCGCGGCCGGCAGACCCACCAGCAGCCCGCTGATCGGCCGCCCGATCGCCAGGTGCCCGCCGCCCGGCAGCAAGATCGCCAGGCCGCGATTGAACCAGCGGCGCCGGGTGCGCGTCGCCTCCACGCGGCGCAGGCGCTTCTCGCGCAGCTCGGCCTCGGCGCCGTCGCTCTGCTCGTACGCGTGGAAGCAGGGAGCGCAGATGCTCTGCTGGGCGATGGTGCCGCTGCAGCGCGGGCAGGCCGGATCGAAGCAGCGCCGGCAGTAGGTCGAGTACTCGATCCAGCGCCGGCTCACGGTCAGCGCGGCGATACCGAAGACCAGGCCGCAGGCGAGCAGGTAGAAGAAGATCGGCTCCCGCTCGCCGAACCAGTTCTCCCACAGCACGTGCCAGGTCTCGACGCGCTCCGCGTTGCGGCCGTGGAAGCCGGTGAGCATCATGCTGCGGGGCAGCTTGGCGTCGAGCACGAAGCGGTGAACGCTGGGGCCGTCGAGCTCGGCGAAATGCTCGACCGCGTCCTCGTCCACGCGCTTGGCCCGGCGCTGGTAGTCGGTGCCCTGCTCCGGGTTGGCCTGGAAGAAGCTCAGCTTGGCCAGGTTGTACAGCGGCAGCGGATCGCCCGGGGCGAGCTCGGCCGCCTGCCGGTAACGCTGCTCGGCGGTGGCCAGGTCCTGCCGGACAAAGGACACGTTGCCCAGGTTGATCAGGATCGAAGGCGTGGACGGCGAGAGCTGCTGGGCCCGGGCCAGCCGGCGCTCGGCGAGCTCGAACTCGCCGGCCCGCTTGGCGCACAGCGCCGAGGCGAACAGGCTCGCCACGTCGTCGGGCTGGCGCGCCACGCGTCCCTCCAGGTCGGCGCGGGTCCGCCGGTCGCAGCGGTCCAGCTCGGCGCGCTCCAGCTTCACCTCGTGCCCGCTGGCCAGATCGAGGACATAGACCAGCACCTCGGTGCCGGTCGGGATCGCGGCGAGATACACCGCCACCAGCAGGGACAGCACCCGCTCGGACCACCGCATGTACGGCGCCACCAGCGCGAGCAGCAGCACCAGCAGCACCAGCGGACCGAAGATCACGGTCACCGGGACGAGCAGCAGGAACAGCAGGATCACCCGGGTCTGGACCCGGGAGATGCCCCGCGGAAAGAGGTGGCTCAAGTCGTGGAGCAGGAGCTGCGCGTAGCGCAGGATCACGGCCACGGTGAACAGGCCGAAGATCAGGGCCAGCCCGACGAGACCGGCCACGAGCAGGTTCACCGCGAAGACCGAGCCGTGCGCCACGGACTCGAGCAGCCGGGCCGTCCCTCGCAGGCGGGCCAGCATCGCGGCGAACCCGCCGATCACGCTCTCGGACCACAGCGCCCGGGCCCGGCAGAAGGTCGGGCCGGGCAGATCCGGCGAGATCTGCTCGGCCGCCTCGCAGAGCTCGATCGCGCGCTCGTGGCGGCCGGCCCCGCTCAGCTCGCGGCTGATCGACGCGAGGCCGTCCGACAGGGTCTGGTGGTTGCGCAGGCCCAGCTCGAGCCTGGCCTGGACCAGCGCGTCCAGGGCCCCGCGCACGCGAACCAGGTCATCGGTATCCAGCGCAGCGGTCAGGGCGCGGAAGTTCTCGATCACGGTCTGTGCCGAGGCCCGCGGCGGCTCCAGCACCTGGGGCACCAGCTCGGCCGTGGGCACGGTCGCCTCGGCGCCGGGCACGGCCGGAGCGGGCGCGGCCGGGGCAGGCGCGGCCGGCAGCGGCGCGGCGGGCAAAGGAGTCGGCGCGGCCGGCGACGGGGTCGGCGTCACACGGGGTCTCGGCGCCGCGGGTGTGGCCACTGGCGGGCGCCACTCCGGACGGGCCGCGGGCGCGGCCGGCGACGGGGTCGGCGCGGCCGGCGACGGGGTCGGCGCGACAGTGGGGGCCGGGGTCGGCGCGACAGTGGGGGCCGGGGTCGGCGCGGGCACGCGCACCGCCTCGACCTCCTCCTCTTCCTCGTCCTCCTCGTCGTCGTCGGGCACCACGGTGGTGGTCGGGGCAGGCTCTGCCTTGGGCGCCACAGGTGCGGGCTCGGGCTTGGGCTCGGGCTTGGGCGCAGGCGCGACCTCGACCTCCTCCTCGTCCTCGTCCTCGTCCTCCTCCTCGTCGTCCTCGTCGTCCTCCTCGTCCTCCTCGACCTCCTCGCCCTGGGTCACGGCCAGGGGCGCGAGGGCCAGGGGCGCGGCCAGGGGGGCCGAGCGGGCCTGCGGACCCGCCGCCGTCAACGAGACCGCGAAGATCAAGATCGTGAGCACGCGGAGCAGAACCCGCATCTCGTACACCCGCCCCCGCACCGGCTCCCGCATCCCATGACTCCTGTTCGGGAATTTATAGCAGGGTCCGCGGCGACCCGCAAGGTTCTTGCGGGCGCGGCGCCGCCTTGCAACCGCGCGCAAAGAGGGCTAGTAGGAGACTGCGACGAGGCTGCTGGAGGGATGGAATGGCAACGAGAGAAGACGACGATTCCGCGGCCGGGCGGTTCGTGGCGCTGCTCGCGGTGCGCGACCGCCTGCGCGATCCCGGCGGCTGCCCCTGGGACCGCGAGCAGACCGTGAGCACGGCCAAGACCTTTCTGCTCGAGGAGGCCTTCGAGGCGGTCGAGGCCGCGGACCGCGAGGACTGGCCCGCGCTCTGCGAGGAGCTCGGCGATCTGCTGTTCCAGGCCCTGTTCCTGGCCCGCATCGCCGCGGACGAGGGCCGCTTCGGCGACGCCGAGGTGCTCGACGGAATTCGCGAGAAGCTGGTGCGGCGGCACCCGCACGTGTTCGGCGAGGGAAGGGTGAGCAGCAGCGCCGAGGTGCTCGAGGTCTGGGGCCGCGCCAAGCAGCAGGAGAAGCCGGAGCGAAAGAGCATTCTCGACGGCGTGCCGCGCGCCCTGCCCGCGCTGCTCGCGGCCCACCGCCTGCAGGACAAGGCGCGCCAGGTCGGCTTCGACTGGCCCACGGTGCAGGGCCCGCAGGACAAGGTGCGAGAGGAGCACGCGGAGCTGGACCAGGCGCTGCAGAGCGGGGACCGCGAGCGGATCGAGGCCGAGCTGGGCGACCTGCTGTTCTCGCTGTGCAACCTCGGAAGGCACCTCGGCCTCGAGGCCGAGGGCGCGCTGCGCGCGGCCAACGCGCGCTTCTGCCGGCGCTTCGCCGCCGTGGAGCAGGGGCTGCGCGAGCGGGGCCGCGCGCTGGACGAGGCTGACCTGGAGGAGATGGACGCGCTCTGGGAGGCGGCCAAAGCCTCCGAATAAATTAGCTTTTTCGAGAATGTCGCGCCCTGTTGACCGGGACCGGCGATACATGCTAGGCTCCGCCGCTAGTACAACCAAGGGAATCGGCGCTGGATTATTCCTCTCGGATCGCCAGGCGAAGTGGCCGGCCGTCCGGGACAAACAAGGAGAGAAAGGGAGGAAACTCATGTTCAAGAAGATTCTGATGGTCGCGGTTCTGGGCTTCGTGCTGAGCTTTGGCGTGGCCTGCGGCGATGACGACGATGCCGCCACCGCCGACTTCACCGGCGCGCTGATCGACTACCTCAGCAAGGTCCCGGTGCAGGGCCTGACCGTCACGGTGCTGGACAACGTCACGGGCGCGCCGCTCCCCGGCTTCGACCCGGTCGTCTCCGGTACCGGCGAGATCAACGTGACCTTCACCGGCCTGCCCGTGGGCAAGGTCGGCTTCAAGGTCGACGCCAAGGCGGGCACGCCCGGCACCGAGGACACCTATCAGTTCAACATCGACTCCTCGGCCCAGGGCGAGACCCTGTACTCGATCGACTCCCAGACCTACGCGATGGCCCCGGCCGCGGCCGGCCTCACGCTCGACCCGACCAAGGCCCAGGTGGGCGGCGGGTTCTACTGGATCAAGCCCGACGGCGAGGAGTGCCCGGTGTGCAACGGCACGGTCGAGGCGTACACCGGCGGCACCCAGTCCGGCGAGATCCGGTACATCAACGACCAGGGCCTGCCGGCCACGCTCGAGACCCTGCCGGCGATCAACGAGACCAACGGCTTCTACCTCGCGGCCAACCTGGATCCGGGCGCCATCGAGATGCGGGGCCTGGGCGCGGACGGCGCCAAGGTGGGATCCAGCGTGTTCCCGGCCTTTGCCAACTCGTTCACGATCAGCAACATCCACGTGGATGAAGGGGCAACCGCCAACCCCGGCACCTGTGAGGACGCGAACTGCCAGTAGGCTGCGCGCGTCACCAACCTCCAACCTCACACAGCAGAGGCAGAAGTGAAGAAGATCATCGTATCTGTTCTCTTCCTCTCCCTCTTCCTCGTCCCGGCCGGACCGGTCGCGGCCCAGGAAGACGAAGGCGAATCCAGCTTCAGCCTCAACGGGTACGTCAAGCTGCAGAGCGGCGTGTTCGTGCCGCTGCTCTCGGATCTGTTCCAGGAGCACGAGAGCAAGAACTGGGAGAAGCGCTATCGGGCCCAGGACCGCACCTGGCGCCAGTACAATCCACGGCGGACCTGCGATCCGGCGATGACGCCCACCCGGCCCTGCTTTCCCGACGATCACGGACAGGAGGCGGGGAGCCTGTCGATGTTCCGCGCCACGCTGCAGCTCGAGGCCGACTGGACCCCCAGCGAGACCTTCAACCTGCACGCGATGTTCCGCGGCGTGCGCTCGCTCAAGCTGGCCGCGGACCAGTGGGCCCAGCCGCCCGAGATCTCGAAGTCCGGCGACGCGGGCGTGCGCCACGCGTACAACCAGAACTTCGCGCACGGACACTACAACGAGACCGAGATCCGCGAGCTGTACCTCGACGCGTACCCCACCGACTGGCTGAGCTTCCGCCTCGGCCGCCAGCAGGTCACCTGGGGCGAGACCGGCCAGTTCCGCCTGCTCGACGTGATCAATCCGATCGACTCCACCTGGCACTTTGCCTCGCTGGAGAGCTTCGAGGACATCCGCGTCCCGCTGTGGCTGGCCAAGGCGATGATCGAGTTCCAGAGCATCGACCACATGCTCGAGCTGGTGTGGGTGCCGGGCATCGACAAGCCCGAGGACATGGTCACCACGCCGCTGACCTTCGTCGGCGCCTGGGGCATCCCCCCGACCGACACCCCCTCACCATACAACATCGAGAAGAAGGTCTTCGCGTACCCGGACAACAGCATCGAGGACACGATGCGGGCCGGGTTCCGCTGGAAGGGCAACATGCCCGGCCTGAACAACATGACCTACAGCCTGGTCTACTACTGGACGCACCAGATCTCACCGCCGATCCCGAGCTACTTCGACCGCAAGCCGCGGCCCGAGGGCGTGGGCTACTCCGACACGGACCTCACGGCGCTGTACCTGACCTTCCCGCGCCAGCACATCGTCGGCTTCACCGTGGACTACACGCTGGAGAATCCGATCGGCATGGTGCTCAAGCTCGAGGCCGCGGTCGAGCCCAACCGCACCTTCCCCCGCCGCTCCGACACGCTGTACAAGCGGATCGACACCAACCCGGGATTCGAGCAGCGCGTGCACTTCGATCCCAAGCAGAAGCCCGTGCTCAGCTACGCCCTGGTCGCGATGCGGCCGACCATGATCCGCTGGCTCAACCCCACGCAGAACTTCATGCTGGTGTTCCAGTTCATGCACACCTACATCGGCGAGTTCGACGACAAGACCTGCTTCGGCCCGCCGGGCGAGGTCAAGGCCTGCACCGAGGACAAGAACGACCTGGTCAACGTGCCGGGGTACAACGACTGGCTGATCAAGGAGCACAGCTTCACCCTGGTCTTCGCCACCTTCACCCAGTACCTGCACGGCATGCTCACGCCCAAGCTGGTCGTGGCGTACCTGCCGCCGTACGACTCGGGCAAGGACGACTGGGGCGCGGCCTTCATCTCGGCCTCGCTCGCGGTGCGGCTCGGGCCGTACTGGCGGATGCGGCTGCAGATCAACGACTTCTTCGGGTACGATCCGTACAAGAGCGTGGGCCTGTTCCGGGACCGCGACGAGATCAACCTGAGCATCCTGTGCCAGTTCTAGAACGGTAGGGGCGGGCCCGTGTGCCCGCCCGCAAGAGAGGACCCCATGATGAGAAAGACGACCCGCATCGCCCTGACCGGCGCCCTCGCTGCGGCGCTCCTCCTGCCGGCCGCGACCGCCCGCGCCGAGGAGATCACCTCAGACAACTGGACGGAGAAGGTCGGCTTCAAGCCCGAGGCCAACCCGCCGGGCTTCAAGAAGGGCAAGAAGATCAAGAGCAGCAACGTGGGCGAGGTCAAGGCCCTGCTCCCGCCTTCGATGGTCAAGCTGATCAACGAGTACGGCCTCAAGATGAAGCTCAACGAGTACCAGCCGATCCACCCCTCCGAGGGCTACATCGAGGCCACCAACAAGTACCTGGGCCAGACCAAGATCATCAAGACCGGCAAGGACTTCCGCAAGCGCGGCCTCAAGGGCTACACCGCGGGCCTGCCCTTCCCCTCGCCCAAGACCGGGCTCGAGGTGGCCTGGAACCTGCACTACTCGTACCAGGGCGACGACGGCGACATCTACTACACCGTGTACTGGGTCTCGGCCAACTCCGGCATCGAGCACACCGAGGACTGGCGCTGGGCCTACATCATCCGCACGATCAACCGCACCGACCTCGACCCCAAGCCCGCGATCAAGGAGTTCGTGGACAAGCGGCTGCAGTACACCTCGATCACCTACGCCCTGGCGCCGTACGACAAGAAGGGCTTCGGCGCGGTGTTCTCGCGCTCGGTCGATCCCCTCGACCAGCAGGGCCACATCTACGTACCGGCGATGCGCCGCGTGCTGCGCAACACCTTCGGCACCCGCGGCGACGCCTGGAACGCGACCGACCTGCTGTACGAGGACGTGCGCGGGTACATGGGCTACCCGGAGTGGATGAACTGGAAGATCATCGGCAAGAAGACGATCCTGATGCCCTTCCACTGCGGGGCCGTTCCGGGCAAGAAGAACCACAAGAAGGTCTACGACCTGGACAAGAAGCCCTACTGGAACCCCAAGATCAAGTACGAGCCGCGGCCGACGTACATCGTCGAGGCCACGCCCCGCTTCCCGGACTACCCGTACAGCAAGATGCACATCTACATCGACGCCGAGACCTACCTCATCGGCTACAAGGAAGCCTTCGACAAGAAGGGCGACCTGTGGAAGTTCCTGATGGTGGGCTACAGCGAGTCCCCGGACATGGACGAGCTGCCGCCGGTGTTCGGTGCTCACCTGGTGATCGATTTCCAGGCGCAGCACGCCACCGTCTTCGGGCTGAACAAGGTCATCATGAACTCCGACCTCGACACCAAGATGTTCTCGCTGTCCGCGCTGCGCAAGCGCGGCCGATGAGGCCCATCACAGCGCTCCTCGCGCTGCTGCCGGCGATGGCCACGGCCGGCGGCGGCTCGCTGGAGCAGGTCTCCCACCGGGACAAGCTGTACGACATGGCCCGGCACGGCGACACGCTGCTCGCCGTCGGCTATCCCGGCCTGCTGCTCCGCTCGTCGGATCGCGGCGCGAGCTGGAAGCTCGTCGAGGTCGAGACCGACGACGCGCTGTTCGCGGTCGACCTGGCCGGTGACGGCAGCGGCATGGCCGTGGGCCGCTCGGGCCTGGTGCTCGTCACCACGGACGGCGGCCAGACCTGGAAGCGAACACCGAGCGGCGTCAAGGAGCACCTGTTCGACGTCGCGGTGATCGGCCAGGGCAAGGCCGTGGCCGTCGGCCACTTCGGCACCGTGGCGCGCACCGAGAACAACGGCGAGGCCTGGACCCGGCTGGAGTACGACGAGAGCATGCCGCCAGCGCCCGAGGGCGAGAGCCAGGAGGCGGCCGCCGCGATCTCGGCCGCCGAGGAGGAGAACGAGGGCGCGGCCGTGGAGGCGCGGCTCAACGCGATCGCGATGACCGCGGACGGCGCGCAGGGCTGGATCGTCGGCGAGTTCGGCCTGATCCTGCACAGCGCGGACAGCGGGCAGACCTGGAAGCGCCAGCGCAACCCCACGCCCCGGCTGCTGCACGACGTGATCGTGGCGGCCGAGCCGGCACCGGCGCCCGCGCCGAACGCCGGGGGCGAGGCGGCCCCGGCTCCGGCCCCGGCCGGCGCGCAGCTGATCGCGGTCGGCGCCGAGGGCCTGACGATCGAGACCCGCGACAGCGGCGCGAGCTGGACCGAGGTCGAGACCGGAACGGGCGAGCACCTCTTCGGCGCCGCGACGGCCGGCGACCGCGTGTTCATCGCGGGCGCCAACGGCACGCTGCTGCTGGGCAGCCTGACCAAGGAGGGCCTGGGCAGCATGCCGGTGGGCGTGTTCACCTGGATCGCGGCCGGCCTGTTCCTCGACGAGCGCAACGGCTTCCTCGTCGGCGGCCGCGGCCACCTGATGCAGACCCGTGACGGCGGCGCGAGCTGGCAGCGGCTGGCCGGGAGGTAGGGCGATGCTGGAGAACTTCGGCCGCTTCCTGATCGAGCGCCGCTGGCACGTGCTGGTGGTAGTCCTCGGGCTCACCGGCGGGTTCGGCTTCTTCGCCTCGCAGATCCGCGTCGAGAGCCCGACGATCGATCTGTTCCCGTCGACACACAGCTACGTCGAGACCTTCGTCAAGTACAGCGAGATCTTCGGCGGCGCCAGCCGCGTGGTGATCCAGCTCGAGACCGAGGACGGCGACATCTTCGAGAAGAAGACGCTGGAGAAGATCCGCCGCATCACCAAGGAGCTGGAGCTGATCGAGGGCGTCAACAACTACCAGGTGCTCTCGCTGGCGCAGCGCAAGATCAAGGAGCTCAAGGTCGACTCGGTGCGCGGCTTCCGCGCGGTTCCGGTGATGTGGCCCAAGGTGCCGCAGACCGCCGAGGAGATCGCCAAGCTCAAGTACCGCATCCACACCAACCGGCGCTACCACGGCACGCTGGTCGCCCTCGACGACACGGCCACGCTGATCGTGGCCGGCTTCTTCGAGGACAAGCTGGAGCCGCAGGCGATCTACGAGAAGATCGACGAGATCCTCGAGAAGGAGCAGGAGCCGGGGGTGAAGTTCCACGTGATCGGGCGGCCGATCATGCTGGGCTACATCCTGATCAAGTCGCCGGAGCTGCTGTGGCTGTTCATCGCCACGGTGGTCAGCATCCTGCTGGTGCTGCTGCTCTACTTCCGCGACCTGCGCGGGGTGCTGGTCCCGCTGGTCACCGCGCTGGTCTCCGCGGTGTGGGGCATCGGCTTCCTGGGATTGCTCGACCAGATCTTCCCTCCCGGAGGTGAGGGCGCCTTCTTCGGGCTCAAGGGCTTCAACTTCGACATGCTGGTGATCGTGGTGCCCTTCATCATCAGCGCGAGGGCGCTGTCGCACTCGGTGCAGCTGATCGAGCGCTACCTCGAGGAATTCGAGCAGCACCACAGCAAGCACGAGGCCGCGGTGGCCACCTTCTCCGGCCTGTTCAAGCCGGGCGTGCTCTCCATCGTCACCGACGCCGCGGGCGTGGCGCTGGTGCTGCTCACGCCGATCCCGCTGCTGCAGAAGCTGGCGCTGATGGGCGGCTTCTGGGTGCTGTCGATCCTGGTCAGCGACGTGATCTTCAACCCGGTGTTCCTCTCGATCCTGCCGGCGCCCAGGCCGAGGAAGGAGGGACGCAAGCCGCTGGTCGACCGGCTGCTGCACATGGTGGGCGGCTGGTGTCTGGGCTGGCAGCGCAAGGTGATCCTCGGCGTGTCGCTGGTGGTCTTCGGCCTGGGCTTCTACTTCGCCAAGGACCTGGTGGTCGGCGACGTGCACCCGGGCACGCCGATGCTGTGGCCGGACTCGACGTACAACAAGGACACCGAGGCCATCGCCGACAAGTTCAGCAACACCGAGGAATTCACCGTGGTGGTCGAGGGCGCCTCGCGCGACGCGATCAAGAAGCCCGAGGTGCTGCGGGCGATGGAGAGCTTCCAGCGGCACATGGAGAGCATCCCCGAGGTGGGCGCCACCTCGTCGCTGGCCGACCTGCTGCCCGGGATCATCTCGATCCTGCACAGCTCGGATCCGCGCTGGGAGCTGATCCCGAACGATCCGCGGGACTCGGGCTTCTTCCTCGAGATGATCTTCTCCTCCAGCGAGCCCGGGGACCTGGTGCGCTTCGTCACCATCGACAGCCAGAACGCGAACATCGTGTGCTATCTGCGCGACCACAAGGGCGAAACGCTGAGGCGCGTGGTGGCGCACGCCAAGGAGTTCATCGCCAATACCCAGGTCGAGGGCGCCCAGTTCCGCCTGGCCGGGGGGTACGGCGGCCTGCTCGCCGCGATCAACGAGGAGGTCACGGTCCACCAGACCACGATCACCCTGCTCGCCTTCTCGGTGGTGTTCCTGTTCTGCGCCGTGGCGTACCGCTCGATCCTGGCCGGGTTCCTGTTCCTGGTGCCGCTCGCCGTGTCGAACTACCTGACCTACGCGCTGATGGGCGCGCGGGGGATCGGGCTCGACGTCAACGCCCTGCCCGTGGTCGCCCTGGGGGTCGGCCTCGGCGTGGACTACGGGCTGTACGTGGTGGAGCGGATCAAGGAGGAGTACGAGAACACCGGCGACCTGAACCGCGCGATCCTGATCGCGGTGACCACCGCGGGCAAGGCGGTGCTGTTCACGGCGAGCACGATGGTCTTCGGCGTGGTGTTCTGGGCCTTCAGCTTCCTCAAGTTCCAGGCCGACATGGGAACGCTGCTGCTGTTCTGGATGATCGTCAGCATGCTCGGGGGCCTGATTCTGCTGCCCGCGATCGTGGCCGTGCTCAAGCCGAAGTTCATCGTGGGCCAGGGCAAGCCGGCGGAGAAGGCCGAGGGCTGATCCGTTCCTGATGCCCGGGGGCTTGCCCCCGGGAGCCTCATACGCGCAGCTCTGAACCGCGGGGCTTGCCCGGTGCGCTTGCCGGGCATGCCTCCGGCAGGAGTCCCCCCTGACGCAGATGTCGCGATCGCGATCCCGGGTCCACGCGGGCGGGCCCGGTTTTCCTACTGTTCCCGATGTGTTATTGAATCGCTCGGTTTCGGCTCGGGTCTTGCAGGGACCCGGGCCGAACTCTGGAGGGAATCATGAACGCGGAGATCAACCGGATCCTGGCGGCCCTGACCTGCGCCCTGGCGCCCTGGCTGCTGCTCGCGGCCTGCGAGGGCAGCGCCGATGGTGGCGATGCAGACACCGACGTGGACACCGACAGCGACACGGACAGCGACACGGACGCGGACACCCGGCCGGTGCTGCCCGCGGGTGATCCGATCGCGGTCCTGGGCACCGCGGACCTGGCGTACGAGATCGCGCCGATCTCGAGCCCCACCGAGGGCCTGCCCCCGCTGCCCGACCTGGTGCCGGAGCACACCCCGACCCTGGCCGGCCAGGCCCTGCCCGACGCGGCCACGCCGATCCTCGAACTGGACAAGGTCCGCCACTACACCGGCCTCTCCGAGAGCGAGCTGGCCGCGGCCCTGCGCCAGCACGGCATGGTGCGCGGAACGAGCCGCAGCGAGCTGATGGCCCAGGCGCTGCAGGGCATCGCCGAGAGCCACAACCATCCCGGCGTGCTGCTCACCGCGGACGCGCTGTTCAACACCTTCCACAACTTCTTCGACAACCTGCTGCTCGGCGTGGAGCTGCGCGTGCTGCGCCCGCGGCTGCTGGCCCTGCTCGCCGCGGTCAAGACCGAGGCGGCGAAGCGGTACAACGCCCTGCCCGACGGGCCGACCCGGGCCGCGGCCCTCGACGTGGTGGCGTACCTCCAGGTGGCGCACACGCTGATGGACCCGCGCGCACCGCTGATCGCCGAGGTGCGCGACGAGGTCGACGCCGAGCTGGAGCGGATCTACCCGGACGCGCAGGGCCAGTCCGTCGGCTTCTGCGCCTCGCCGATCTTCGACCGGCCCGCGTACTCCACGGCCGGGGACTGCGGCGACAACGCCGAGCAGGAGTGCGGCTGCGAGACCGACGGCTGCTGCCCCTGCTCGAGCGCCTGCATGCTCGACGAGCACACCAGCTGCCCGGAGCGGTACTGCGAGGACTACTCCCAGTACAAGCCCCGCGGCCACTACACGTACAGCACCCCGCTCAAGCGGTACTTCCGCTCGGTGATGTGGCTCGGCCGGATGACCTTCCGCAACCGCTCGGACCAGAGCACCCGCGGCGCCGTGGTGCTGCTCGACAGCGTCAAGGCCGCCCGGGTCGACCTCGGCGGGGAGTCGCCCGTGCCGGCCGCGGCCGTGTGGCGCGGCGCCTTCCGCATCATCGGCACCTTCGTGGGCAGCCCGGACGACCTCTCCATCGCCGAGGTCGACGCGGCCGTGACCGGCGCCCTGGACCCGGGCTTCGTGCTGTCCGATCTCGACGACGGGGCCAAGCTCGAGGCGGTGCACGCGGCGATCGGCGAGCTGCGCGACCCGGCGATCCTCTCCGGCTTCCTCTCGGCCGTGGCCGATCTGGGCCAGGACACCAAGGGGCTGCGCCTGCTGGGCCAGATCTTCCTGCCCGACAGCTACGCGCTCAGCCGCCTGGTGTACGCCCATGTCGGGCCCTCGGCCGCGGCCGAGCACTGGCCCCAGCACGCGGACGGGTGCGGCCACCTGGGAGTGACCGCGGCCAGCGATCCGGCCGCGCTGGACCTGGACCAGGTCGCCTGCGTCTGCCGCAGCGCCTTCAACGCCCAGCACTGGGACGTCTGCCGCGACATGCCCTCGGGCCTGGACGTGGCCGCGGTGCTGGGCAATCCCCACGCCCAGGACCTGTCCACGGCCGCGTGGGGCGATCGCGCGCACTACTCCGAGATCCTCTCCGAGCTGAGCGCCGAGTTCGCGGCGTACGGCCCGGAGCGCTGGGGCATCGCCCTGGCCTGGACCTGGCTCCACGCGCTGCAGGGGCTGCTGGCCCCGGTCGATCCGGGCGCGCCGGCCTTCATGCGCACCGACGCCTGGGCCGAGAAGACCACCGAGACCGGGCTGGCCTCCTGGGCCGAGCTGCGGCACGACACGATCCTGTACGCCAAGCAGAGCTACACCGGCGACGTGGACGCTGACACGGACATCGATACCGACACGGACTACGACTTCGACTATCTCGAGCCGCAGCCCGAGGCGTACGGCCGGCTGGCCTCGGCGGCCCGCCGCCTGGGAACGCTCGCCGAGGAGACCGACCTGTTCCAGGGCGAGGCCGCCCTGCTCGGCGATTACCTCGAGGAGCTGGCCGAGGTGTACGAGCGGGCCGTGACCGTCTCGATCAAGGAGCTGCAGGGCGAGCCGCTGTCCTCCGCGGACATCGGCTGGATCCAGGGCATCTCCGGGTTCAAGATCGGGTACCTCGAGAACCACCTGCTCGAGGCGCTCGGCCTCACCGACGCGGACCACGAGCCCGACCCGGAGCGGCTGAAGACCACGATCATCGCCGACGTGCACACCTCGCAGTGGCGGGAGTCAAAGGCGGGCACGGGCGCCCTGGAGGTCGGCTCGGGGTACCTCGACTACGTGGTGGTGCTGCACCAGCTCCCGGACGGCGAGCACTGGGGCGTGGCCGTTGGCCCGGCCTTCAACTATCACGAGTTCCTGCACTCGCTGCAGGACCGGCTGACCGACGAGCAGTGGCGGGAGATGCTGGAGGACGGCGAGGATCCGGGCTGGCCCTGGTGGGGGGAGTGACGGTCCTTGCTCTTCCCGAGATGCGATATGATCGGCAGATTTCGGCTCGCGTCGGGTAAGGACCCGCGCCGAGCCGCGGGGGGAATCATGAAGGCCGAGTCGAACCGGATCCTGTTAGCCCTGGCATGTCTCCTGGTGCCGCTGTTCCTGCTCTCGGCCTGCGAGGGCTCGGACGCTGGCGATGCGGACACGGACGCGGACAGCGACAGCGACACCGACACCGACACCGACACCGACACCGACACCGACACCGACACCGACACCACGCCTCCTCTCGGCACGCCGATCGCCGACCTCGGCACCACGGACCTGGACTACGATGTCGCGCTAATCGCCAGCCCGACAGAAGGCCTGCCCCCGCTGCCCGATCTGATGCCGGATTACACACCGGCCCTGAGCGCGCAGACCCTGCCCGCGGACAGCGTCACGATCCACGAGTTGGTCAAGGTGCGCCACTACACCGGCCTCTCCGAGGCCGAGCTCGCCGCAGCCCTGCGCCAGCACGGCATGGCGCGCCACACGACCCAGCGCGAGCTGATGGCCGAGGCCCTGCAAGGCATCAACGAGCACTGGGAAAGACCCGGCGTGCTGCTCACCTCGGACGCCCTGTTCAACACCTTCCACAACTTCTTCGACAACCTGCTGCTCGGCGTGGAGCTGCGCGCGCTCAAGCCGCGGATCACCGCCCTGCTCGCCGCGGTCAAGGCCGAGGCGGGCAAGCGCTACAACAGCCTGCCGGCCGGCCCGACCAAGGACGCGGCCCTCGACGTGGTGGCGTACCTCCAGGTGGCGCAAACGCTGATGGATCCGGACGCGCCGATGATCGCCGAGGTGCGCGGCGAGGTCGTGGCCGAGCTGGAACGGATCCTCACCGACACGCCGGACTACTGCGCCTCGCCGATCTTCGACCGGCCCGAGCTGGCCGTGGATCCGGGATGCCAGGGCAACGCCGAGCAGCGCTGCGGCCTGGGGATGTGCCCCTGCAGCGTGGCCGGCTGCGTCCCGGAGGAGGGCGACACCTGCCCCGAGCGGTACTGCGAGGACTACACCCAGTACAAGCCCCGCGGCCACTACACGTACAACCAGGAGCTCAAGCGCTACTTCCGCTCGGTGATGTGGCTCGGCCGGATGACCTTCCTCAACCGCTCGCACCAGAGCACCCGCGGCGGGGTGGTGCTGCTCGACAGCGTCAAGGCCGCCGAGGTCGACCTCGACGGCGAGTCAGCGCTGCCCGCCGCAGCGGTGTGGCGCGGCCTGTTCCGGGTGATCGCCACCTTCGTGGGCAGCCCGGACGATCTGAACATCGCCGAGGTCGACGCCGCGGTGCTCGACGCCCTGGGTCCGAGCTTCACGCTCTCGGATCTCGACGACGCGGCCAAGCTCGACGACGTGCACGCGGCGATCGACGAGCTGCGCGACCCACTGATCCTCTCCGGGTACCTCTCGGCGCTGGCCGACATGGGCCAGGACACCAAGGGCCTGCGCCTGCTGGGGCAGATCTTCCTCCCCGACAGCTACGCGCTGAGCGAGCTGGTCTTCGCCCACATCGGGCCCTCGGACGAGATCCCCTGCTGGGCCAGGTTCGCGGAGCGCTGCTCCGTGCCCAGCGACACCGATCCGGAGACGCTCGCCATCGAGAAGATCGCCTGCATCTGCCGCGAGGCGCGGGACGACCTCGTCGATCCCTGCCCCGAGCTGTGCCGCTGGATGCCCTCGGGCCTCGACGTGGCCTCGGTGCTGGGCAACCCGCGGGCGCGGACGCTGTCCGACGCCGAGTGGGGCAGCTTCGGCTTGTACTCGGCACAGCTCGACGCGCTGACCGCCGAGTTCGCGGCGTACGGCCTGGACCGCTGGGGCGTGTCACTCTCCTGGACCTGGCTCTACGCGCTGGCCGGCCTGATGGCGCCGAGGGATCCGGGCGCGCCGGCCTTCATGCGCACGGACGCCTGGGCCGACAAGAACCTCGAGACCGGGCTCACCTCCTGGGCCGAGCTACGCCACGACACGATCCTGTACGTCAAGCAGAGCTACACCGGCGACTCGGACGGCGACATCGACACCGACACCGACACGGACGTGGACTACGATTTCGACTATCTCGAGCCCGAGCCCGAGGCGTACGGCCGGCTCGCCGCCGCCACCGGCCGCCTGGGCGACCTGGCCGGCGAGTCCGACCTGTTCCAGGGCGAGGCCGCCCTGCTCGGAGACTACCTCGACGAGCTGACCGAGGTGTACGAGCGGGCCGTGGAGATCTCGATCATGGAGCTGCAGGGCGAGCCGCTGACCCCGGCCGACATCGGCTGGATCCGAGGCATCTCCGGGTTCAAGATCGGGTACCTCGAGAACCACCTGCTCGAGGCGCTCGGCCTGACCGACGACAAGCACGAGCCCGACCCGGACCGGCTGAAGACCACGATCATCGCCGACGTGCACACCTCGGCCCACTCGGTGCTCGAGGTCGGCTCGGGGTACCTCGACTACGTGGTGGTGCTGCACCAGCTCCCGGACGGCGGGCACTGGGGCGTGGCCGTGGGCCCGGCCTTCAACTATCACGAGTTCCAGCACCCCTCGGACGACCGGCTGACCGACGAGCAGTGGCGGGAGATGCTGGAAGGCGGCGCGGATCCGGGCTGGCCCTGGTGGGGGGAGTAGGGGCGCCCTAGTACTTCGTGCCCGAAGTTTCTTCCGGGATACCGCCGAGCCATCGGCGTCGAGGGCAAGGCGCGACGACGCAGGCGATGCCAAAGCATCGTCGAGGAGCCGCAACGCCGCCATCGGCGTCGAGGGCCGGCGCAAACCCGGAAAGAACTTCGGGGACGGAGTACTAGATCAACCCCGCCACCTTCGCCACCCAGCAGAACAGCAGCGTCACCACGAACGCCACCACCGGCGTGCTGATCCACGCCAGCAGGATGTTGCGCAGCACCCTGCGGTTCACCGTGCGCCCGCCCTTGATCAGCCCCACGCCGATGACCCCGCCCACCACCGCCTGGCTGGTCGACACCGGCACGCCGACCATCGCGTACAGATGCACCGTGATCGCCTCGGACAGCACCACGAGGAAGGCGCAGAAGGCATCGAGCTTGACCAGCCCCTGCCCCACGGTCAGCATCACGCCGCGGCTGAAGGTGATGATGCCCAGCGCTATCGACAGCCCGCCGACGAGGCAGGCCTGCTCCACGGTGAGCATGCCCTCGCCCACGAAGGCGCCGGTGACGTTGGCCACGTTGTTGGCGCCCAGCGCGTACGCCCCGTAGCAGCCGGAGATCACCAGCCCGTAGCGCACCGACGAGTCGAACTCGAAGAAGTTGAGGTTGGCCTGGTTCATCAGGCTGGCCAGGATCACGTAGAGCAAGATCACGATCAGCATCGCGCCGATCGGCGTGCCGATCCAGCACGCGACGACCTTGCCCAGCACGCCGAGCTCGACCCGGCCCTGCCACACGCCCACCGCGATCAGCGCGCCCACCACGGCCTGGCTGGTCGACACCGGAAGGCGCTTCCACGTCATCACCGTGACCGTGAGCGCCGAGGCCAGCCCGACGAGGAAGGCGGTGTTCAGGTTGGTGCCCGAACGGGTCAGCTCCTGGTAGGTGTGCATGCCGGCCGCGCCGCCGAAGTACGAGCCGAGCACGACGAACACCGAGCAGAGGATCGCCGCGGTCCAGAAGCGCAGCATCCGCGCGGCCACGGCCGTGCCGAACACGTTGCTGGCGTCGTTGGATCCGAGGGCCCAGCCGAGGTACACGCCCGAGGCGAGCTGCCACATGGTCCAGCTACACGCGACGCTTGAGGGCGATGATCTCCATCCGGCGCGACACGTTCTCCGCGTTGTCCGAGATGTCGCCGAGCCGGTCGATCAGCTCACGGAGCAACAGCTGATCGACCCGGTGGATGTCGGAGCGGAAGATTCGGCGCATCAGGTCCAGCTCCAACCGATCCGACTCGCTCTCGGCCGCATCCACCGGCTCGACCGCGCCGCCCACCGCTTCCGGGTCGTTGAACAGCAGATCGACCTGCTCGCGCACCAGACGGTACGCCTCGAGGTTGATCTCCAGCAGCTTCTGCACGTCGTCGCGGAAGGGCGCGGGCAGGACCACCTGCTGCGTCTCGAGGCTGAAGGTGATGGCCTCGACCAGGTTGGGCAGCTTGTCGAAGGCCTCGAGCAGGGCCAGCAGGTCGTCCCGCGACTCGGGCAGCAGCGCCCGCGCGTACAGGCTCTTCTCGATCTCCCGCCGCAGGTCGTCGGCCCGCGACTCGGCGACGTGCACCTCGCGGTGCGCGTCGCGGAACTTCTCGCAGCTGCCCATATCGAGGTAGCAGCGCATCGCGCCCTCGAACTGGCCGAAGGCCCGGTCCACCACCTCGAAGTACCGCGTCAGCTTCTCCCTGATCTGCTTCTCGCGTTTCCAGAAGATCGACATCGTCCCCCGCCCGTCCCTAGCTCCGGCGCCTGGCGCGCAGCGCGACCAGCAGCAGCAGGCCCGCCGCAACGCCCGAGCCGCCCAGCACCGAGCAGCCGCCGCTCCCGCCGCCCCCGCCGCCCGAGGAGGCGGCGCTGATCGACACCGGGATCGCATAGTCCTCGGTGCGGATCGTGCCGTCGGGCTCGAAGTAGCTGCACCAGATGGCGGTGAGGGTCACCGTGCCCTGGGCGCCTTCCGGCGGCGGATCCACCGGATCGATACGCACGTCCTCGGGCGGATCGACCAGGGCCAGACCCTCGCTCCGGGAGAACTCGAGCCAGTCGACGTCCGTGCTCAGCCGCCACTCCAGCCCGCTCCCGCCGCAGTTCTGCAACCGCAGCATGCGGAAGCGGTCGAGCCGCGAGCCGTCGAAATCGAGCCTCTCCGGCAGCTCGCAGAGCTCGGCCGGGGGCGTGTCCTCGAGGTAGTCCAGTCGCAGGGCGCCGGCGCCGGCGTGCGACTTGCCCCAGCGGATGTAGAAGTGCCCGTCGCGGGCCCAGTCCTGGCCCCAGGAGTTCTTGATCTCCCAGGCCTCCATCTCGTCGTCCCAGCCCACCACCACCACGGCGTGGCCGCCCTCGAACTCGGCGTCGGCGGTGGGGACGTACACCCCGCCGGTGTAGTAGTGCAGGTCGGTGTACACCACCATGTAGCTCGAGATCGGCCGCTGGTACAGCTCTTTCTTGAAGGCCATGATCTCCGCCTTCGAGCTCGGCGTCCGACCGGAGATGTACTCGTGCCCCTCGCCAAAGGCGCGCTCCGTGCACTGCGCGGTGCGGCAGGTCATGTTCATCGCCTCGTACGGATAGCAGCTCTCGTACGCGATGCCGTTGATCTCGAGGTAGTCGTACAGCGGCTGCCAGCTCGAACCGCCCTCGCAGCCCCTGAAGTCCGCGCCCCGCGCGCAGTCGACGAGGTCCTGCTCCGAGGTGTCGAAGTCGTAGCTGCCCGCATAGTACGGCCGGCCCAGGCGCCACAGGGCCAGCGCCTCCAGCGAGCCGAGGAAGCCGAAGGCCATGCACGAGCCGCAATCGCCCTGGTTGCGCACGCCAGAGACGAAGCGGTGGCCGAAGCGGTCGCGCCAGGAGAACCGCGCGGGCAGGCTCTCGGCCCGCAGAACTCTCGGCTCGGCCACGCCGTGACTGACGATCTCGGCGATGCGCGCCTCGAACTCCTCGGCCGGGATCAGCCCGGCCCGGCGCTGCTCCGGGGTCATCCGCGAGCGCACGGTCTCGCCCGCGGTCCAGGGCAGGCCCTCGGCCTCGATCGCGGCCTGGATCCGGAGCAGCTCGGGGCTCGGCGGGCGGAGCTCGTCGCCGGCCAGGGCCAGAGCCGGGAGCAGCAGCAGGACGGCAAGGGCAGGGACAAGGTGTCGCGGCATTAGAGGCTCCTTTCCGGCGCAGAAACTTACCACCTGGCTCGTTTTCCCGCAAGTGGGGTGCGGGCAGAGCCATCCCGGGGCTCGAGCCCCGGGAATGCGCGCCAGGAATCGCCCGGGCGAGAGACCACACCCTCTTGACGCCCCGCCCCCCGGTGCTTAGCTTACGGACAGGCCGCAAGAGGCCAAGAAATTTCAAGAGGATACGCCGAAAAGGCGGCAGCCAAGGAGGTCTGTCATGGCACTGATGCACTGGGATCCGTTTGCCGAGCTCTTCCGCAACCGCAGCACGAGCTGGACGCCGGCCGTGGACATCTTCGAGGACGGCGAGAGCTACGTGGTCAAGGTCGAGCTGCCCGAGGTGGACGCCAAGGAGGTGGACATCCGGCTCGACAGCGACACGCTCACCATCACGGGCGAGCGCAAGCTCGAGCGCGACGAGGACAAGGAGCGCTACCACACGATCGAGCGCTTCTACGGCAAGTTCTCGCGGCGCTTCCACCTGCCCGAGACCGTGGAGCAGGACAAGATCGCGGCCGAGGCCAGGGACGGCGTGCTGCGCATCGTGCTGCCCAAGAAGGCCGAGACCAAGCCGCGCGAGATCCAGGTCGAGGTCGCCTAGCCAGGTCCCCGCAACCCGGCAGGGAGGCCCTCCCACCCCAGCCCCCCTGCCGCTGTCAGCCGGGCTCCCCGGGAGGGGGGCCCGGCCCCCTTCTTGCCCGCGCCGCTATTCGTTCTTGACCCCCGCCGGGATCTGTGGCAAAAGCCTGCACCTACGCCTTGAATCATGCGCGAGGTAGGAATGATCGAAGTCAAGGTCCGCGACAACGAGACGCTGGAGCGAACGCTCAAGCGCTTCAAGCGAAAGGTCGAGCGCGAGGGCATCCTCAAGGAGATCCGCCGGCGTCGGCACTACCTCAAGCCCAGCGAGGAGCGCCGCCGCAAGCGGCGCGAGGCCGAGAAGAGGCGCAAGAAAAAGGAGAAGCGGCGCCGCCAGGCCGGCGGCTAGCCCCCTCCCCCGCCCGCGCGCTTCTTCCCTGCAGCCTTTTTCCGCTCCTTGTCCTGGATCGCCCAGCCGACCCACTTCAGTGCGCGCTCCACGTCGGGTGAGCCGCCGCGCTCGCGGGCGGTCTGCAGCTCGAGCCGGGCCAGCTCGAGCCGGCCGGCCTGGATGTACAGCAGCCCGGTGGCCAGGTGAGCGTCGAAGCGCCGGTCGAGCGCGGCCAGCCGCTTGACCGCCTCGAGCCTGTCCTCGACCGAGCTCATCTGCGAGCCCGCGACCTTCCAGCGCAGCAGCACGGCCCGGTCCTCGGCGTGGAGCACCTCCTCCAGCGGATGGCGCGGCGCGATGAACCCGCACCAGCGGCCGAGGTACAGCGCCCGCACCGCGGCCTCGCGGCCGGCCGGTACGCGCACCGGGCCCTCGGGCTCGCCCTCGAGCAGCCCGGCCACCAGCCCGTCCTCCACGAATCCCCCGGCCCAGGGCCGCAGGAACTCGGCGGCCGCGGGAAAGCGCTCCGGGTCGTCCCCGGCCGCGACCAGACGGCCCAGCGCGGTCTCGAACCGCTCCAGCGCCAGGCGGCCCAGGGCGCGGTACCCGCGCAGGCCGGCCCGCCCGGTGTACGGCGCGATCGCGGCGATCAGCGCGTTGCGCGCGCGGTGCAGCTCGGCCTCCCGGTCCTCGCCGAGGCAGCCGTGCTCCAGGCGGTTGAAGGTCCGGAAGCGCTCCAGCACCAGCTGTCCGTCATCCCCGGGGTCGAAGCCGGCGAGCAGCTCGCGGTCGCGGGCGCGGGCCCGCTGCAACGCGCCGTACGGCTCGGGCGCGGCCAGGGCGGGCAGCTCGGGCGCGGGCCCGCCGCCGCCGGTCCCGTCCCCGGGCCCGGGCACGAGCAGGGCCGCCGCCGCCACCACCGCGGCCGCGACCACGGCCAGGCTGACGGCCACGGCCCTGTCGCGCGGTCTCGCCATTGCCCTGCCTCCGCCCTCGCAGGCTACGGGCGGGGTGCGCGGGTGTCAAGAACGGGCCGGAAAATTGACGCTCCCCGGGTCGATATGCTAGAAAATCCTCAATCGAGCGGAGGCGTAACATGAAACGTCGATGTCGTGTCTTTCTGGTCACGGGAGCGCTGAGCCTGCTGCTCGGGGGCCCGTCCGCGCAGGCCGGCGAGCAGCCCGAGAAGACCAAGGCGCCGACCTTCGAGGAGTGCTGGAACGCCACCCAGGATCCCGACAAGCCCGCGGTGGACAAGCTGACCTGCTGGACCAAGTTCAACAAGGCGCTCAAGCACCAGAAGCTGGAGGCGACCCGGCAGATCAAGGCGCTGAAGAAGCAGGCCCGCGACGGCGTGATCGCCCAGGCCAAGGAGGTGGCCGCGGACACGTCCCGGACCGTGGAGACGCGCCTCGCCGAGCTCGACACCCTGGGCAAGGCGCTGTCCAAGAAGGACGCCAGGAAGTTCATCCTGCCGCTGTACCGGAAGCTCAAGAAGGAGAACGCCGCAGCCCTCAAGGCGGCCAAGGCCGAGGCGGCCAAGGCCGCGCTGGGCGACCTGCTCCCGGCCGTGGACGCGGCCAAGGCCGCGGACAAGGGCAAGGCCCCGGCCGACGAGCGGATCGCCGCCTGGACCCAGGTGCTCGAGGCGGCCAAGGCGACCAAGAAGAACAAGAAGGCCGCCCGGTACGCCAAGCTGGCCAAGGTCAAGCTGAAGAAGCTCAAGGGCAAGCTGCTCGCCGCGGCCAAGAAGAAGGCGATCAAGACCGACAAGAGCAAGAAGGCCGAGATCGGGGACAAGATCGCGGCCTGGCAGGGGCTGATCGCGGCCGGCGAGGCCCACGGCAGCAGGTCCCAGCGCAAGGTGATCGACAAGACCGCGGCCAAGAAGATCAAGCGGCTGCGCACCAAGCTCTACGACTCGCTGGAGCGGCTCGACATGAGCAAGAGCGCGCCGAGCGCCGAGAAGCTGCTGCGCTGGAAGAACGCGCTGCCCCTGTTCGTGGACGAGGTGCGGATCAAGTTCGCCACCGCGCGCATCGCCGCGCTCGAGGGCGGCGGGAAGACGGCCGAGCCCGCGGAGAAGCCGGCCGAGGCCAAGCCCGCGGAGAAGCCGGCCGAGGCCAAGCCCGCGGAGAAGCCGGCCGAGGCCAAGCCGGCCGGGGTCGCGCCCGTGGCCGACGAGGACAAGCCCGGCCTGGCCGCCGGCGCCGAGGCCCCGCGCTTCACCCTGCGCACGATGAATCCCACGCCCTCGGGCATGGCCCTGGTCAACCTCGATCACCACGTGGGCAAGGCCGCGACCAAGCGCAATACCGCGGTGCTGCTCTCCTTCTGGGCCGACTACTGCGAGCCGTGCAAGAAGGAGCTTCCCGCGCTGAACAGGCTCCACCAGAAGTACAAGGACCAGGGCCTGCTGATCGTGTCGGTGTGCATCGACAAGAAGAAGCCGGCGATAGACAGCGCCAAGAAGTTCGTCAAGGGCAAGAACCTCGGCTTCCCGGTGCTGCTCGACCGGCTGAACATCGTGGCCCGGCGCTACCATATCGAGCGCCTGCCCGCGGTGTACTTCCTCGGCTCCGACGGCAAGGTCAAGGGCGGACGCGTGGGGTACGGCGAGGACGGCGAGGCCTGGATCCACGGCCAGGTCCGCGCGATGCTGGGCCTGGGCGGTGACGCGCCGCCGCCCAAGCCCGAGGCCAAGGCCGAGCCCAAGCCCGCCCCGGCCACGCCCAAGCCCGAGGCCAAGGCCGAGCCCAAGCCCGCCCCGGTCACGCCCAAGCCCGAGCCAAAGGCAAAGCCCAAGCCCAAGCCGCCCGCGGATGACGAGGACGAGGACGACGAGGACGACGAGGACGACGAGGACGACGAGGACGACGAGGACGACTAGTCGTTCACGGACGAGCCCGCCCCTGCCGGGCCTGCTTCACCCGACCCGCTACCGCCTGGAGGCCGCCATGCTCTGCTTCCCGCACACCGAGATCCCGGAGCAGCCCGTGGACATGGAGGGGGCGCAGGGCGTGACCGTGCGCTGGCTGCTCGCCAACGATCAGGGAGCGCGCAACTTCCACATGCGCCGCTTCACCGTGGCCCCGGGCGGACAGACCCCGCGCCACGCCCACGGGTACGAGCACGAGGTGTACGTGCTCGAGGGCCGGGGCGAGCTGTGGGACGGCCCGGCCGGCGAGTGGCGCGCACTGCAGCCCGGCGACGTGGTGCTGGCCCCGGCCGACGAGGAGCACCAGTTCCGCGCGTCCGCGGACGAGGGGCTGGTGTTCCTGTGCTCGATTCCGGGGGAGGAGCTGCGCGGGCGCTAGAGTCGCGGGTTCATTGCACGCCTGCGGCGTGCGTCGCCGGTCATCGGTCTCGCGCCACCAACGACCAACGACCAACGACCAACGACTCCTACCCAACCCCCTTCCACCCCTCGACCAGCCTCCGACACGCCTTCAGCTCGCGCCGCGGCAGGTCCCCCACGACCACCGCGCGCAGCCGCTCCGGCGCGATCACCTGCCGCGCCACGGCCTCGATTCCCTCCGCGGTCACGGCCTCGATCTCCTGCCAGCGCGACCTCGGGCTCGGCTCCTGGCCGAGCAGCCCGGCGTACCCGAAGAACTGGGTCAGCTCCCACACGTCGTCGAGCATGCCAAGGAGATCCATCCGGTACCGACTCCGGGCCAGGTCGAGCTCGTCGTCCCGGGCCGGGTCGCGGACCAGCCCCTCGAGCAGGCCCAGCAGCTCGTCGATCGCCCTGCTCATCTTGCCGGGCGCGGCCGCCAGGTCGAGCGCGATGTGCCCGGCATCGCCGTAGCTCACCAGCTCGGCCGAGACCTCGTACGCCAGGCCCAGCTCCTCGCAGATCCGGTTCTGCAGCCGCGAGCTCACCCCGTCGTCGAGCACGCGCAGGGCCAGCTTGAGCGCGGGAAACGCGGGGTCGTCCTCGGCCGGCGTGCGGAAGCACAGCCGCAGCCGGGCCTGGGGATCGTCGTCGGCCACGTGGCAGAACCCGGCGCCCCTGGGGCCCGGCCGGGGCGTGCGCGAGGCTGCGGCCCGGCCCGCGGGCAGGCTCCCCAGGTGCTGCTGCAGCGCATCGAGCGTACCCTGCTCGTCGATCGGCCCGGCCACCACGGCCACGAGGTTGGCGCCCACGTAGTGCTGCCCGCGGCAGCGCTCGAGCTCGCGCCGGCCGAAGCGGCGCACATTGCCCGGCTCGCCGAGGATGCGCCGGGCCAGCGCGTGGCCGGGGTACAGCATCGGGTGCGAGAGGTTCTCGGGCTCGAGATCATTGCCCTGCTCGTCGAGCTCGGCCGCCAGCTCCTCGAGCACGATCTCGCGCTCGGCCGCCAGCCCGGCGTACCTCGGCCCGGTGAACATCGCCGCGAGCAGGGCCAGGGCCGGCTCCAGGCTCCCGGGCGGCATCCGCATCAGGTAGCTCGTCGAGTCGCGGCAGGTCGAGGCGTGCACCGGTCCGCCCAGGCTCTCCAGCGCGCGGTTGAGCGCGAAGCTGTCGGCGTGCTCGCCTGCGCCGCGGAACAGCATGTGCTCGAGGAAGTGCGCCAGCCCGGCGTCGCGCGCCCTCTCGAAGCGCGTTCCCGCGCGCACGAACAGGCCCAGCGCGGCCAGGTGCCGGTTCGGCGCCGGCACCAGGATCACGTCGAGCCCGTTGTCGAGCCGCGACCGGCGATAGGGCATGTCCAGTGACACGAGCCACCCCTTTTCATCCGCGCCCGGGCATGGTAGACCGGGGCTGCAGCGGCGGCAAGCCGAACTCCACAACGGCTTGAAAGCAATCCGTAATTCCGTTGACACCCCTTCTGCCTCGGCGGTAAACTGATTGGAAGGGTTTTTCTAGGGCAAGCGCGGGGCGGGCCGTGGCAGCGGAGCGTTTCGGGAAATACATCCTCCTGCGCAAGATCGCCACGGGCGGTATGGCGGAGATCTTCCTGGCGCGCCAGACAGGAGTGGAGGGATTCGAGAAGCTCGTCGTGATCAAGCGCATCCTGCCGCACCTCTCCGAGAACGAAGAATTCATCAACATGTTCCTCGACGAGGCGCGCATCGCGGCCCAGCTCAACCACCCGCACATCGTCCAGATCTTCGATCTGGGCAAGGTCGAGGGCAGCTACTTCATCACCATGGAGTACGTCCACGGCGACGACCTGTCCCAGATCGTCAAGCAGGGCCAGAAGGTCGGTCGCCCGCTGCCGATGGACCACACGGTCAAGATCATCGCCATGACCTGCGAGGGCCTGCACTACGCCCACACCAAGTCCGACATCATGGGCCGCGCGCTGCACATCGTGCACCGCGACATCTCTCCCCAGAACATCCTGGTGACGTACGAGGGCTCGGCCAAGCTGGTCGACTTCGGCATCGCCAAGGCCGCGAGCCAGGCCGGCCAGACCCGCGCCGGCGTGCTCAAGGGCAAGTTCGCGTACATGTCGCCCGAGCAGATCCTCGGCGAGGAGCTCGACGGCCGCTCCGACATCTTTGCCATCGGCATCATCCTGTACGAGCTCTCCGTGGGCCGGCGCCTGTTCAAGCGCGACTCAGAGCCGGAGATCATGCGCGCGATCACCGAGGGCCAGGTGCCGCCGCCGCACAAGATCAACCCCGACGTCCCGCCCGAGCTCGAGGCGGTGATCATGCGGGCGCTGGCGACCAACCGCGACGAGCGCTACCCCGACGCCCGGCGGATGCAGATGGACCTGGAGCGGCTGTTCCGCCAGGGCATCTTCAACTCGAGCACGATCCACGTCTCCAACTACATGAAGAAGATCTTCCACGACAAGCTGAAGAAGCAGCAGGAGATGCTGGAGAAGGCCCAGGTCGAGAGCCTGGACCAGCTGCTGCTCAAGGAGGACGAGGGCGGCGGCCAGAGCGAGTACGACGACTTCTTCTCGCCGGAGCAGGACGCGCAGCAGCGGGGCCTGGGTCTCGACGACGGCGGCCGGGGCGCCCAGCGCCGCTCGACCCAGGGCCTGAACCTCGAGCCCGTGGCCGGCCTGGTTCCGCCGGCGTCTCCGCCGGATCCGGGCGGCCGGGTACCCCACCGGCGCGAGCGGCCCACCGGCCCGGATATGGGCGCCCAGCCGGTCCGCCGCCCCTCGCAGGCGGCGATGCGCGCGGCGGGCGCCAAGTTCGAGCCCGGGGAGAGCGTGCGCTCCGGCCTCGAGCTGGATCTGGAGGCCAAGCCCGCGGCGCCGCGGCACACCCCGGACCCGGTCCGCGCCCCGTCCACGATCTCCACGGCGTCGAGCGCCTCGCGGCTGACGCCGAGCTACTCGGGGCTGCACTCCCGCAGCGGCGTGCGCGTGGCGCGCCTCTCGCCCTCGGGCGGCAAGCGCGGCCTGATGTGGGCCACGGTGCTGATCCTGGCCCTGGCCACGATCGGCGCGGTGGCCCTGTTCTGGGACACGATCAGCAAGGGCCTGGGCACCAGCTCGCCGATCGTCGAGTGGGGCACGATCCGCGTGGTCTCGCGGCCTTCCGGCGCGTCGGTCAACATCGACGGCGTGGAGTACCCCCAGCGCACCCCGGCCACGATCGAGCGCGTCTCGCTCAACGACACGCACTACGTGAAGATCTCCAAGCCGGGCTACTTCCCCGAGGTCAAGGAGTGCCGCGTCACCGAGGAGAGACCGACGCACGTGATCGAGGTGGCCCTGCCGCCGGACCGGGGGACCAAGGGGCGGATCCGCGTCACCACGAGGCCCGCGGGCGCGGCGGTGATCCTCGACGGCCGGCGCCATTCGAAGAGGACGCCCTGCACGATCTCGAGGATCGATCTGGGCGTGGTTCACAAGATCCGGGTCGAGAAGCGTGGCTACAAGTCGGCGGCCGACGAGTTCTCGGTCGACGACGCGAAGAAGGTGATGAAGCTGCGCTTCAACCTCTCGCCCTCCGGCGCCTCGAGCCGCGCGCCGGCGATCGAGCAGGCCGCGATGATCGCGGTGGTCTCGGACCCATCCGGCGCCAGGGTGCTGATCGACGGCGATCCCACGGGCGACAAGACACCGGTGAAGAACCTCGAGGTCCCGGCGGGCAAGAAGGTCAGTGTCGCGCTCAAGCTCGATGGGTATCATGGCTGGTCGACCCAGGTCATCGTGCCGGCGGGCAAGAAGCGGGCGCTCGAGGCCAAGCTGAACCGCAAGGTCGGCGCGGTCACGCCGATCAAGCGGGGCAAGCCGGGCTTCCTCTCGATCACGGTCGAGCCGCCGTGCGACGTGTACATCGACGGCAAGGGCATCGGCATCTCGCCGATCGCGAGCCACCCGGTTCCGCCGGGCTCGCACAACGTCCGCATCGTCAGCCGCAAGGACTGGCTCGATCGCAGCTACAAGGTCTTCATCGAGAGCGAGAAGTCGGTGGAGCGGAGCTTCACCTTCCGCCAGGGCAAGCTGACCTTTGTCGCGCTGCCGGGCACCGAGATCTTCATCGGCAAGCGCAAGCTGGGCCAGACCCCGATGCCCCCGGTGGCGCTGTACGAGGGCGAGTACCTCTTCCGCGTGGTCGACTCCCAGCTCGGCAAGGAAAAGATGCAACGCGAAACCGTTGTCGCCGGCAAGGCCAAGATGGTCGACGTGGACCTCCGCTAGCCGCAAAGCAGCGACATCAACCAGCCCCCCAGCCCCCCCGTCGCCCTCGCCGTAGCCGCAGCCATAGCCGTAGCCATAGCCGTAGCCGTAGCCCTGGCCCTGGCCCTGGCCCTGGCCCTGGCCGACACCGCCCCCCCAGCCCCCTTCCCCCCTTAACCTCCCACCCCTCCCCACTGTCCTCCCTTCTGGCTGCCCTCCCCAGCGCCGGCAGCTGCTGCACGCGAACCGCTCGCGCTGGGCACGAAAGGACTCGATCATGAAAAAGCTAACCCTGCTCACCCTGCTCACCCTGCTCCTCGCCCTCAGCCTCACCCTGCCCGCCCTGGCCCGGGGCCGCGGCCGAGGCAGGAACCAGGGCCCGCAGCCGGCCAGGGTCGAGGCCTGTGCCGGCCACAAGGCGGGTGAGGCCTGCACCTTCACCAGTCCTCGCGGAAAGCGCACCGGCACCTGCCAGCTCTCGCGCAGCGGCAACGAGCTGGTCTGCCGTGGTCCGGCCCAGCGCGGCCGCGGCGGCCGCTAGTCCGATGCCCGGGGGCTTGCCCCCGGGAGCTTCCCACGCGGAGCTCTGAACCGCGGGGCTTGCCCCGTGCCGCTCCTCCACCCAGGCCCCCGAGCTCCAACCGTGTAAAACAACTACTTGACTTGCCCGGCACACCGCGTATAAAACGGCCGCTCCGGTTCTCTGAAAACCCGTGGGGCTGTAGCTCAGTTGGGAGAGCGCTAGAATCGCACTCTAGAGGTCGGGAGTTCGATCCTCCTCAGCTCCACCAGATCTTTACGGTTTTCCGGACTTTGGGAAACCGAAAACACCCTTGGGAAAAGGATCGGCACTACTTTTTCCCAGGGGTGTTCCATTTTCAGCTCCCCGACCGGCCACCGGTTAGCACCTTGAGGGACCGCTTCCGACGCTGCTCCTCGACGATGCCCGGTGCAGTGTAGTTCTCGATGGTGGTCCTGATGTCCGCGTGCCCGAGCGACTGCGCCACGATGTGCGCCGAGGTGCCGGCCGCCTGCGCCACGCTCGAGTGCGTGCCTCGCAGGCCGTGTGGGCATATCTCGGGAACACCGACGTCCCGGCAGATCTCCTTGGTGCGCTTCCGCAGCCAGCTCCGCCGACGGCACCCGTCGTGGCTCCAGGACGGCAGCAGGACCTCGGTCTGCTCACGGCCCTCGATCCGCTTTTTGAAGTAGGGCCACAGCAGGTCCGGAATCTCGACGCGCCGGTTGCCCGCCTCGGTCTTGGCGTCCTCGACGTAGAGCTCGTGGGTGACCGGATCGACGTCGCGCACCACTCTGCGAAGGATCTCGCTCGACCGCAGGCCGAGCAGCAGCACCGTAGCGCAGGCGAAGCCACCCTCGTCACCCTCGTCGGCGAGCCCGAGGGCCCGGGTGAGAAACATCTTCGCCTCGAAGGTCCGGAGCTGCTTCTTGCCCTTGTTCTTCTTGCCGATGGGCTTGACCTTGGCGGCCGGATTCGCTCGCAGGTGTCCACGCTCGACCAGGAAGTTGAGGAAGGTCTTCACCTGGCTCAGCTCGCCGCGGTGGGTCGCCGCAGACACCTTCTCGCGCCTGCGCTGGTAGAGCTTCTCGACCCGCTTCGACGTGATCCGGGCTACGGGCAGCGTCCGGTCGTTCTCGAAGAAGAAGAGCAGCCGGAGCTCGGTCGTCACTCGACTCTTGAGCTTGTTCCCCTTCTCCGTCTGGTACTTCCGGTACTCCAGCACCGCCTCCTCGAGCGATATCCCGTTGGCTATCGCCGCTTCCTTCTGGACCGACCTTCGGAGCTCAAGGGCTTCCTCTCGGCTAGCAAAGCTCGGACAATTTCTCTTGCTCGTACATCCATCGAGGATGACGAGTCGCCATCGCTTGCCCTGCTTGTAGGGTCCGTAGACCGTGAGCTCCTTCTTCGCACTCTTCCTTCCTTTCTTTCGTCGCGCCATTCTTCTTCCTCCTTTCCGCCCCGGCGCGACGGTTCGGCAGCGCCATGGAGCGTAGCATCTCCCAGAAGATCTCGCACCAGCGAGTCGATGTGCAGCTTGCGGGCGATCTCGACGAGCATCTCCGCGGCGCAGATCGGCGCCACGCAGGCCTGACAATCGTGCAGGTCTTCCTCCATCTGTGTTCTGGCTCCCACCTCGTCGTGGGACCTCAGGAGAGCTTGCTGCTGGCGGGCGAGGGCTCCTGCCAGCGCAACGCTATCTCGACCCGACGCCGCTCCGCAGAGCTCGGCAGTCAGGCCTCCCCGCGAATTGTTGAGGGCGCGGGTCCCTTCTTCTCGTCTAACGGCGGCGTAGCGCCGCCATGGTCGCCATCCTTATTCTCGGCGGCCACCCCTCCCCGACGACTGTTCCGCTCGGGGTACCCTGGGTCGGCTTGTACAGGCTCAATAGACATGCTGCATACTCACCTCCACACCGATCGAACTCCAGTGTCCGGGGGTTGTCTCTGCCGCTAGCACTTACCAAGCAGGCGCAGGTCAGCCCATGTAGGTTGCACCGTCCCGGCAGGATGGGGGCCAGGTGGAGGAGCGGGACCCGGCGGCTCGAGACTCCGGCGGTGGTGGTGGAGACCAGAATCAAGGTTCGTGCTGCCAAGTCCCGCTCCTCAGTATTCTCTTTACGGCGTATATCGCCCTTTTGCAACTTTATTATTAGCTTTTCTCGATTACTTTTTAGCAATCATTCATTGACACTACCGCCGGGGCCTGTTAACCTCCCCCACATGGACACGCCACGAAAAAGAGACCTCCATGAACTTGCCTCACTGCTGGAGGCAGACCCGGGCTGGCTCGGCGCTGTTCTCACGATCTTGGACGTCGGAATCACCCAGGCCGGGCAGTTCGATCCAGCAGATGTCTGCAAGGCCCTCGATAGTGCAGCGCGGAAGATGCGGCCGGTAGGCCGGGATGAGCACGCAAGGCGCCAGATGGGGAAGACCAAACTAGACTGCCTAGTCTTCCTGCGGGACAGGCTGAAAGCCCAGGGACTCGAACCAAAAATCGCTCTCCAAGGGCAGTATCGGATCTTTATCAAGACCACGGACGGGCGTTCGGTTCTTCTTCCAGTCTACGTAGCGTGGAAAGAGAACCCGCCAGGTCAGGTCCGATTCACCATTTCCAACCTGCTCAACGAGGACTTGGACTGGTTTGGCCTAGTCGCTTGGCCTTTCGGCAAGGTGTTCCTCACCCGAAGACGCGAGATCCTCGCTCGGCGAAGAACGACACGGCTATCTCGTTCCAACAAGAAAACCGTCACAGTCACACTCGGGCATGAAGACGACCTACTCGAGAACCGCATTCTGGAGCTACAGGAAGGAAGATAGACAGTGACGAATGCCATGATCCCAATCGTCGGGCATGCAGATCGGACACGCATCCGCTACGGCATGAGGACCTGAGAATACGAAGGGACAAGAAATGGAAGCTGGGTCCACGGTGATCTCTGTATGTGTCCAAAGGGCACTACTCCGCAACATCGAGCGCCACAGGCGGGGGTTGATGAAGAGAGAGGGACACGTGTCCCGATCCTCGGTGGTTCGACGACTTCTCGAAGACGGGCTGCGCCTCGCGCGTGAGGCGGAGAACAGGAGTTCTCAGGCCCTTTAGTTTCCTCCGGCGGTTGCGCGCCCATCGCATCCTCTGGGGCGTCGGCTACAGACGAATTCGCGTGTGTCTACTGCGCAACCGGGACAACCGGAGGCAGTCGTGCGCCTCAATTCCGAGGCGCAGGACGCCTCAGGATGCAAATGGAGGATCTTTCGATGCAAATGAAAAAAAACCGCCTGACGTCAAAGCGCCTCGTTGAACTGTGGGACTCCGGTACGCCGGAGGAGTGGCGCGCATTCCTTGGTGACCTGGCCCCGGACAGCCGGTGGGTCGTCCATGGGCGTGCGCTCAAGGGGCGCTGTCCTGTTGGAACCCATTCCGATAGCGATCCCTCATTCACGGTCGACCTGCAACGTGGCCACGCGAAGTGCTGGTCCTCGGCCTGCGAGTACTTCGAGCGCAGTCCCGTGCGATTCATCCAGAAGTTGTCGAAGTGCTCCTCGGTCGAGGCTGTTACCAAGCTGAAGGAACGGTTCGGGCTCAAGAAGTTCACCAAGAAGGTCATCGCCGAGCTGGAGGGCTTCGACCTCGTCCAGAGAGCGAAGCAGGCCATCTTCGAAGAATCCCGCAACCTGCTCATCGACGCCTACAACAAGCCCGAGGTCCCGCAGTTCTCCTACGTGCAGCGGTCCGTGAAGTTCTTCCGCGACCACAAGAAGATCCACCCCGACACCTGGCACATGCTCCCCATCGGGGCGCTCCCGGTGTTGGAGGTCTTCTACAACCGCTACGCGGAGTCCGACCGGGAGCTCTACCAGGCGATCATGACCTACCTGGCGCAGGCCTACGAGAAGGGCTGGGCCGGGTGGATGACATTCTTCAACACCCGGAGCGCCCGGGAGATCGGACGCATCCGGCTGCGGAACCCCGACCCGGACGCGAAGAAGGCGGTCGTCGCCATCGAGGACGAGTTCGAGCACAACGTCGGGCTGTTCGGCATCAACGTCTATTCGTCGCTGCTCGGCCACCCGGCCAGCAAGTCCGCCATCGTGGTGGAGGGCGAGTTCGACCAGCTGGCCATCGCGGCGTCACAGATCCAGACGGGGAAGCTCGACCGCATCGTCGTCTCCAAGGGAGGCAAGACCAACAACGACATCAGCGACCTCGTGCACGTCGGGGTCGAGCAGGTCTTCTGGATCGGGGACAACGACGTCGCCGGCCGTGACCAGGGCCTCGTCCTGGCGCGGAGCATCCCCGATGCCATCAAGTCCTTCCGGCACTACCAGTGGGACCCGGGCGATCCGCACAAGATGGATCCGTGCGACGCGGTCAACCTGCGAGGGTTCGACGGGACCTACGAGGCCTTCCTCGACAACACGCGCTACCTGTTCACCTACCAGGTGGCGTACCAGCGGGCCGACCGGCTGCTGCGGCAGACCAACGAGGCCGACGTCAAGCGGCGCGAGGAGATCGCGCTCGATCACGCCAAGAACTACCTGTCCGACGAGAGCCAGAAGAAAGCATTCTTTCAACTGCTCGAACAAGCCTACGGCCTCGGGGCCGACGCGCTGCTGCGTGAGTCGATGGTCGGGGACGACACCGAGCAGGGTTTCGCCCGCCGCCTGGCCGTGAAGTTGGAGGAGTACTACACCGTCATCGGCACCCGCAGCGACGGAGGCGTGTACGGGAACAGCGTCGAGATCCTGCTTTGGCACAGGGAGAAGAGCGACACCCGGCGTCTGCTGGTAGCGAAGCCAACCGACTGCGAGGCTCAGCTGGCAATGGACACCGGGTCTCTGCTCGGCTGGGCCCAGCGGGAGGTCGGCATCCCGATCAGCATGACGCACAAGTTCGCACGGGGAGACGACGGAGAGGTCAACCCGATACCAAGAAGCCTCGATCAACAGCATCGAAACATGCGAACAGCGCTTCATGAGGCGCTCCAGATCATCGCCGGACGAAGTCAGGACATCCGCGGCCTCCGAGAACGGACTCAGGGGATCCACCTGCTCGGGGCACCGGATAAGGTCGTCGAGGCCGCGGTCCACAACGGGAAGATCACGCATCTGGTCCGTTACAAGAAGGACGGTACCGAGATCACGCGGCTAGAGAACCCGCTCTATCGGAACAACCTGTTCATTCCCGACGCCCGCGCCAAGTGGACGGATGCGCTGGACGGCGACGCGATCCTGGAAGACGCGTCTGCGATCGTGCTGCCCGATCTGTTCCGGAAGCTGAAGGACATCGTCAGCACCGGGTGGTCCTTCATCCACCACGACATCGACACAACCTACTGCGCCCTGCTCGCGATGATCATGCCCTACATGTCCCTGTTCCCCGGCACCCTGATGACCTTCATCTCGGGCGCCTACTCGTCGGGCAAGACCAAGCTGCTGCGGCAGTTCTTCTCGATCTCGTCGGACAAGCTGTTCGGCGTCGTCGAGCCGGTCTATGCGACGGAGAACTACACCGTCGCTGGCATCCGGCAGGCGATGAACAACAGCGCCTGGGGGCTCGTGCTCGACGAGTTCGAGGACAAAGCAGACGGGACCTCTCGCTCCCGTGTCGTCCGTGAGCTGCTGCTCGAGTTCCGCTCGATGATCGCAGACGAAGCACATCGGACGCAGGGAACAGTGTCAGGTCGCGCTCGGCAGTACACTCTGAACTTCCCGATCACCATGGCCGCTATTAATCCTCCACACGAACTAGCCGACGCGTCCCGAGTGGTGATGATCGAGATGAAGAAACGGGCAACCCACACCCCTCCCGATCAAGTCATCGCAAAGAAGTACAGTCACAAGGAGATCAAGGAGATCCGACAGCAGGTCACCCTCGGCCTCCTGCCACACATCCCGGCGGTCTATCAGCTCTACTGGGGCACCAAGAAAGAGCTGATGAAGGGTGACGTAATGCCTCCAGGAACAGACAGCCGTTTCAAGGAAACCGTCGTCCCACTCGTTACTCTCCATCGATTCCTGGGCATGCCATGGAAGGACTTCGCCCGTCAGTTGGCCGAGGCCAAGCGTTGTGGCACGGGTCAGTTCGATCGAGTTCCCAACCAGGAGGATGAGATCATTGGTGCGCTTCTGGGAACCAGATTCTACCTAGACGATGTGGTCGGACAGACTACCCTGAGGTGGCTCCTTGAGCGGGAGCAGCACAGAAGAAGCATCTCCGAAGCGTCAATCGGTGTGTACTATCACCCGCCGCACAACTGGCTCATCGTTGATTGGCAGACGGTCTGTGGTTGGATACTTCGGAACGCTCCGTCAATGTACATTCGCTCACTCGGTCCCAGGACCATCAAGATGCTCGTAGAGCGGTCGCCGGTCTCCGTCGCGGAGAAACGATGGAAAAACGCCATCAAGTTCCTGCTATCGGGACGTAGTCTGGGGTCACGATACATCAGCGTCCTCGAGCTGAACCCACTTCTCGGAAGGCTAGACAACGCCATCTCGCTGGAGGATGTGGTCTCCGTCTGCTCCGAGGACGACGGAGATCCAAGGATAGAGCTATCCACGGGAATCGAATCCGGCAGGCCCGAAATCGACGGGAACGACGAGCGAAGCGAACGGTAGCGCAATCACCCAGCTAGCACGGCTGTGGAGGAGCGTTGGCTCCCACCGATGCCCGGAAGAATAATCGCTCCCGCAGACCATTGTTGCGGCTCAACGCCCGCGAACGAGCACCAATCGGCGAAGCATGCCCGTGGTTTCAAAAAGGTACGATGCTGGTTACTACGACGCACCAGGGTGAGTTTGCTCACCTCGTGGTGCCGAGGAGCGAAGCCGAACTGGAGCGCTATCTTTCCGGCGACGAGCACTGGTCACCCGCGGTGCTGATCACACCTGATCGGATTGCCAGTCGAATGACACGACTACGGGAACACAGAGTCTGGTCGATTCAAGCTGCGGCCCGCGAGTACCTGAGATTGGATCCCGTTGATCAGGAGAGGCCGGGTGAACGGACGCCAACGCAAGAGACCGTTCGGAAGGCCATTGCGGCCATCGAGGCAGCACGCCCGACCACTTGGGATCCCGGATACGTCGAAGGGCTTCTGCGCCTGTACGAGCGTCGTCCCGAAGAGCTGGTGGTTTCTGATCGAACGATTCGAGAGCACATCAGCAGCGTTCGGCGATCGAGCAGGCGATTCCCTGGCCTGCCGTCCTATCGAGGCACTGGGAGGTTCCGTAAAATCCTGCTCCGCAATGCACGAAACCACATCAGCGCGCGCATACAAGATATGCACCGGCTGCATGAAGCCGGACGGAAGTTGGGCTTCGTCGGGGGACGGCGAACAGTCACGATCGAGCAATGCGCAGCCTGCATGGCCGAACAGCGACGGCTCGGGTACGAGGAGGGAAAGAAAGCCAGAGGCAGCAGCGGCTAGATACGGCTGGCTCGGCAGGCCCGGTGTCCGGCCGGGCCTACTCCTCCTCCCAGATACCAACACGAAGCACTCCCCCGGCCTGTTGGTGAGGGCCAACGAAAGCAACTACCTGAAATCAGGACCTGAGTTAGAATACGCAAACCAGCGCCGGCCGCCGAAGTCGCGACATAGATCTGAAATCGCTCACGGAAAATCGACGAGGCGCACATCCTCGCAGCAACTCCCGACACGATAGATACTCGCGTGGGAGGCTCAATCGATTTCTAGTGCTCTCTCGGAACGGTGGCCTCTCGGGCGCGTTGTCTATTGTATTTCTTCTTCATCCGTAGAGAAGTCTATTCAGAAGAAAAGACAATATATTTCATTGCGTTACAGCCAATCTCCGATCCAGCGAATCTCGGCCATTCGAAAATTGCTTCACCATTCCAAATAGTTACTCCAGTCGACTTCCACCGACCCATCTGCGAGGCCGGGTAATCGAACACCATTTACCTCATAAGTTCAGCGGGTTCCGAGATCAGCGCCGCCCCACCATTCTGCTGCTGGTCAGCCTGGATACGTGGTGGTGGAGAACACTCGATGCATCACCGGAGGATCGCAGCTGCCCCGCGGCAGGGACGCCAAGCGCCAGGTCCCGACCGCATCTGGGAAAACCCTTGTCCGCGATGCGCGCCCCGCGGAGGGAGATGCCCGGCCGAAACAGGAGGCAACGCGCAAACGCGCCGCCCGGATGAACGCCGAATCGCCCCTCGAGTGGCGCGACCGGTAGGCTAACGACAGCGGGTGACGAGCGCCCGGCCAACTGGTGGTACGCGAACTCTCGGGATAGAGAGCTGCATGTGGCCCCCCTGAGAAGTCTGTCCTCTGAGCGCTCCACACAAGGGGATTTTATTACGATCACAAGGGGTTGTACTTTCACTCAAAACCAGGTAGTATTTCCAGAGAACAGCGAGGTGCACGATGGAGCGAAACCTCCCAAGCCCGCCCGCAAAGAAAGGCGTATCTCGACGCGTCCAGGCCAAGCTAGAAAGCGCGGATTCTCCAGCTGCCCGCGCCAGCCAACTCCAGGCCCTCGAGCGCGATAGCATCGACCGGCTCGACGCACTCCACCTCGAGTCCATGCCGCCCGAATACGCTGCCGCTGCCCGCCCCCTGGTCGAGGCCGACGCGGCCGCCCTCGCCCGCGAAGGCGGACGCGGAGCCGCAGCGAAGCGCATCTTGGCTTCCGACATCGCGCTCACGCGGGCCAGGCTGAGATATCTGGACGGGCTCCTGCACGGGCAACTCGACGCAGTGATGCGTGGTGACGGGACAGCGAAGCGCTTCCACATTCTCTCCCAGGAAGCACACCGGTCCAGCCAGCGACTCCAGGCTGGCCTGGCACTTCTGGCTCGGCTCGGGAACAGCGTGCCGGCGGTTCACATCCACGCAGTCAAAGCCGCAGTGGCTGTCGATTGCCGAGGCAAGCCCCAATGAACCGCGGGAAAGTCCTGATCGAAGACTACCCGATCGTGGCTCGCCTCAGCGACTTCAAAGCCGCAGCTGGAGGGCCAGAGGGATTCCGCCGCACTTCGCACTTCACCGTGGACTTGCCGGACGGCCGCTCCGTGCGGGTCGACCTGGTCGACAGATCGACGAACCTCGGGTTGAAGATGCGCCTGCTGGCCTGTCCGATGTGTTCCACGGCAGTTCGCAACCTCCGCTGGGCGCCGATCGACAGCCTTCCCGTGGAGACCCCGGGGCTGGTCTGCGGTAGGTGCCTTCGCCGTCTCGGCGGTCGATATGCCGCCCAGGACCGACGGCGCCGCTCGCGCGGGATGTCCCCTGCCATTCCCCTTGGCGAGAGCCGCGATGCCCTGCCCGGGATCGACGCTCAGCTGGAGAAGGCTATCGAGGACCTGGCCGCTGCGCTGGAGGAGGCAAGCGCGTCCTCGTCCTGACGGCGGCTATTTCAGCAGAGCATTCACTGCAAACCTGCCTGGCCCTCTCCCTTCGGACGTTTTGAAATCCAGGCCAACACCCCCCTACCCCACCATCAACTCTCGCGACCGTAGGTACAGCAGGAACAATGCGGGCCGGCAGACATTGGCTGCCCCAAGAATAAAACGCCAGGTTGGATTCCGGTAGAAGAAAGAGGACTCGCTGGCTCGCGCCTCGCGGCTCCCGACCGACCAGTCAATCCCACCGAATCCCAGCGATTCAACGTCCTCATCCAATCCGGAGGTGCCTTCATGGACAACGACCTTTCTCCCTCCCTCCTCGACGCCGGCCTCGCCGAGCAGCTCAACTCCTGGTACGGCTCACTCACCGGCCTCGAGCGCGTCGGCGTCTGGAGCCTCGTCACCGCAGGTGCAACCGTAGCTCTCCTCGCCTTCATGCCGTCCTGGCTGCGTGGCCCCATCGGCGGCGCGTTGGTCGGCTCGGGCGCGCAGATCCTTGCCCCTGTTCTCCGCGGAGACGGGGGTGACTCATGACTCCGTGTGCCCATCGCCCGCCCAAGCCCCGAGCACGCTCCAACAAGGCCCGGGCTACCCAAGCAGCAGCCGAGCTCGTGGCCGCCGGCAAGAGGGGCGCACTCACGTACGTGGCAGCGACTCAGCTCTGGCGATCGTCACTCGGCGTCGCTGGCAAAGCTGCCTCGCTCGTCGGACTCTCCGCGGCCCCTTGGCTCGTTCCGTTCAGCGCCGTCGTCGCTGCCGTCACGCCGATCGTAATCGACCGCTACCTCGCACGCCTGGAGGAGACCGACGACGAGGATGACCTATGAGCCGCGGTGACACGGTCACGAAGCGGATGATCCGATACCAGACGTCGCGCGGACGGGTCCGCGACCTAGGAGAAGTCTGCGGAGTTCGGTCCTACATCATCATCGACCCGGAGCTTCGGGAGGAGTGGTTCGGCGACAACATCCAGGCGATGGTCGTCGAGAGGTCAATCCTGTATCGCTCGACGACAGCAGCTCGAAGCCGCCTGGTACGCGAGCACGAGCGCCGTCACATCGAGCAGCGGGACCTGTTCGGCCAACGTTGGTTCGATCGGCTGTACTGGCTCGGTTGTTGCCTAACTTACTGGGGAAATCCGCTCGAAATCGACGCCGGGCTCGCCGCTCTGCGGGCCGTCCGGCGGGCTCGGCAAGAGAACGAGTAGGGATGCCCCGCAGGCGGGACTTGAAGTCGCCGAGGGGTTCTGTCAAAGTCGAAGTCGGCTAGACTCGGTTCGGTCCGTGGAGCGGCTCCGAGCTTCTCCACGGACACACTTTGCACGTCCTCGGGCGCGTGTCCCGCGCGGACGCGGCGAGCCCTGCGACCAGCCTACCGGTTGGCTTCGCGGGGTTTCGAGGACGTGCCGAGTCTAGCCGACAAGGTTCGCCAGCGTGCCCCGCGGAGCCTCTTGTACATGCAGCTGCGGCACGCCAGTCCAGGGGGCTGTTCGTATGCTTGTCCCGTGCCCAGAATGCAACGCCCAGATCTCCGATCGCGCACGCGCCTGCCCTCATTGTGGCTTCCCGATCACAGTCGAAGCTCTTGAGGCGGACGCTGCTCATCGCAGACAGGAAGAGGCCCGCAGACAACAGGAAGCCGAGCTCGCCGAGGTAGCAGCTCGCCAGCGGTCCGCTGAACGCAAGCAGGCCGTGGAGAACTGGATCGATGAACACCCGAACGCGACGGCCGGCGGCCAGCGGGTGCTCATGTACGTGGTGCTCGGTCTACTCGGCGTCGGTCCTCTTGCACTGATGTGTTCACGAGGAGGTTGTTAATGGCAGTCAGCAAATGTCCGGACTGCGGCGGCACCGTAAGCACTCGGGCATCGACTTGCCCTCACTGCGGGAACCCTGACCCGCACGCGACGGCAGCGGGGGGGCGAAGACCATCAGAAACCGCCGAAGCTAGCGCCAGCGAGCCTTCTGCCCCATCGAATAGCACCCACAGCCGCCGCGATTCCAGGCGCTTTCCTACGAAAGCCGTAGCGGTCGTGGGCGTCGTAGTCGTCGTTGCCGCAGCCGTTCTGTTCTACATTCTGTCGGCTCCTTCGAAGCCAAGCATCGCCGGGACCTGGTCAACCTCAGTCCTACTCGAGTCTTCTGGGAAGATCGGGGAAGGGAAGATCCTCATGTACCTAGGAGAGGACGGCCAGTACAGCTCAAGCGATCAGTACGGCACACCGACCGACCGCGGTCACTATGAATGGGACGGTAGCTTCCTGACTACGCACGGCAAGATTGGCAAAATGATGATGGTCGTGGAGATGCAGGACGACTCCGAATTCAAGGTCACCAAGCTCTACCATGAAGGCCAATCAGAGCCAGCGAACATTGAGTGGACACGAGTCGATCCCTAACGGACTCCAAGGTCGAGTTACTGCTGCGCATTTACCGGCCGAGGACAGGAGAGTTTCCAATGCCAGAAGTTGTAAACTGCCCTGATTGCGGCGGACTAGTCAGCAGAAAAGCTACGAAGTGCCCGCATTGCGGCAACCCAGAACCTCACAGTACCAGTGACCTACAGGACGATAATCTCAGAGACCGGAAGAACGCCCAGTCGCAGCCGGGCGTGGCTTCCGAATCATCAAAGAGTACGGACCAAGATCCTGGTGAGTTGCGGAAGGCGGGAAGTACGAGACGTCGATCGCGGGCCCTCTGGGTAGCCGCCGCGGTCCTAGCGGTTGGGATTATTTCCGTGGTGCTAGTGCTCGTGTTTTCTGGCAGCAACACCCCATCCCCTACTCCATGGCCCGCCCAGAAGTCGATCTTCCAAGAAGAGCAGGAGTCCCGAAACCAGGAAGGGCTCGAGGACCTTAGAGACGATGAACGTGCAGCAATCGCCGAGCTTGAAATGAAACGGCTCATGATTGCGGCGACGGTGCTCAGCGAACAGAACCTCTGCAATGGCTCCTACTCTGACTGTGTTGACTTCTGCACCCAAGCGCACGCAGCCTGCTACAAGGATGCACACGCGCAAGGCAGTTCAGGACGTACAGCTGCATTGAGAGAAGCAAGAAGACAGGCAAAGAAGACTTGTGAGGGTCTCATGGGGCCGGAACACGGAAATCGCTGTCGGGATATCTGCAAGCTCGAGTGTCACGGGTACTGATCGCCTCTTCGACCGCCGAGCCGGAATTCACAGCGGAACGATTCTTGCCCCCACCAGATGTGGGCGCACGCACTCCTCGATCTCCTTGGAGTTCAGCTCGCGACGGAGCAGCAACGCTTCTGCGAGCGAAGAGATCGCCTCCTGCTGCTCCCGCACGAGAAGATCAGCCTTTGATGATGTGATAGCGACAAACTCATCGTACTTCTGATCGCCGACCTGCCTGCTGCCCGGCGGCAGCGTATTGTGTTCCTCAGGCAAGCTGCGAGCCCGTGAATAGTCCGATTCACAATGGTCTTCTCTTGATAATGTGGTGAAAAACAGACGCTCAGCGGCCGGACCGGCGAACGTAGACACCATCAAGCATGCCACTATTCGGAGTGCTTCCTCTGGCGAAACGGAATCCGTACTCGGCTTCAAACTGAAAGTTTGACCACAGATGTCGTCCTCTTCCTCAATATAGACGCGCCCGATCGTCTCGACACCAAACACGATAATCGCTACTACATGCCCAGCTTCATGGTATGCGACCTGCCGTGTCCTCTCCTGAACATACTCCGGCGACATCCTCTTCCTCATCGACTCCCCCTACCGCGGAAAAGCCAGACGAAGATACTCTGCCATGAATATGGCACGCAACCAATCCCCGTTCTAACGACTTCAGGTTCGCTCCCTGCCCCCAGCACGAAGTGGCGCGGCCTTCGCTTTCCTTCCCAAAATGAATTGGGTCCCATCTTCCCTTTAACCCTGCTCACAGGGCCCACGCCAGCTCCCCCCCCTGGGGCTCACGCCCCTGCCACAATGAAGTAGCCCCTCCAGAACCACCAGCGGCGCGCGCGAGAGACCCGCCTCCCCCAAGCGGCATTCACCGCCCGGGGGAGGCGCATTCCATCCTCCTGGAGCACGCTACTATTCCGGCCCCGATACCGGCACGATCTCCTCGACGAACGCATTCTTCATGTCGCCCATCGACTGCGCGACCTCGAGTCCGTTGTGCAGCACCAGGAATGCGATCTCATCGAGTGGCGTGTCGTCTGGCTTCTTGTAACAGGCCAGCACCCTGCGGATCTGGTATCGCGTGTCCTCGTCCTCTCCAAGTACCACGGAGAACCGAACATCGAACTCGAAGACCTTGGTTTCACTCATGCCGTTTACCTCCTGTTCATCCAGTCAAGGACGCGATCTCGCACGAAGGAGGGAGAGCCGCCCCACCGAAGCAGGGCAGCCCCAAGAGGAGGGATTCGAGCGGCTGTTGGATCCGTTCATTTTCCGCGGCCGACGCGCACTCCGGCTCTCGACGCGAGCTCCTGCCCAAGCTGCTTCTCCCTGTGCCAGGCGACGTGGTACGGCAGACCCAGATCCGACGCGGTCTGCTTGGTGCTGAAGCCGGCGGCCTTGCGCTCCATGAGGGCGCGGTCGCGGTGCGTCAGCTCGCCGAGCCACGCATCCAGGTCGAGGGCGGAGTTCATCTTCCGCTCGGGGCTGCCGGCCGCGGCCTCGGCGTAACCGAAGCCGAGCCCGCGATCCTCCTCGGCGTTGTCGTCGTCGAGACCGTCGAGTCGCAGCACCTCGACCTTGCCGTCGCGGTAGGCAGCCGGTGACATCACGTCCTGGTTGCGGCACGACGCGCCGTCCGCGCCGACCAGGCGGCGGTTCAGGTCGCAGGCCGACCAGCGGCACTTGTTGACCAGGTAGGGGGTCGGCAACACCTCGTCCTTTTCCACGGCCCGGCGGGCGAACATCTGCCAGGCCATCGCGGTGCCTTCTTGCAGCCGGTCCTCGGCGTCCGGTCGGTGCATCAGGTGCCGGGCAACCGGGGCGAACACCCCGGCGCGCACTAGGTCGGAGAACTGCTCGTTGACAGCACTCAGTTCCATGGGGTCCTCCGGCACAACGCACGCGGGGAGTCCCGAGGTGGGCCTCGCCCGCGTGACGTTGTAGTTGTCGCCACGCGGGCGAGGGATCGGGGTTGGTCAGGTCAGCCGGTCAGACACCGGCTCCGTGTCTGGACTGGGCTCCTCTCGAGGTTGATCACGTCGATCGCGCAGGCCACGTCGTCGAGGTGGCTCACATGGGCCATTGACGTCGCGATCGGTGACAGCGAGGCGAAGCTCGACTCTCCCGCGCCGGCACCGACAGCCACCACGAACCACGACACACCCTCGGTCTTCGTCAGCAAGGTTGCCGCCGACACCGTCTCGGCCGAGAGGTCGTCCTCGCCGTCGGTGATGATGACCACGTCGGCCTGCTTCATCGTCTTCGATGTCCGGATGATCTCCACGGCCCGCAGCACCGGCGCATCAAAGTCGGTCCCGCCAGCGCACCGGTGATCCAGCGCAGCCTGCACATCCGCAGCGGTGCCCTTGCTGGGCGCAACGTTGACCTCGCGGACGATCGCGCCGTTGAACGCTACCAGGCACCACGCTCGCCGCTGCTTCGTCGACGTGGACAGCAGCGCCATGCACACGGCCTTGGACCAGATGTCCTTGCCGCCCTGGCGCATGGACGAACTCTCGTCCAGCAGGACCACGATCGGTCCCCGCTGCTGAGGCTCCTTGCCTGTCATCCCGTAGGTCAACGCGCGCTTCTCGAGGATGCGTGAGAGTAGGTGGGTCTTCAGGTGGGGGTGGTGCAGGGCCACCAGCTCGGAGGGAAGTAGGCGGGAGATATCGTCACCCAGCTCGACACCGTGGATCTCACCTACGCCAGGCTTGACCCTGGACCGGGACTTGGACGCCGCGGCCCGCTCCATCCGGCCGGCCAGCTCGGCGATGCGCTTGAGCCTGGGTGAGTCCTTGATGCGGGCGTGGGCATCCCGGATGGCCTTCAGGTCAGCAGGGCCGGCGTTGTGGGCCACGCTGCTCCCCGGCATGGAGAAGCCCAGGGGCGTGCCCAGACTCTCCAGGGACGCCTCGGCCTCCTGTACGGCCTCTCTGGCGGCCCTGGATGCCTTGCGCAGCGCCGCCCGGACATCAGCGTCTCCCTGGCCCGAGGATGGCTCCTGGGGCTGCTGACCGCCAAAACCCGGCTGGCCTTGCTGTTCGCCGGAGTCGGGCTGGTCCTGCTCTCGCTCTGGCACCTCGGGTAGCAAGCTCTCCAGCATAGCCTCAGCCGCGATCCCGGCAGCGAAACCGTTCCGGGCGCACATGGACCGCAGCCGCTGCCACTCGGCCAGCTCGGAGGCCAGGTCGTGCAGCCGGGTGGCCCAGACGGGCTGTTCCTCGGTCTTCTCCGGGTCCGAGGGCAGGTAGAGCCTGGCGTGCAGGTCGGCCGGGAACCCGGCGAAGCTGTCCCCCTGCTTCTCGATGCCCTGCCCCACCAGGTCTCGCCCGGTCTCGGACATCTCCAGGTGCTCGGCCCACAGCCGGTCCAGCCACTTCGAGGTCTTGAACACAAGTCCCATGGCTCACCCCCCCGGCGCGACGTGGAGCCGGCTCACGCTCCGCAGCGCCAGCGACGCCAGCTCCCGGCGCCAGCCCTCGATGCGGGTCAGGGCCTGCCGGGCGCGGGCGGAGCGCTTCTCCCCGGCCTGGGCCGCCTTGGTCTCGAGCCGGGTGTGGATGTCGTCGAGCTGCCGCAGCAGCGGCTCCAGCGACCGGGTCAGCTCCGGCGTGTCCGGCGAGGGCTTCTGGTCCCACAGGTCCCGCGCCGCGTCCTCGAGCTCCACGGCCTCCAGGTTCAGCGGGTTCGCGATCTTGGACACCACCCGCTCGACCACGCGGATGTGCTCCGGATCGGACCACAGGGCGTGGGACAGCACTTCGCAATGCTCGTCGTTGGTGGTGCTCTCCCCGTCCAGCCACGCCCGGGCCCGGACCAGCCGGGCACAGGCACGCCACCGTCGCTCGCTGGCGGACACGCCCTCGGCCTCCAGCCCGTGCCGGATCTCGATGATGGCCTCCCGGGCGGAGTCGGTCAGCGGGATGGCGTCCACTTCGTCCTGGGCCGCCCGGATCTCGTCCAGGGTCAGGCTCGCCGCCGGCGGGGCCGGGGTCAGGTCCAGTAGCCGGCGGATGGAGTCGTCGTCGACCAGCGGGGAGACTGTGGCTCGGAGAAGGAAACGGTCGTACAGGGCGTTGAGGGAGCTGTCCTCGGGCGTCTCGTTGCTGGCGGCGAACAGGGACAGCAGCGGCACCTGCGTCGCCTTGCCGCCCTCGTGGTAGATGCGTTCGTTGGCGACGGAGAGCAAGGAGTTGAGGATGGAGCTGTTCGCCTTCCAGATCTCGTCAATGAAACCGATGAGGGCCTCCAGCAGGGTGCCGGCGCGGATGCGCTCGTAGCGGCCGTTCTCCAGGGCCGGCAGGGACAGCGGGCCGAACAGCTCCTCCGGTGTGGAGAAACGGGTCAGCAGCCGCTCGAAGTAGGTGGCGTTCTGGATGCGCTCACACACGGACCGCACCAGCAGGCTCTTGGCCGTGCCGGGCGGGCCAAGCAGGAGCAGGTGTTCCCCGATGAGCAGGGCGAGCATGGCGAGCTCGATCACGGTCTCCCGTTCGAGCAGGTTCTTCTCGAGGTCAAGGCGCACGGCCTGGACCTTGTCCAGCAGATTCATCTGGTTCTCCTTGTCGGTGAGGGAGGAGCGAGGGCCGCCCCGCGGGAGCAGAACGACCCTCACCCCTCGGAGGAGGGAATCAGCAGACGACCTCGATCCCAAGGTTGGCCAGGCTGCTGGCCGCGGTCTCGAGGGACTGCTCGCCGGGGACACGGATCTGGATGGACACGTCGGCGCCGGCCGGCCCGGAGTTGCCGATCATGACCTCGGCGGACCCGGCCTTCTGCCACTTCCCGGCCACGCCCATCGACTCGAGGGCCTTGACCGCGGCGATGACCATCTCGTCGCCCGAGGTGAACAGCATCACCCCCGGGTCGGTGGAGTCGGCCGGCTGGAACTCGGCGCCGCCGAAGCGGAGGGACGAGGCCTGGCCGCCGTTGGCTGCCGCTTCGACCTCGGGGTTCAGCGGCCCGCCGGCGAGGGCACCGTCCACGGACCCGTCCCGGTGCACGACGCTGTTCGTCCGGATGTCGAGCATCGCGGTCACCTTGGCCTCGAGCTCGGTGAGCACGGTCTCGGTGCGCTCCACGCCCAGACCGAGGCTGTCACGGTACAGAATCGCCCGCTCCCGCAGGCGCTGATACTGCTCGATCCGCCTGATGAAGACGCTCGGTTTCTCGCGACCGGAGAAGCCAGCGACTTCGGCCTCGAGCTTCTCGATCTGGTCCACGAGGGAGTCCTTGACCACCTCCTGGACGACCGTCTTGGTCTCGGGCTCCATCTCGGCCAGGATGAGGTCGATGCCCACGGCCTGGAGGAAGTCGCCGAGGCGGCGGACCTCGTCGACGCGCTGGGGCGGGACCCAGTAGACCCGGCCGTCGGAGCGGACCGGGGCGGCGTCGAGCTTGTCCAAGTGTGCGGCGATGGCCGCTGACCAGTCCTCGGACACGATCTTGCCGCGCAGACCGTAGTAGTTGTCGCGGACGCGGTGGGCGATGGGGTGGTCTCCGACGATGACGCCGGGGTCGGGCTCCGCGGTCCAGCGGAGGACGGACTCCTGGTCGTGGTCGAGGTGCTCCTCGCCGGAGCGGCGCTCCTTGACGATGGCGTAGGTCACGTCGCTGCCGTTGCGGCGCAGGGGGCGGAGCAGGTAGCCCTCGCGCCACAGGCCGGAGCTGGTGATCTGGATGGCGCGGCCCACTGCGGCGCGGTCGCCTGCGTAGGTCGGGACGAGGTCCTCGAAGCCGTGGGCCTTGGCGAGGCTCTCGAGGTCGGACGGGTCGCGGGGCTGGAGGCCCCGGGTGCGGGTGAAGCAGAATGCACCGGTTTTCATACTAGAGCCGTTCATGGTATATGCCTCCCTCTGGGGGTGTTTGAACAGGTGATGCGATAGCAGCGCATGCGCAAGTCACTACCACGCGATTTCAGAGACTCGAGGTGACGGCCATGACCGAAGAAAGCCGGAATGATTGGAGAGCGTTCAGGGTGAGCATGCCATGCCCCTCACCACGGGGATTCGACTGTATTCCCCTGCAATCGGTCATGCATGTCACGCACGTGGATCTCGCTCTCGATATCGTCAGGGCAAAGGGTATCGCGGCTCGAAGAGTCTCTGATGATAGCATCCTGCGAGATCACGATATCCCTGTAGTGTGGCTGTCGCCGAATGACTGGTCAGGCAGCGACGGATTTCGGTACGGGAACATCGGCTTCAGGGTGAACTGGAACTCAGTACTACGCGGTATGGACCACTACTGGGTTGGGATAATGCGGCACGGTATTGACGCAGTCAGGATAATGCTCACAGACGTGAATCGTCCGAATCTCGTAATACCCTACATCTCAACGAGAGGGGATGGACCGTGGTACGATGATGCAGCGGGCTCCCATTTCTGGAACGGGAATATTTGCCTTGAGATCATGCTTGAGCGCGATGTCGACCTGTCGGAAGTCACCGTGATTGAATTTGTTGCTCACAATCCGCGGCAGTGCTGCATCAGCCCTTCATCGTGTCCCGACCGTGGTGACTCGGCGGGATATGGAGGCGCTCGCTTCATCGCAGGGCTGGTCGGCCGCTCCATTCCGGCTGAGAGGCGGTTATTCGCTGAAGATGCTACCTCTTTGGAACCGTCATTATCATTCTGTTCGATTTGGGACTGGCTCAAGGCCTATCTTGCACCAAATGGCACAGCCTTTCCTGGAACTCTCCGATCCAGTGATGCCTCCGCAGCCACTGTGGCTGCGGCTATACTCGATGCATTCTTCAGAAAAGACACTCAAGCGATGGCGGCATCGAGGGATCTCTTCAGCGGTGAGGATGCATTGATTGATGCCTGTGCACACTTGATTGAATCCCACATTGGATTCAGATCTGGTTCTCTTCGGCGCACGAGTAGCCTACTGCCCTAGATCCAGGCTGCGCTGCCAATCACATAGACCGGCTGATCTTCGATTTCGCGTGGTTACACTCTCATAGGCATCACTACCGCGATCTTGCCGTCCTCGCCATCCATTCGCATCGGCATCAGCGCCTCGTTGAACCCACAGTCCACGGTCCCGTTCCCAGCCTTGAGAGCATCCCGCAGGTAGCTCCCGTCGAACCCGGTCACGAAGTCCTCGTCGCCGGCGTGGTTGCTGGCCAGCGGCGCGACCTCGATCTCGGCCTCACCGTCTGACCCCTCCCACGTCGTCAGCGTCACTGAGCCGTTGACGGTCAACTTGAGCCGCTTCTCCCCGCAGGACAGCTTCGTGATCCTGGCGAGCGCCTTGTCGAACACCTTGGTGTCGAGTGTGAGGTTGAGCGGCAGGCCACGCCGGGCCGGGATGACCTGATTCACGTCCGGGAACTCGCCGTCGATGAGCCGCGTCTCCAGGGTCCAGTGGCCGACCCGGAGCTTCAGCCACTCCTCGGCCCGGGCCACCACGACCTGGTCGGCGTCGGCGAGCAGGCGGTGCAGCGTCTCGCAGGCTGCCCTGGGCACGACCATAGGCTCGTCCAGCGTCCCGGGCAATGGAGCCCGGTGGAGCCGGTGGCCGTCCGTGGCCGCGATGATGTCGCCGTTGAGGTAGGCACCGTTGAGCACCGGCCGGGTCTCGTCTTTCGAGATGGCCGGCAGGATGAAGCCCAGCGACTCGCGCAGCTGCTCGGCCGGCCACACCGCGGCCATGCTCCAGTCCAGGCTCGATGGCGCCAGCACGGCCGGGAAGTCGTCCGGGCCGAGGCCGTGGAGCTTGGTGTTCACGCCATCGACTCGGACGCTGAAGACGTTGTCGCCAACGGGCTCGATCTCGACGGTGCCGGTGTCTGCCTTGCGCTCGGGGCGGACGACGTTGAGGAGCATCTTGGCGGGCAGGCAGGCGGTGAGGTGCTGCGGGGTCTCGGCGGGCAGCTCGGCGGTGAGCCGCTGGTCGAGGTCGGTGGCGGTGAGGGTGAGGACGGCGTCGGCCGCGTCGAGGCGGACGCAGCGGAGGATGGGGAGAGCCCCGTTGGACGGGGCGACCCTTGTGAGGGTGCAGAGGGCGTCGGAGAGGGCGTGGCGGTCGAGGTACATGGGGTTCTTCCTTTCTGGTGGTTGGAAATGGACCGTTGGAGGCTGGTGCTAGAGGCTGGCGAATCAGCAAATCAGAGGCCTGTGCTTTCTTCCGTTGCGGTTGTGTGCGATACTTATCCCCCACTTGAACTCCAGCGGGGAGGAAACGCGATGACAAAGCGTAGGTGGTCGGTCCTTTCTGCAACCCTCGGGCTGTTCCTAGTTGCCACAGTCGGGTGCGACACGGGAGGAGGAGACGGGGACACTGACACAGACACCGATACGGACACCGATACGGACACGGATACGGACACGGATACCGACACGGACACGGATACGGACACGGATACCGACACCGACACCGACACGGATACGGACACGGATACGGATACAGACACTGATTTCACCTGCGGCGACGAGACCTGCTTCGACCCGGTGTCCGGGCTGACGTGGCAGAAGACGCCGGACGGAACCTACAACTGGGAGAACGCGAAGAGCCACTGCGAGGGTCTGGAGCTGGCCGGCGAGACGGACTGGCGGCTGCCCAACGTTGACGAGCTGATCTCCCTTTTGCGCGGTTGCGTGGACGGCACCGAGACCGGGGACATGAGCTTGAGCGCGTGCGAGATGACCCCGGCAGGGTGCGCGGCCACGGACACTTGCAGGGGCGGGAGCACATGCAACTATTGCGATTACGGCTCCGGGCCGGCCTCTGGCTGCTACTGGCCGGACGCGGGCCTGGGCGGAACGTGTTCTTACTACTGGTCCTCGTCCGCGGTGGCGGGCGCGTCGGGCTACGCATGGGGCGTGCCCTTCCCCAACGCCTACGTCTACAACTACCACGTGCACAACGACCCCTACGCCCGTTGTGTTCGCGGCGGACCGTGATGGCCATCTGGTCCTCTGGCTCTCTGGCTCTCTGGTTCTTGGGGTCCAGGGGCGGAGCCCCTGGCCGCTTTTTTTTCGAAGAGGTGATGCTTGGCGCGCTACGAGCACCTGAAGGTGTTCCGCACGTACTCGATGCTGGCCGCGTACCTGGAGCAGGCCGTGGCCAGGCTCACCCCGCCAAACACCTACCCCCGAACTCACACCCCCGACACCACCAGTCCCTCCGCGGGAAGGAGATCCCCGCCTCGATGCTCCGAGCCACGCCGCACGCCAGATCCAAGAACTCCTCAAGGTCGCGATCGGTCCGCTTCGGCCGGTAGATCTCCACGGCCGGTACCTTCTGCTTGAGAAGCAACTGCACCTTCACCGACGCGTCCCCAAGACCGACCAGCGGCGCCGCCGCTGCGTAGCTGGAGATCTGGGAGTCGAAGGCCAGCCGGTCCTGCGTCCAGCGCTTCCCGGCTGTCTTGTGTTCAACCACGGAGTACCTCCCGCCAGGCGCCTGGGTGACGAGGTCGTACACGCCCACGAACCGCGGCAGCGACGCGCCGAGCTCCACGGAGAAGGGCATCTCGACCTCGACCACGCGATCCACGCGCAAGCCCTTGTCCAGGAAGGCGTCGAGCATGGCAACGCCGGTGTCCTTCATCCCGCCGGCGTCGCCCTCCTTCTCCGTGAACAGGATGGGCACCGGCTCGGCGAGCTGCTCGTCCCAGGCATCCGAGAACACGTCGTGCAGTTCCTCGGCGCAGGGCTCTTCCTCGCCGTCGCGCAGGGCGGTATAGAAGTGCGCCAACGCAACGTGCGCACTCGACCCCAGAGCCAACGCCGAGGACCGGTGCTCCGGCGGGACTCTCTCCTGATACCTGAACCTGTGCTTCCTGTTATGTGCAGCAGAACATAACCGGCATTATGTGCGGGCGGGAGGTATGTCGAGTAGGCAGCTTTTGACCGCGAAACAGCTGACCTGGCCGCCCTCT
>Ga0272442_10000349_pt1 | contig 76469 bp, 64 predicted proteins | sample SSMForm2O_FD_200262 | JGI IMG/M metagenome (GOLD analysis project Ga0272442, IMG submission 200262) | Marine sediment archaeal communities from Little Sippewissett salt marsh, Falmouth, MA, United States - SSM-Form-2O | ecosystem: Environmental > Aquatic > Marine > Wetlands > Sediment ...
CCAATCATTTAAATGCGCTTTACGATTATAATACTGCTCGAGCTGCTTTAGTAAGGGCAATGGGAATGTGAGATGTATTTATTAATCAAATAAACGAATATTGCTTTTGAAGAAGCAAACAAATGGATTAGAATAGAAAAGCAACAATTATATCTATTGATATATGCAAGAAGCTAACTTAACCAGAAAGGACTTATTCATGAGAATAAAAAAAAGAACTTTCTTCATTATTATTCTTTTGATTGCTATCATCGGACTCCTCATATTCAGGGTTTCCAATAGAATGAATGAGAGAAGACAGAATGAAGATCAACAAACACAAATAAAAGAAGAAATTATCATTCCTGTAAGGACTACATTGGTAAAAACCGGAGAAATTAGTGCTTTTTTAAAGGTAACCGGTGTCGTTGAAGCAAATGAGACGGTAAGGGTAACATCTGAAATCATGGGACAGGCAAAAGAGATAAAAGTAAAAGATGGTCAGGAAGTAAAAAAAGGCGATGTGCTTTTCGTTTTAAATGATGAACAAATAAAGATACAGATAGCTCAAGCGCAGGCAACATTGGATTCTGTTCAAGCTTCTTACGATAAAATTAAATCCGGTGCCCGTCCTCAAGAGATAAAGCAGGCAGAATCTGCTGTTCTCCAAGCAAAAATTAATCGGGATAGTGCTGAAGAAAATTTTATTAGAATGCAAAAACTTTTTTCGGAAAACGCCATTTCGGAACAGCAGTTTGAGCAGGCAAAAAATCAATATGAAATCGCAGATGTTCAGTATCAGTCGGCTCAGGAAAGTTACGAGTTGGTCATCGAAGGAGCCGCTGAAGAAGATTTGAAATCGGTCGAAGCTCAAGTGAGACAAGCTAAAGCTGCTTTGGATATAGCAAAATACCAATTAAAAAATACTAAAATAATAGCTCCGATTAGTGGAAAAGTAACATCAATTGCGGTCAGTTCCGGTGAGATGATTTCTCCTTCCATGCCTTTGTTGACTCTCATAGATGTAAGCCGGATTTTTGTAAAAGTAGGTATCTCGGAAAAGGATATTTCTAAAATAAAAGAAGGCCAAAAAGTAAAGCTGGAAATTGATGCTTTTCCGGAAGAACAATTTCAAGGGAAAGTTACTTCCAAGGGAGTGGCAGTAGAACAAATCAGCAAGACACTGGAAGTCAAAATTGAGATTATCGATCCAGCGGTTGATATTCCAATTGGTGTATTTGCTCGTGGAGATATTATTATAAGGACCAATAATAATGCATTAATTATTCCTGCAAGTGCTTTAACCAGAAAAAAAGACGGTATTTACGTATTTGTTGTCGAAGAAGGAATTGCCAAACAAAAAGAAGTTGAATTAGGAATAATTCAGGATGAACGGGTTGAGATATTAACTGGTCTTTTGGAGAATGAAGAAATTGTAGTTCTTGGCAATCAAGAACTGGAAAACGGATTTAAAGTAGAAGTCCTGGAAGGAGTGGAGTAGCATTGAATCTGCCAAGTTTTTCAGTAAACAGACCAATTACTATATTAATGCTTTTTATCGGACTAATCCTGATCGGACTTATTTCATCACAAAATTTAGGTTTAGATTTATTGCCTGATCTTTCTTTTCCAATGTCTGCCATTATGGTTTCTTATTCGGGAGTGGCTCCTGAGGAAATAGAAAACATGGTTACAATTCCTTTGGAAGAAGCTGTAGGCACGATCCAGGGTGTAAAGAAAATTTCCTCTTTTTCCCGAGAAGGAAGTTCTGTTGTTTTGATGGAATTTAACTGGGGAACCGATATGGACATGAGTGCCCTAAATATTCGGGAAAAGATTGATCAAGTTAAGGGATATCTTCCTGATGATGCCAGTGACCCGATCATTATCAAATTCGATCCTTCATTGATGCCTATTTTGGTTTTGGGAATTGATTCAGAAGAACGAGACTTGCAAAAACTGCAGGAATATGCCGAGGATATTATTAAGCCACGTCTGGAAAGATTAGAAGAGGTTGCCAGTGTATCGATAAATGGAGGATTGAGTAGGGAAATATTGGTATCCATTGATAATGAAAAACTCCGTTCCAACCAGTTGAGTTTTGCACAGGTTGCTGCTGCTTTGGCCGGTGAAAATATTAATCTACCGGCTGGAACTTTACGGGAGGGCACGATTAATTTTCTTGTCAGAACATTGGGAAGATTTGAAAGTATTCGGGAAATAGAACAGGTTTTAATCTCAAATATTCGAGGAAAAAAAATATATCTAAGCGATATTGCAAAGGTTGAAGATACTTTTAAGGATAGAAATTCAATAACATATGTCAATGGAAAACCCGGTGTCATGGTGAGCTTGCAGAAAGAATCAGGCAAAAATACTGTTACTGTGGCTAGAAGGGTGTTTAAAGAACTGGACACTATCCAAAAATTATTGCCTGATGATATATTTATTACTCCAGTTTTTGATTCTTCTGATTTTATTCAAAAAACCATATCGCAAGTTGGATGGGTTGCTGTATATGGTGCTATATTGGCGATATTTGTTTTATTGTTTTTTCTTGGCAATATAAGCAGTACACTCATTATTAGCTTTGCTATACCTATTTCTCTCATTTTTACATTTACCCTGCTTTATTTTTCAAAGTTAACTTTAAACATGATGACTTTAGGAGGGCTAGCATTGGGAATAGGTATGATGGTGGATAATTCCATCGTTGTGCTGGAAAATATATTCAGGTACAGAGAAATTGGTACAGATGTAAAAAAATCGGCCTGTTTGGGTGCCAGTGAAGTGGGAACTGCTATTTCTGCTTCTACCTTAACAACGATTGCTGTTTTTTTCCCTATATTATATGTTCAGGGGATTGCAAGTGAGTTATTTCGGCCCATGGGCTACACAATTACTTTCTCACTTTTGACTTCTCTATTGGTCGCATTGACCCTTGTCCCCATGCTTTCTTCAAAAATATTACGTTTTAAGGCAAAAACAAAGAATCAATCAGATGCAAAAGGAAGATTGATACAAGATTCTTTAGGGCATGGCGGAAAAATATTTAATTTTGTGAGAGAAGAATATGCCAGCTTGATTACCTGGTCTTTAAAACATCGAATTATTGTATTCATATTAGCAGTTATTATTTTTACAGGTTCAATCCTGCTTATACCTTTTATAGGAACAGAATTCCTTCCTTCTAGTGACCAGGGACAATTTAATATCAGCATCACTTTGCCTACTGGTACAAATCTGGAAACTACTAGGGAAATTGTGAGCAAAGTGGAAAAAATTGTATCAAAAATGCCCGAAATAAAAAGTGTCCTGGCTACCGCTGGAGAAGGTTCAGGGGGAATGGGTTTTAGCGGTGGAGGCGTAAATAGCGGCACTATTATGGTTAATCTGGTAGAACAGAGTCAGAGAGAGAGAAACATGTCTCAAATCATTAACGATTTGAGACAAGGAATTGGTTCCTATCCGGATGCACAAATAAAATTTTCCCAGCAGGGTTTTTCATTTTCTTCGGGGTCTGATTTGGAAATAAAAATTTCAGGAGATTCATCGGATGAATTGGAAAGAATTGCAAATAGTATGATAAAACTAATTGCTGAGGTAGAAGGTGTATATGACTTGGAAAGTAGCGTGGAAGATGTTCGTCCTGAATTACACGTAAATATCGATCGCGGTAAAGCAAATCTTTACGGTTTAAGTGCTGCACAAATCGCTTCAACAGTTCAGGATGCTCTTTTAGGACGAGTAGTAAGCCTGTATCAGGAAGAAGGAGAGCAAATTGATATCCGAGTAAGATTGGATGAAGAAGACAGAAACAGCATTGATGAAGTAAAAAATCTTTTAATCAGTTCCAATATGGGTTTTCAGATTCCCTTAAAAGAAATTGCTGAGGTAGTTGTTGATTCCGGGCCAAAAGGAATTAATCGCGAAAATCAACAAAGGATTGTAAGCATATCTGGTAATATTAGTAATCGCTTTTTGGGGAAAGTTATTCAGGATGCGAATCAGCAATTAGAGAAACTGGTTTTGCCTGAAGGTTACCGGTATGAATTCTCCGGGCAAAACAGAGATATGCAGGAATCATTTATTGAGTTAGCCCAAGCCCTGGTATTATCTATTATTCTGGTTTACATGATTATTGCGGCACAATTTGAATCTCTTTTAATGCCTCTTGCAGTTATGTTTTCAGTTCCTTTTTCATTGATTGGTGTCGTGTTGGGATTATTATTGGCGGATAAAAGTTTAAATGTTCTTTCCTATATCGGTATCATTATGCTGGTAGGGATTGTCGTGAATAATAGTATTGTATTAATTGACTATATAAACAAACTTCGGAAGGAAGGCATGGATAGAAATGAAGCCATTATTTTAGGAGGGGAAACTCGTTTAAGACCTATTTTAATGACCATGTTTACCACAGTTCTTGCCCTTGTTCCGATGGCTTTGGGTATAGGAGAGGGTTCAGAACTTCGAGCTCCAATGGCGATTACGATTATTGGTGGATTGACTTCATCCACTTTCTTATCTTTAATTATCGTTCCAATATTTTATACATTTTTGGATGATTTAAGCCGAAAAGTATCTCGAAGAAGAAGGGAAAAATAATAAGTGAATACAAAAAAATACCCTCTTTTACTTTAAAAAAAGAGGGTATTTTTTGTATTTTATGAATGTCAATGGTTTTAATTTAAGCACAGCATGGTTTCTGCGCATTACAATTCAGGGCAAATCTGAGGTGTTAACTCCAATTGACTGATATCATAACCCCAGTCTTCTGCTTGTTGCACCAGATCATCATAAATCGCAGAATCCATTTGCGGAGTCCGGGATAAAATCCACAGGAAATTATAACTTGAGCCGGTCACCATGGCATAAGTATAATTTTCCTCGTCAAGAGCTATGATATTGTATTGGCTGGAAATGAGAGGAAAAAAACTTACCCGCAAGCGAGCAGGTTCATTTGGATCAGGAACCCAAGCAGTACCGGTAATCGTGTCAAGTTCTCCTTCCGCTGAATCCTTTCGTCCTTCATTTAGTACCGTGATCCTGCCATTATCCTTTAAGGTATAAGTGGCGGTAACACAAACTAGATCTTGGGCAAAAAAGGTAGGCAAACTACTTATTTCATACCATTTTCCGGTATATTTTTCCAGGTCAACAAATTCTACCACAGGAACAGAATCGCCGATTGATTCTCCTCCGAAAAACATGCATCCGCCCAAAGACACTAGCAATACAAGAAAAGTACTTATTAAGATTAATATTTTCTTCATTTTATATTTCCTCCCTATATGGTTCAACGTTTCTAATTAGTTCTTTCCAAAAATTCTGCCTCTTTTCCGATTCAGGTAATGATTTTACCGGAAATTCAAAAAAAGGAACATTCACATTTTCCTTATGCAGTTCTTCTGATAATAATTCTGCCATAATACCCATCAATATGGGCTCTCCGGGTTCCGGTTTTTCTATCGGATTGGGTGATTCTGTGTTATATCTGTTTACCTTGTGCTTCCCCCAGTGGATACCGCAGGTAGGGCTGTTTTCCAGCCCGATGTAGCCAATCAATCGATATTTATTTTGGATAAATTCGCGAACCATCAGCATGGGAACTTTTAATAATTCCTTGCAATGACGGCGGAAGAAAATATTATCATATTGTTGTCGACCCTGAGGATTTCGTTTCAAGCCCATAGCTGTAGTTTCCGGACAAGGATACTGAATGATTCCCACTCTTTTTTCCATTAGATAATCCATTAGTTGATGGGATAATGGAAAATTTTGACCAAGGATATGTACTCTGCAATAAGGATTGACCAGGCACTGTGCGATTAAGATAATTTTTCGGTCTTTCTTACTCATGATTCCTCCTTTCTCCATTGATTTCTGATAACAAATATTAAAACTATCTTAAGTGAATATTTTTTTTACCATTACGCTGACACATTTTGCAGTATTCAGGTGCCAGCGATAACCATTGTTTTTCATCGTCTTCCTGATTGTAAAAATCTTTAACCACTTCACCATCCAACATCTCAACGATGCGATTTGATTTGGCTGCAATGTGCCTTTCATGGGTAATAATCAAAAAAGCAGTTTCTGTTTCTCGGTTAATATTTTTTAATAAACCAAAAATCTGATCAGTATTACTGGAATCTAGATTTCCCGTCGGTTCGTCAGCCAAAATTAACTCAGGTTCATTAATCAAAGACCTTGCAATAGCTACACGTTGTTGCTGTCCTCCGGATAATTTATTACCTCTATTGTGCATCCTATCCTTCAATCCAACCAGGTCCAATAATTCTTTAGCTTTTTTGATTTTTTTTGCTGGTGCGAATTGATGCTTTATCCATGTGGGGATTAAAACATTTTCTAAGGCAGTGAACTCTTTTAATAAAAAGTGAAATTGAAAAATAAAGCCGATATGTTGGTTTCTGAATTCGGCTTGTTTATTATTTTTCATTTTTTCAATTGCCAATCCTTTATAGTAAATTGTTCCGGAAGTGGGCTGGTCTAAGGCGCCCAGTATATTAGCCAGGGTAGTCTTTCCACATCCGGATGGACCAATAAGCGTGATAAATTCATTTTTTTGAATTTTTAGATTAATATTTTTTAAAGCAGTTGTCTTGAAGGTTTGGCCGTAAATCTTTTTTACATTTTTTGCTTCGATCAAAATATTGTTTTCAGGCATTTCTTATTACCTCTATTGGATTCATTTTCGCAGAGCTATTGGCAGGAATCACAGCGGAAAAAATACCGGCGATAGTGGTTATTATAATGACTGCTATCATTTGCGAAGGTCTTATTTCAATCGAGAATACACTGACAAACGTTGTAAAAGATCTTACCAGGAATGATCCTATTAAACCACCCATCAAAGAACCCAGTAAACCTAAAATGCCACCCTGAAATATGAAAATCATTCGAGCTCCACTGTTTCTAATACCTAGAGCTTTTAAGATACCCAGTTCTTTCGATCTTTGAATGACTGTAATTCCCAGTACGCTGGAAATACCAAGCGTAACTGCCAGGAGAACAAAAATCTGAATAATATAATTAGAAAAACTTTGACTGCTCAATGCATTCAGAAGTTGGGCATTTTGTTCTTTCCAGTTGTCGATATTTAAGGCTTCCAATTGATTGGTTAATTCACGACTAATGTTATCTGCCTCAAAAACATCTTTAATCTGCAATTCAATTTTAGAGATGTAAGTTTCTTTATCCAGTAATTTTTGGACTCTTTTTAGATCAATGAAGATCCAGTTACGGTTAATCGTTTCATTTTCAAAATCGAAAATACCTTGAATGCTGAATTTTTCCCGAACATTATTTGCTAGGGCGATAATAACAATATCTCCTGGATTAAGTTGAAAGTCATCTGCTAAATCTTGTCCAATAAGTATTTGATTGCCTTCGAGAATGTCATTGCCTTTGGTAATGCGCTGGGAAATTTGATAGATTTGATTAGCTCTTTCCAATTCAATTCCTCTAAGAAGAATAGGCGAATCTTCTCCTCCTTTAACCAGAAATCCATTTCCCTCTAGAACAGGGGAGATGGCGGTGAAAAGCTTTTTTTGTTCCAGATAATCTAAAATTGGGCGCCAATCCTGAAAATCAGCCGTTTCTTCTATCTGATTTTCAATAATACTAAAACGTGAGACCGCTCTTATATCTTTAAAGATATCTCCAGATTCACTGATTGTAATATGCGCACTATTTCCTAATGTCTGCTCAATCAGGTTAAATTGGAGGCTGGTAATGATAGCCCCAATAAAAATAATGACAGCTACTCCTACAGCAATGCCAAAAATGATAAATAGTGATTGATTTTTCCCTTCAATTAAAAATCTCAAAGCAACACGCAGAGAAAAGAACATAATTTTACCATCCTATTTTTTTAATGCGACTTTCATTCCTTCTTTTAATCCATCTGATTCCAGAATAATATCTTTGGTTTGGATGCCTTCAACCACTCTAATTTCACGTGCATTAGGGGTATCAACAATGATTTTCTTTTTTTGAACCGTACCATTTTCAAATAAGAATACGAAATACTCACCATTTTCACGGATTAAAAATCTTTCCGGGATGATCAAAGAATCAGGATATTGATTAGATATTATTTCACATCGGACTGTTAAATTTTTAATTAAAAAATCATTATCATCTCTCAATTTGACTTTTATATTAACTGTTCCTTTATCCGGATTAACAGAAGGCGCAATATAATCTATATAACCGTCAATTTTTTCTTCTGGCGCAAATTCGGTAGAGATGATAACGGTTTGGTTGAGTTTTATTCGTGGCAGATTACGTTCATCTAATTCAATCTCTACGTATTTGCTGTTTTGTCTGGCAATAGTGAAAAGATTTTCTCCCATCATGACATACTCTCCCAAAGATTTATATTTTTGAATAACTATTCCGGGTAGAGGAGCAATGATAGTATGTTTATTTAATTTGCTTTTGAGTAAGTCAATGCGTGATTGAGCTGCTTTTATTTCTGCTAAAGCAGTTTCCCTTTTTGTACCGCCTTCAGCACATGATTCTGAAAAATTTTTTTGTATGAGGGTATTGGATTGTTGTAGCTCTAATTGGTGTTCTACTTCTTCCAGCTTTTCCAGAGAAATGGCTTTCTGATCGTAAAGTTTCTGATATTTTACTACTTTTTCTGTAAGTTCACTTTCTGCTAATTTTGCCTGGCGGAATTGTTCAAAAGAAGTAGGGCAGGTTGTATTAACAATTTCATCGTATTTTGATTTGGCCAAGGCATAGCTTGCCTCTGCTTGCTGAAGATCTAAAATAACGTCAGATGTATCAAGTTTCAACAAAGGTTGTCCCTTTTCAAATGTATCACCTTCATCCGTGTAAACCGTTACGATTTTGCCTGAAACTTCCGCTTTTATTTGAGTTAATCCCTCAAGAAGTATTGTCCCAGTTGTAAGAATTTTTTCAAAATAATCTACTTGTTGAGGATTGATGTAATTTACTTCTTTTGGTATAGAGCGCTGATAAAAAAGAAATCCACCTAAAACGATAATTAAAAAAAAGAAAATTACGATAAATTTTTTCACTTGCAACCCCCTTTGAATTGAGTGGTTTTTGTAATACAAAAAAAATGAGTATTTTTATTTTAAAGCTTTTTTGATTTTTTCGCAAATAAAGTTATAAATTGAATAATATAAAGTTTATTACTAAGAATAAATAATGTTAAAAAAGTTCGACTAGCATTGATCAAAAAAAGCGTTCTTTAAACTTGAATAATTCATGCGATGCTTACAACCTGATCTATGAAAATTTGATCGTAGGTGTTTTATGTATAAATCAATTCAAAAAAGATCTGTTATATTTAATAAAATTGCTTAGTCTGTATCCTCTTTTTTTTATAAAAATTATTGTAAATTTTGAATGCTCTATTTTCAACATTTTAACTTCCCCGTAAAAATACAATTCTTTTGGAAAATATAAGAAAAATAGTAAAAAAGGCTTTTCATTTCTTGTAATTTAAAAGTAAATATACTATAGTATTTTAATGTTGTAGATTTGGAGGGGTTATCAATGTCTGAAACAAAAGAAAAAAAGAAAATGCTAAAAATAAATGCTCTTGGTCATGCCATGAGTGATTCATATATGTTTATTATTCCACTACTCTTGCCCTTGTTCCGAGCAGAATTCGCTATCAATTACATTCAATCAGGATTGATATTGACTGCCCATGTTGCAATACGAACTGTTTTCAGTTTATTGTTCGGATATTTTGGTGATCAATATGATAAGAGATGGTTGATAGCCGGAGGTTTTCTTTTTTCCTCAATTGTTTTGGGTGGATTAATCTGGGCTCAAAAAATTCATATTATTGTCACTCTTTTATTATTATTGGCTATTGGTGTGTCAACTTATCATCCCATTGCCACAAGCCTGGTTAGAGAAAATTCCGAAGTAAAGGAAAGAGTTAGAAATTATAGTATTTTTGGTGCAATTGGCGTTGTTGGTGCTATTAGTTCAAGTTTATTATTTGGCATCTTTTCCCATTTATGGGGATGGAAAATAACACTTTTATTGTTTTCATTACCTGGTTATTTTTTGGCGTATGCGTACCTCAGAAGAAAGAATGGTAAAAAATATCATAAATTGGACGTTGAGAAAAAAAAGGGATCGGGATATCTTCCATTGTTCTATATTGGAAAAAGTTTTAGAACTTTGGGAACCTGGGCTATCCTTGCCTTTCTTCCTGTTTACGCTACTGATTACATAGGATTTAAACCGGAATTTTCTGCCTGGATGATTAGCATCTATTTTATTGGAGAATTGTTAGGTACATATATTTTTAGTAAAATAAAAGACAATGGTCAACAGCTCGAAATGATTATTGGATCAACCGTTTTAATAACTGTATTGATTTGGGCAATTACCTTATTCATGCAGCCTTTTGCTATTATTCTTGTTATTGCAGCAATTGGTATTGTACAGGGAATATTTTTCCCCAGTCAAAATGTTTGGTTGACCTATGTATGTCCTGTAAACAATCAAAGCAGTGTTTTTGGAATGGCCCTTTTTTCCGATGGAATTTCAGCTACATTTGCACCAGCTATTTATGGTTGGATTGCGGAGCAGAGCAGCTTGGCAGGTGCTTATCGAATAGCTTCCTTACCCGTAGTGATAAGTTTTTTCATTCACGTATTACTTTATATTCTGTTAAATCGACAAGAGAAATCAATTAAAATTTAATGCACTATTTTTACCATATTTATAACTCATTTCGCTCGAATTAATATTTCACTCAAACAAGAAATTTTAACGAAAATAGAAAGATTATTAATGTAGGGTAAAAGCACATAAATATATGAAAAAAAGAAAAAAGCATCCAGTAAAGTTAAACTGAATGTTTAAAATTGTTGATGATAATAAAAATGGCAATTGATTTTTTCGATTTTCAGGATCCATCTCCCATCGACAATTATCAATCAAAATGTCATAAAAATAAAAATTAGCTGTTTATTGAATTAGACGTTAACAATGAGAAAATATCCCATTATTTTACCTCTTACAGGAATTCCAGTAATTTATCTTCCGAATAAATGAACATTTTATGACAATGTAGAAAATGTCCATAGGAATTTCCTGTTATATTTAGTGGGAATAATAAGTTAAATTGAACGAATTACCATTATCTTATAAGTTGAAACGGTTCATTACTTTGGGTGGTACCAGTGGATTACCATTGCATCTTTCTGATATCTTATGGATATTTTGAATACCCGTTTTTTTTATTGGAAAACTTAGGTTTTGTTCGAAATCCTTCCCTGGATTGGCTTCGCGGGCGTGTAACAACTAGCCGGCCAACATAAATATGTCAATTAAGATAAATGAAAAGGAAATTAAATAAATTTTCTGAAGTTTCTGTTTAAATTGAAATTTTAATAATCAATAACAAGCCAATCATTATCTTTGCTTTCTCACATAGCTGATTGAAGCAATTTTCAAGGAAAAATGCTTCTGGTTATACAATGTATGCCATCTTTAATTGGTTTATTGTTAAAAGTTTCCCCAATTTGTCCTAATTTATAAATTGGTGAATATCAAATTTACTTTTTCTGCATTATAAGAAAAGATTGCTATGATAAAGTGAATTATTATCAGTCTATGCTTGCCGTTTATGCTCAAATTATACAAATCAAGTTAAATAAAAAAATATTATTTGTTTTTATTGTTGATGTATTATTGATTTTGAAAAAAATGTTCATAAATGTCTTGATAAAATATTACGATAATCGTATAATAATATTACCATAATCGTAATAATATAAGGAGTGAAAAAAGGACAATAGAAAAACAGATTTATGATCTGAAATAGAAATCGATAAATTTAGCAGATCATTATTTGAAATCAAGTGAAGCTAATTTTTTAGGAAATGCGTATCCCAAGGGAAATATTTTAAACTAGCATATTTTTCATTGTCGATTTTTAAATTAAAAAGGAATCGATATTGAAGCATAAAGGATTTGTTATTTCTCATGTTGCCACAACCAGAATAGCATGTATGATTCACTATCAGGAGAAAGTTAAATACGAGAATTGGTTTCTTCTGGAAAGAATAATAAAGTAGATGGGTGGGTAGACGCGATAGAAAAGGAAAATCTATTTAAATTAAGCTAAGTCAGTTAGTTTTACTTAAACTAAAATGGATTTATGGATAAATATCTTTTTATTTCAGTTGCAATTTACCCTGGACAACATCATTAAAGTTAACACGTTTGTTTTTCTGAATAATTATTAATAATAGACCGTTTTATTTTGATGAGAGTCTATTGAAATGGAGGAAAATATTGGTGAAAGAAAAGATGATTGAATGGTATTCGCGTACCGTTGAAGATATTACTCAATGTTTTCATGTTGACAGGTCTATAGGTATATCTTCAAAAGATGAAAAGATCCGATTGGAAAAATATGGCCCGAATCAATTAAGGGAAGGAAAAAAAAGAAGCATAAAAGATATGCTTTTTGATCAATTTAGAGAAGCCCTTGTTTTAATCCTGTTGGTATCTGCAATTGTTTCGACATTTCTTGGGGAAATCAGTGATGCCATTGTTATTGCCAGCATTCTATTCTTAAATGCATTGTTGGGCATTATTCAGGAGTATAGGGCTGAAAAATCTTTGGCTGCATTAAAAAAATTAACTGTTCCAAATGCGCTTGTGTTGAGAGATGGGAAGCAAAAGAAAATAAAATCAAACTATCTGGTGCCTGGAGATATTGTTTTTCTCGAATCTGGCGATCGAGTTCCCGCTGATCTTCGCCTATTCGAATCAACAAATATAAAAGTCCAGGAGGCAATTCTTACGGGAGAATCGGAACCTACAGAAAAAAATTGCATTGTTATGAAGGAGGGTAAATTGCCTATCGGCGACAGGAAAAATATGGTCTATATGGGCACCAGTATCATTTTTGGTAGAGGAAAGGGTATCGTTGTTGCAACAGGCATGGGTACTGAAATGGGAGAAATTGCAGGTATGCTTGAAGAGGGAAAACAAGAGGAGACACCTCTTCAAAAAAAATTAAACCTTGTCGGGAAAAAACTGGGTGCCCTGATATTGATGATCGTGGCAATCATAATCTTTTTGGGATATTTTCACGGTATAGGATTTTTTGATATGTTTATGATTGGCATATCCTTGGCTGTTGCTGCTGTGCCTGAGGGATTACCTGCTGTCGTAACCATTGTTCTTGCCCTGGGAGTCCAGCGAATGATTAAAAAAAATGCGATCATTCGTAGACTTCCAGCTGTCGAAACGCTTGGCGCAACCACTGTGATATGTTCCGATAAAACTGGAACATTGACCCAAAATCAAATGACCATAGAAAATATAGCCTTGATAGATGAATTAATTGATGTTAATGGGGTAGGCTATCAACCTTTTGGGGAGTTTTTGAGAAACAAAAAAACAATTCAACCAAATGAAGATCTTGTTCTATCCCTTCTATTGAAGGGTGCAGTTTTATGTAACAATTCTATTTTGCAACAAAACAATGAAAATCAACAATGGGAGATTATTGGTGATCCAACTGAAGGAGCTTTGGTAGTTGCGGGAGCAAAAGCGGGGTATCAAAAGAAGGGGTTGGAAAATGAATATCCGCGAATTAAAGAATTTCCCTTTGATTCAGATAGAAAACTAATGTCAACAATTCATAATGATTCACAAGAAAAGTTGATTGCATTTGTGAAGGGAGCACCTGACCAAGTAATAATTCGATGTAAGTATTGCATGGAAGGAGGCCAGAAAAAAATATTTGATAACTCCAAGCGGGATAATATTGTAAAGCAGAATAAAAAATTTGCTGATTCCGCTCTACGGGTATTAGCGATTGCCTATCGATATTTTGAAAAAGAAGACAAGCATAAATTAATGCAAAATTCAAAAAATGATGATGTTGAAAATAATTTGATTTTTTTAGGTTTAATGGCAATGATAGATCCACCTCGCAAAGAAGTGATTCATGCAGTAAAAATCTGTCGAAAAGCAGGAATCCGACCGCTTATGATAACAGGTGATTATTCATTGACCGCCAAGGCTATTGCCACGCAATTAGGCATATATCATTCAGGTGACCTTATCGTCTCAGGGAAAGATTTGGAAAGCATGTCTCAAGAAGAACTTGAAAAAAAAGTCATGAAAACAACTATTTTTGCCCGGGTTTCTCCCCGACACAAACAAAGAATTGTCAAAAGTTTACAAAAAAATAAACAGGTTGTTGCTATGACCGGTGATGGTGTAAACGATGCACCGGCGCTTAAGGAATCGAATATAGGTGTAGCTATGGGAATTACAGGAACAGATGTGTCAAAAGAAGCAGCTGACATGATTCTTATGGATGATAATTTTAGTACCATTGTAGCAGCTATAGAAGAAGGCCGAAAAATATATCAGAATATTAAAAAATTTATTCAGTATTTATTGTCTTGCAACTTAGGTGAGATTCTTACAATATTTTGTGCTATTCTAATTGGCCTGCCTCGTCCTCTTATCCCGATTCAAATTCTATGGGTGAATTTGGTTACAGATGGATTACCGGCTTTGGCACTTGGTTTGGATCCCGCAGAAGAGGGATTGATGAATCAGAAGCCTCGCGATCCTGATGAAGCCATATTTTCCGGTAAAATGGGATTCAACATCTTATCCCAGGGAATATATATCGGTATAATTACGTTGGTTGCCTTTATTATAGGAATCAGACATTATTCATTGGAAATCGCACAGACAATGGCATTTGCTACGCTTAGTTTTGCACAATTATCGCAATCATTAAATTCACGATCCACCAGATGGTCTTTGGCGAAAATTGGAATTTTTACAAATCGATATTTAATACTAGCCATGTGCATTTCCGGTATGCTTCAATTGGGGGTCATGCTAATACCTGCTTTTCAAAAGATATTTAAGGTAGCAAGTTTAAATGTTGATCAATGGTTCATCGTTTTCTTATTATCATTTTCACCTATCATATATGTAGAGATATTGAAATTGCTTGGTGTTACTTATAGAAAATAATATGAACGAAACATAAAGGGTTATCAGCATTGAAATGCTGATAACCCTTTATGTTAAAGAAAGTAGAGCTATTTAATTATTCCATTCCTTCTTCAATTAAGTTTCCGGCACTAGAACCAGAATTACAATTATATATTTTTTCGACCTTGAAAAGAATCACGCCTTTTGCGGGAGAAGGTTCATATATTGATTTTGCCCATTTTTTTAATTCTTCATATTGCTGTCCATTATTAATGTATGTATAAGTTCCTTTTAACTGATACCAAAGTCTTTTTTCTGTATTTTTAGTTAAAATGGTGCCTTTGTTGTTATTCATAATATTTACTAATGTTTTATTGAAATAATTATCCACCAAAATAATTGTTCCATCATCTTTAATTTTTTTTACGCCAACCATATTAATATTTGGTTCTCCGTCTATGGTTGCGGTTCCAAATGCAACCGCCTTATCCTCGTTAAATATCTTTTGAATACTTGCTGGAATTTTCATTATTTCATCCTTTCTAGATTTAATATTTTAGAGTTCAAGCATCATTATACCTATGATAAATAGTGAAATCAAATATAATTTGATTATTTGTAATCGCAAAAGAAGTATTTTAATTTTTAAAAGTCATCGAATCCCCTTATTTTTAACAAGAATAAAACTTGAAATCAATATGGATATATGTTAAATATAAGGTATAGAATAACATATTTAACATATCACATTTCATGAGCGAATTATTCATAATCCTTTGTATTGGAAAAAGAGAAAGGAGTATGGCTATGCCAAATATCTACAAAACGATAAACTATTTAGGTATAATTGCTTTTATCTTTCTTTTTATCGCATTTTTGCTTGGAATTACGCAAAGTTCCTTCTATTTTCATTACTACATCGCTATCATTGCTTTTGTATTTGCATGTTTTCACCTTGGGTTAATTGTGTATCGTAATTTTAAAAGAAAAAAAAGGAGGTAATTATTATGAGAAAATTATCGTTTGTTTTATCCTTACTTATTCTACTAGTGTTACTGTCAATGCCGGTCGCTTCTCATCCCGCGAGCAAAGTATCACTTTCCCTAGAAGGAAAAGTACTTAATGTTACTGTAGCACATAATGTAAGCAATCCTGAAAATCACTATATAAATGAAATATTGGTTTTTTTAAACGACAAGGAAATTATAAAGCAAGTTTTTTTTGTTCAAACCAACGATACTCAAAAAGTTTCCTATACGATACCTTCCTTAAAAACTGGTGACGAGATTACCGTGAAAACTAATTGCAGCAATGGTGGTAAGCGTTCGGAAACGATTGTAGTGAAAGCCAGTTCATAATAAAAACGATTATGAGAGAAGTAAAATAGGATATCAAAGAGAAAGTGTAATGGATTAATTAGAACGAGGAGTTTTTCTAAGGAAAATAATTCCTCGTTTTAATATATTCTCCCTATGATAAACGAATCAATCTATTTTTGCTTTTATATTTTTCTAAATGCTTTCCTGCTATATTTATTCATTTTTAAGCTATCATCAAATGAATATAATTCATATAAGGTTCAAAGATTATTAGAAATTAAATCATTTTGCAAATAAAGCAATCATTCACTTTAATGTTTCTATTTACGTTATTTTTTCACACAAATCTTCACGCTTTTTCAATTTCCCCCATATAAAACTAAACAATTATTTTACCAATACTCAGAATACCTTGCTCTTTAATTGTCCAAACATAAAGTTTCCACAATTAAAAAATCTAAAGTAAGAATATTGGTAAAGAAGTATGAAAAAAGAATGCGAATGGTTCTTCAGGTATTTAAGCCAGACTTATGCATACCCGATAGGTGTAAAGAATACATATATTATCATCAAGGGAATGACTGTGTTGGAAATATTTACCATTAATTTATAAAAATTTAATAATTACTTAATGGTATTTTTATAAAAATAAATTATAATAAATAAAGAATTCCATTGATAGAGGCACAAACTCTTATTCCGAAAATTATATGTGCTTGAAATTGTTCTCTTTTCAAAATATTAGATATTGGATAGCTAAATGATTATTAGAAAACAATTATGGCTTTCAAATTTTATTACGATTATTGCTACAATCATTTTATTAATTATTGTAAGTATGCTTATCAGCAGGAATTATCAGAATATCTCAGGATTTGGTTTTCCTCCTAGAAAACTTGAAAGAGAAGCTCCTGATTTACTTAAAAGAGAACTTTCCATAGCAACCAGGTTTGCAAATAATGTCATAAAAGAAAGACCGATTGCGTTGCAAAATATAAAATATATTGAACAAATGGATTCTTTTATAAATGAATCTAATACTTCAATGATTGTTCGAAAAAATAGTGAAATATTATATTATTCTTCTTTTTTGACAAATATTGGAATTAAGAGTGAAGATATCATAGGTAAAATTGATTCTTTTCCGGAGAAGAAAACCATAGAATATAATAAAAATATATATATGGAAAAAATAAGTTTTCGTTTTCCTGATCAATCGAAAGGCGATGTGCTGATTATCAGCGATATAACGTCAACTTTGAAAGATATCACGCAATTTCGCTATTCTGTATTCTTCATTCTTGTTTTTTTTCTAATTGCTATTATTATTATCAGTATTATAATGACTTATGTGCTTTCGAGAAACATTGTTAAGCCGCTCAATCAATTAAAAAATGCTGCAATGCAAATCAGGAAAGGAAATTTTAGTTTTAAAATTAATACTGACCGGAAAGATGAAATTGGAGATTTATCGCGAACCTTTGAAGAAGCCAGAAAGCAATTGGCTGAGACAGAGAAAATAAAGAAAAAATTTGAAGATAACCGAAATGAATTAATCTCAAATATATCACATGACTTAAAAACTCCCATTACAACCATTAAGGGGTATGTTGAAGGCATTATAGATGGAATTCCGGGCTCAAAAGAAAAGATGGATAAATATCTTAAAACCATTTATCAGAATGCGGTTAATATGGAATATTTGATTAATGAATTATTTCTTTTATCGGAGTTTGAATTAAAAGAACTTCCGCAAAATTTTGCACCGGTCAATATTAAGACTTATTTGGTCGATTGTTTTGAAGAATTAAAATTTTATTTGGCTGAAAAAGGCATCGTGTTAAACTTTGATACTGATTATACAGAAAGTGATTTGGTATATATTGATCAAGAAAAGATAAAACGTGTTATTTTAAATATTATTAATAATGCTGTCAATCATAAAAAGGACAATAATCCAACCATTACGATTCGATTAACTGAAAAAGAAAAAGTAGCCCAAATAGAAATTCATGATAATGGGAAGGGGATTCCCGGTTACGCATTAGAAAATATTTTTGAACGGTTTTATAAGGCTGATAAAGCACGTTCAATGAATTCCAGTGGAACCGGTCTGGGACTTTATATTGCTAAAAAAATAATTTTAAGTCATGAAGGTCAAATTTGGGTGAAAAGCCAGGAAGGGAAAGGTACCAGTATTTACTTTACCTTGAAGAAAATACATTTTTTTTCAAAAAGGCTAAAAAGTGGAGAGAAAAATGAAAAAAGTACTGATTATTGAAGATCAGCGAAGTATTGCTGAATTGGAAAAGGATTATCTGGAAATTAATGATTTCCAGGTTGATATTAAGAATAATGGTAAGGATGGTTTGAATGATGCTTTGCAGAATGATTACGATATTATTCTGCTCGATTTGATGTTGCCTGACATGGATGGGTTTGATATTTGCAAGAAAATTAGAAAAAGGAAAGATATTCCCATTCTTATTATTTCAGCCAAAGGAGAAGATATTGATAAAATACGCGGTCTTGGGCTGGGGGCAGATGATTATATCCCTAAACCATTTAGTCCAAGTGAGCTAGTGGCACGGGTAAAATCACACTTATCACGGTTTGAGCGGCTGACCGGTCAGCAGAATATGGTTATTAAAGAAATTCATTTTAAAAATTTAATCATTAACCAAACTGCACGGCAAGTTTTTCTTGGGGGAAATAAAATTACTCTAACAACCAAAGAGTTTGACATATTAAACTTCCTGGCATCCAATCCTAATATTGTTTTTAGCAAAGAAACCATTTATGACCGGATTTGGGGAAATGATTCTTACGGTGATCTTAGTACTATTACAGTTCACATTAAGAAAATAAGGGATAAAATTGAAAAAAATCCTAATGAATCTCATTATATTGAAACGCTCTGGGGCTCCGGATATCGCTTTAATGCTTAAATATAAATAACCCGCTTAATTCTAATAGAATAAAGAATGTATGCGGGTTATTTATATTTATTAGTTATATCATTGTTTGCTTACTCCGCCAGGCTTGCCAGCTTGGCGCCATTCATCAACATATCCAGATCGGTCCCTTCCAGGGTCTCCCGTTCGATCAGGTTTTTGGCAATCTTCTTCAGTTTGCGTTTGTTCTTGGTCAGGATACCTTTGGCCTTGTCATAGGCTGTATCGATGATGGTCCGCACTTCTTTGTCGATCTTGTTGGCCACCTCTTCCGAGTAATCCCGCTCCTGAGAGAGGTCCTTGCCTAAGAAGACCTGGTGTTCCTTCCTGCCGAGGGTGACTGGTCCCAGGGTATCACTCATGCCGTATTCGGTGACCATCTGGCGGGCGATCTTGGTCGCTCGTTCCAGGTCGTTCTGGGCCCCGGTGGTGACATCCTGAAAGATCAGGTCTTCGGCTACCCTGCCGCCGAGCAAGACCGCCAGGCGGTCCATCAACTCCATTTTGCTGATGAGATACCGGTCCTGGGTGGGCAGCTGCAGGGTATATCCGAGAGCTGCGTTGCCCCGGGGGATGATGGAGACCTTATGCACCGGATCACAGTTGGGCAAGAGTTTGGCAACCAGGGCATGACCGGATTCATGATAGGCCACGATCTCCTTCTCCTTTTCACTGATCAGGCGGCTCTTGCGTTCCGGACCGGCAATGACCCGGTCGATGGCCGCTTCCAGTTCTTCCATATCAATCGCTTTTTTATTCTTCCGGGAAGCCAGCAGGGCTGCTTCATTGACCAGGTTGGCCAGATCTGAACCCACGAAACCGGGGGTTCTGCGGGCCAATACCTTGATATCGACTTCCTCGGCCAAAGGCTTGCCCCGGGCATGGACCTTCAGGATTGCCTCCCGGCCCAAGATGTCCGGTCGGTCGATGACGATCCGCCGGTCGAACCGTCCGGGACGGAGCAGGGCCGGATCCAGGATGTCCGGTCGGTTGGTGGCCGCAATCAGGATGATTTCGGTATTCTGGTCAAAGCCGTCCATCTCCACCAAGAGCTGGTTTAAGGTCTGTTCCCGTTCATCATGGCCGCCGCCCAGGCCTGCGCCCCGGTGTCGGCCCACCGCATCGATCTCATCCATGAAGATGATACAGGGGCTTGAGGCCTTGGCCTGTTTGAAGAGGTCCCGCACCCGGGAGGCCCCCACACCGACAAACATCTCTACAAAGTCCGAACCGCTGATACTGAAGAAGGGGACCCCGGCTTCCCCGGCAATGGCCCGGGCAAGGAGGGTCTTTCCGGAACCCGGAGGGCCGTAGAGGAGCAAACCCCGGGGGATCTTGGCCCCCAGTTTCTTGAACTTGGCAGGGCTCTTTAAGAATTCGATGACCTCTTCCACTTCCTCTTCCGCTTCATCGATGCCGGCCACATCCTTGAAGGTGATCTTGGGGACATCATTGCTCAGGCGCTTGGCCTTGCTCTTGCCGAAGGACATGGCGCTATTAGCGCCGCCTTGCATTCTTCGAAGCATGAAAATCCATACACCTATGATCAGAATGACGGGAAAGATCGATGAAATAAGACTAATCCACCAGGATGGTTGGGTTGGCGGTTTGGCATCGATAACGATATTCTTGCTGCGGAGAATATTGATCAATTCCGGATCATCGGGAGAATAGGTGGTAAATTCTGTACCGTCAGAGAGGGTACCGTTGATTGAATTTTCGACAATGGTCACCTTGGAGACATTATTTGCCTCGACTTCCCTTAAAAACTGGGAATAGGTCAATTCCTGTTCAGTTGATACAGGATCAAAGAGGGAACTGATAATGGTTACTGAAACAATAAGGACTAATATATATAATCCTATATTTCTATAATATTTATTATTCTTTAAATTATTTTTATTAAAATCTGGTAGTTTTGCCAAAAATATTTCTCCTTCCAATATTAAAGTACTATTAGTTATTATAATTAATAATATATTTAATGCAAATTAATTTATAAAAACTATCATTGATTGTTAAGTGTTAATATGATAAAGATGTAAAAAACAGAGTAAAAATAAAATGGAACAAAAAAGTTAAAGAATAGATTGTTTTTCTTAAAATTTCTAATTGCGTCTCATTTCCAAAATAATTAAAAAGCCAGATATTTAAAAGGATGTATCTTGAAATCAGTATTTATTTTCTGATTTCAATTATTTAAAAATACCTGGCATTATTTTTATATTTATTCATATCGCAATGCATCAACAGGATTCATCTTTGCCGCCTTCATAGCCGGATAAAGACCAAAGAAAATACCTATGAATAGAGCAAATCCAAAAGCGAGCATAACGGAAATAGGCGAAATGACCATAGGCCAACCCCCATATCGAGATAAAAAGTAAGCTGATGACCAACCAAACCCAATACCCAAAATCCCACCTAAGCTACTTAAATTTAATGATTCCATCAGGAATTGAAATAAGATATGGTTATTTCTTGCTCCCAAGGCTTTTCTTACACCGATTTCCCTGGTTCTTTCAGTGACCGAAACCAACATAATATTCATAATACCAATACCTCCTACCAGAAGGGAAATAGCAGCAATTCCGCCAAGCATCATGCTCATGGTTTCAGTGACCGAACTCATTGTATCAAGTATTTCATCCTGACTGAAAATACGAAATAGTTCCTGATCTTCATCATCAAGGAATTTAACCATAAAATTTTCCAGTTCACTGACTGCAGTGGAGGCTTTTTCCGATGAGGCAGCTTGTGCAATATAGGAAGTGACGAAATCACTATTGGTCATTTTATCCATAGCAACGGATAAAGGAATATACGCCTGATCATCCAGATTCCCACCCATAGAGCCGCCTTTTTCCTTCATGACACCAATCACATCAAATATATAGATAATTCCATTATAGTTTACTTTAATTCTTTTACCAATAGGATTTTCATCTTCAAATAAATCTTCAGCCAATTGAGAGCCTAATATCATAACCTGTCTTCTTTCCTGAGCATCATTTTCACTGATAAAATTACCTTTATCCACTTCATAATTATTTACATCAGCATAGTGGGTATTAGTGCCTAAGATAGTACTATTCATATTGATATCTCCAGAAATTAATCTACCACTAACTTGCTTCACCGGAATCACTTCTATAACTGATGGACAAAATTTTTCCATATAATCAGCTAATTCCAGAGAAAATTTATCTTGAGAGCTTGCACTACTGATATTTCCTCCTTGTCCTCTTGCTGTCCGAGGATAAATGGTAATCATATTAGACCCAAGGTTAGCAATACGGGAAGTCACTTGCTGTGTTGAGCCGGTTCCTACGGAAACAATGGCAATAACAGCACCTACGCCGATAATAATTCCCAGCATAGAGAGAAAGCTGCGCATTTTATTGGCCCATAAACTCTCCAGGGCAATTTTTAAACTTTGTAAAATCATGCTATCACCTCATCTCTATCGATTACGCCATCTTTTAAATGGAGAATTCGTTGGGAATATTGTGCTATTTCCGATTCATGAGTCACTAAGATGATGGTATTTCCGTCATCATGTAATTTTTTAATCATTTTCATAATATCCTGTCCGGTTTTTGAATCCAAGTTTCCGGTTGGTTCATCTGCCAGAATGATGGAGGGATGGTTGACCAATGCCCGGGCAATAGCCACTCTTTGCTTTTGGCCGCCCGATATTTCATTCGGTCGATGTTTTAATCGATCACCTAAACCTACTTCTCTCAAAGCCTGAATAGCAAGTTGTTTTTTATTTTTGGATTGAGTGTTATTATACGTCAAAGGAAGCTCTACATTTCTAAGAATATTTACTTTAGGTAGGAGGTTAAACTGTTGGAAAACAAATCCAATTTTTTGGTTACGAAAAAGGGCTAACTGGTTGTCATTCAGCTTGCTTACATCCTGGCCGGATAGAAAATATTTTCCTCCAGTGGGATAATCCAAACAACCGATGATATGCATCAAGGTCGATTTTCCTGAACCGGAAGGTCCCATAATAGACACAAATTCTCCGGTATTAATTTCGAACGATACCCCTCTTAAAGCTTCAACTTTTACTTTTTCCAAATAATAAGTCTTTTCTAGTTGGTTAATTCGAATTACTTTTGTCATATATTTTCACCTCCCATTAGCGCATCATGCGCATGGCTGGACCCATATTAGGCTGTCCACCACCACCGAAAGGTGAGTTATTAGAACCGGCTTTTATATTCATCTGGTAATTATTAACAATAATTTTGTCACCTTCTTTTAATCCTTCGATCACTTCCAGATAATAACTGTCACTGATTCCGGTTTTTACCGGAGTCGGAATTGCTGTATTGCCTTCGACTTTTAAAACCATGGAACCACGTCCTGTTGTTGAGACAGATGTAACCGGAATGCGCAAAACATTTTCGGCTGATCCAACGATAATTTCTGTTGATGCTGAAAATCCAGGTTTGAAGAATTTGGATACTTCTTCCATTCGAATGATTACCGGCACCGTTACTACACTACTTGCAGAAACAGCGTAATCGGCTACTTCTGTAACTTTTCCAGTAAATACCTTACCGTCTAAAATATCCAATTCTACTTCTGCTTCCTGACCGACTTCAACCTCCATACAATCTACTTCACTGACAGAGACTTCAATTTCGTATGCTGTTTCATCAATCAGGTAAATAATATCATCGGTTTTTTCAATATTATCTCCTTCCTCAATATAAATCTTGATAATTTTACCAGAAAAAGGAGCTCGGATGGTTCGTGCATCAAGTTTTTCCAGAGCCAAATCCATAGCCAACTTTTTTTCTTCTTGGGTTAGATTGGGAGAACCATTAATTTTTGCCAGTTCATATTCATTTTTCGCTCTTAGATAATTTAAACTTTCTTCTTTATCTTTCAAGTGAACCAATTCTTGTCCTTCTTCTACAAATTCGCCAATATTTACTAGGATTTTTTCAATTGTGCCCCCGGTTGTCTCGCTACTTTGCAAATTAAGATTCACGGAATTCACCGGCTGGAGAAAACCGCTGGCAGGAACGGTCTTTTTTAAGTTTCCCAATTCAACCTCAATAACTGAATCTAAATCAACTGCTTGAATTTGATTTTCGGAATTTGTTTCTATGTCGGATTTAGATTGCCAATAATTAAAACCGAAAAAACCGCCTGTCCCTAAAATTAATAGGATAATTATCCATAAAAACCATTTCATTCTTTTCACTCATCTGTCCTCAACTTTCCAATTTGTTATATATTTAAAAAATGCGCTAATCTTAAACGATTAACCAATAATAAATCCTGCGCTTCTTTAACTTTCAATTCTTTTTCCGCTAAGGCAATCAGCTGGTTTTGCCATTCGCTAGAAGAAATGATCTTTTCCTGATACTGTTTTTCCACGATTTCTTTTACGTTTTGTTCTTTCTCTAAAGAAGCTAATTTTGTCTGTAAATTAAGTTGATAATATTTGTCTTGATCCATTATTTGATTCATTTCAAGCTGTAATGTTTTTATCAATTGGTCGATCTCTTTTTCTTTTTGAAGAATAGTAGTTTCAGCTTTTTCTTCTTTTAATTTTTGTGCTCCTCCATCGCTAAGATTCCAGGATAAATCTACCATGGCATACCAGGAGTTATCTGAAAGTTCATATCCTCCAGAAAGACTAATTTGTGGCTTACCTTCATTTTCCGTCCATTTTGCTTCTTTTAAAAGAATTTCTCTATCAATATAAGCATTTTTCATTTGATAGTGCTTCTCTAATGCTTGCTCAAACAAAGTTTCCGAGTTTTCATTCTCTAAATTCAATTGTTCCATACTTGACCTTAAAGTCTCCAAATAGGCAGGTTCTTCCTTGAATTGAACCTGAATATCCTCCGATAGATTCAATTCCAGGTACCATTCTTTCTTTTGTTGAACCAGATTTTGCTTTAAATTAAAAAATTGATTTTCCGCTTCCATTAATGCTATTTTTGCCTCAGATTCCTGCTGGTACCCTCCTTCACCTAAATTGATCTGTTGTTGTACTCTTTCTAATTCTTCAGTAGCCAACTGAAAACTATTTTCGGCAAGATTAACTTCTTCTGATAAGCGAATAAGAGCGAGATAACTTTCGATAAAATCAATTTGTTTTTCAGTTTCCTCCCAGGCTAATTCTTCAATTATTTTTTTTAAATTATTTTCAGTTTGGAAGATTTGTTGTTCATTCTGGGTATAGGAATCCGGAAAAAATTGTTTTTCGAGTTGGATGTTTGCATTGGCACCCTCCAGGATTTCTCCGAAAGCTATATCTGCAAAATCATTTTCATTCCAGGAAATCTCAGCTGAAATATTTAGATCATCTACAATTGTTTTTTCAGCCGTAAGTTTAAACAGACTGGTATCACTATTTTCTCCTCCAAAATTCCATATCGGAGTAATATCTAAATTAACCTGAAAGGCATTTTCTGCATCTAATATCTCCAAATTTCGTTCTAATGTTTCGATATTATATCTGATTTCCTCTAGATCGTAATTATGCCGTATTCCCCAATCAATAGCCTCTTTTAAATCTGTCTCTTTGGCCTCTAAGGCACTTGGAAGGAGTAAAACACTTAATATAATAATAGCTGTGATGAATTTAAATGTTTTTTTATTAAAATTCATTATTATATATCTCCTTTATCTAAATTTCCCATGATGGATTGTAAATTGAGTAGGGCATTGTAATAATTACGGATCGAGGAAGCTGTTCGATATTCCGCTTCAAGAACACCTATGTTGGCAGATAGTTCATCATCTTTACTTGCTAAACCTGCCTTAACTTGATTGCTAATAATGATTTTATTTTCTTTTATTTGGATTAAGCTATTTTGACTTGAGGTAATGTCATTTTTTGTTTGTATATAATTTTGCCATTGAGATTGTATCTGGTAATCCAGGTTTTGTTGGGCAATTTGATAGTCGAGCTTGGTTATGGTTAAATTGTTTTCTAATTTGTTTAAATCTATCTCCGGAATATCCGAAACCTTACTTTTCTCTAATTCCAAGCTGGCCAAATCGATTTCCAGGTTGTTCATTTGCAATGATATACTGTTTTGTCTTCCCTTTTTTAATGCTTCATCTAAACCAATTTCTTTAAAATCGGGGACATTTATCTCAACTAACTCAAATTGAGTATCTGAATTCAATCCTAGGGTCACTCGAAAATTTCCCAGCAATTTTTGATAGTTTAATTTTGCACTTTCAAAAGAAAATAGCGCATCATAATATTCATTACTCTGTTCCAGGACATCCAGTTGAACTTTATACCCGGCTTTGACTTGAATTTCTATATCTTCCATAGTATTTTTTTCTAGCTCTAACTCTTTTTCTTTTACTTGCAAGTCTTTTTGAGTTAATTTCAATTGGATATATTCATCAACGACTTGAATAATAAGATCTTCCTTTTGTTGTTGATATTGGTCTTTTGTCTGGATGAGCAATAATTCATTTTGCCTTTCCAGTAGATTGGATTGGATTAACAAGTTTTCACTTTTGCTTTTCTGGATATTTATTTCTTCGTTTTCTAACTGATATCCCGCTTTTTGCAATTCAAGATTATTTGATAATGCCATTTCTACTGCTCGAGGAAGGTTAAGCTTAATACTTTCTTGGGCAATAATCTGAATATTTCCAAGTAATAGAGTCACAAACAACAGGAATATGAAAAATGTTAGTTTTTTCTTCATAATTTGCCTCCTTATAAGTTATCTTTAAACATAGGATCTGTTTTGTTACTTCATTTTAATATTATAATCTAAAATATTTATAAAGAGAAAATAAAGATTTTATTAAATATTTAATTCGTGATGTGCCATTAAAAAAAAGAAATATTTTTATAAGAGAAAAAATATGATGACGAAATTGTTTTAAATCAATTTTCATGCTAAGATAATTTAAATATAAAATGAACAGGACAGATAAAATTTATTCACTTGAAAATGCTTTTTAATATTGAAATAACATGACAAATTTAATGCCCATTGAATATTTTTGAATTTATTTGGGTTTTTTAAAGTGATAATTTCAAAAAAATGGCAATTTATTATTTTTAAGGGAGGGTAATTTGTATCATCAGATATCCTTATTCATGAATATATTGGTGTATATGGGAGCCGCTTTCTTGGGAGTTTCTTTTTTTCCTATTCGAAAACTTGTTTCGAAGTTGCCAGCAGGAAATATCCGTCAAAAATGGAATTTTTTAAGTATTCTTATTCTATTTTTTCTTTTCGGATATTTAGGGTATAGCATTTCTTATTGGGAGAAATATGAAATTCATTTTGATTTGCTTGTGCCTGTAATATTCTTTTTTGGGTCGATCTTTGTTTTAATGGTAGGAATTTTATCTTTGCAAACAGCTATGGATCTTAATTTAATTCATGTTCTTAAGCGTGAGAATATCACTGACACTTTAATTGGTATTTATAACCGTAGACATTTTGATTTTAAATTGATTGAAGAATTTGAGAGGGCGCACCGATATGATTTGCCACTTTCCCTGCTAATGCTTGATATTGACCATTTTAAAAAAATTAATGATATTTACGGTCATCAAACAGGAGATATGGTTTTAAAAAGCTTGGGTCAATTGATATTAAAAAACGTTCGGGAAACAGATATTGTTGCACGATACGGAGGAGAAGAAATTGCTATTATTACTCCACATACTTCCGTGAAGGCAGCTACGGATTTAGCGGAACGATTATGTCGTAAACTGGAATCATCACCGATGATTCCAGATGATAAATATAATAATAGACAATCTATTTCAATAACGGTTAGTATTGGTGTTGCTGGTTTGGATGGGGAAATGTTAGACGAACAATCTCTGATCAAAGGAACAGATGAAGCCTTATATGAAGCAAAACGAAAAGGGCGTAATCAAGTAGTCGTTTTCAGGCAAAATGACTAACATTTTTTCAATAAAGAATTTTATTTTGGTGATGTAGTCCAAATTGTTTGTGCGAATCAAAAATATCTAACGGCTGCTCACGCTGACAATTTCCTCGTTTAGCGATTTTTTATCAATTTTTGGAATATTTTTAGTTTTTTTATTCCAGAAAACCAAGACAAGCCCAGCAAATAACAAAATACATCCGGTTGCCACAAAAACAGTAGGTAAGCTAAAGGTTGCCATGATTAAGCCACCAAAAAAAGGCCCTAAAATATTACCCATAAAGGTAGTGCTATTGGAAATACCAAACATTTTTCCGCGATGTTCAGAAGGTGTTGAAAGGCTGATGATGGTATTGGCAATAGGAATAATTGCTCCATAGAAAAGGCCTAAACCGATTCTCATCAAAGATAATTGAACAATATTCGAAGCGTAACCTTGAGGCAAAAAGAATAAACCACTACCAATTAAACTGATGATCAAAAGAATCATGCCTGGTTTTTTTTCTATAAATTTCCCTATGTTTAATGCAGTTAAAGCAGCCATTAAGCCGGTTAAAGCAAACATTAATCCAGTAAAAGAAGAAATAGTGCTGGGATCAGATACAATGGTTTCCATAAATAAAGGAAAAATAGGACTAATGCTTCTTATTGAAAATTGAACTAAAAATAGTATTAGGAACATGAGTATTAATTGTTGATTTTTAAATAACAAGGATATTCTTTCGGTTAAAGCTATAACATGATTTTTTTTGACAGTAGAAACAAAATTTTCTTCAACCAAAAAATGAATGAGAAACCCTGAAATGAAAAGGAGAACTGCTGTAATTCGAAAAGAATTTCGGAATCCTAAAAGATCTGCTGAAAGGCCTCCCAACAATGGACCTAAAAAACTACCCAGAAAAATACTGGTTTGCAATAATCCCAAACTAAAACTCATTTTTTTTGAAGGAGAACTTCCGGAAATCAAAGCAGTACAGGCTGCAATCGTACCGGTCAAAGCCCCTTGTATCAAACGTAATGTAAATAATTGGTAAATATTCGTTGCCCCGGCCATAAGAAAAATGGTAATGGCTCCTCCAAACATAGCACGCTCAATCATGGGTTTTCTTCCCACACGATCTGCTAAACTTCCCCAAAGCGGAGAAACTACAACCATAACGAGCGATGGAGCTCCTATAATCAAACCTGACCACTTGGCAACCTGTTTTAGATTTGAGATACCTAATTCCTTCACATAAAAAGGTAAAAAAGGAATAACAAAGGCCATACCAGTAATGGCAATCATTTCAGCGAAAAATACTATATAGAGATTTTTCTTCCAATTTATCATTTATACTCCCTGTTAATTGTATCTATGGTAAAATCCTTTGATAAAATATTATTTTGAAAATATCAAGAGATTTAAGATGTAAAAGCTCAAATTGTTTGAAATCATTGATTAAGGCTATAATCAAAACAAACATAATCATAAACCTTTAAGAACGATTTTTCAAATAATTGTATGAAAAACAATTATTTGACTACACATAGCTAAGTAAAAGAACGTTGGGATTTATTAATTTGCAAGATGCACTCGAAACATTTTTAAGCTATAATGTAAAAAATAAATAATTTATTCTTGTTTTGCCAAGAAAGGAACTTTTCATGAAATATAGAAATTTTGGTTCTACTGGTTTTAACGTATCAGCTTTGGGGCTGGGTTGTATGCGGCTTCCAACTAAAGGGTTAATGCCTTTTCAAATTGATAGCAAACAATCAATTAAGTTGATTAAAAGCGCAGTTGAAAAAGGCATAAATTATATTGACACAGCATGGGTTTATCATTTTGGTGCAAGCGAGAAAGTAATTGGAGAAGCGTTGCAGAATGGCTATAGGGAAAAAGTACATCTCGTAACAAAGAGTCCATTGTTTTTAGTGAATAAAGTAAAAGATTTTGATAAATTTTTGGACAGGCAATTGGATAAATTGAAGACCGACCATATAGACACTTATCTTTTTCATGCCATGAATAAATCAGGTTTAGAAAAAATAAAAAAGTTTCGATTAATCGAAAAAATGTTAAAAGCCAGGAAGGATGGTAAAATTAAATACATCGGTTTTTCATTTCATGATACACTTCCTGTATTCAAGGAAGTAGTGGATTATTTCGATTGGGATGTGGTCCAGATACAATATAACTACATGGACACTGCAATTCAGGCAACAACTGAAGGTTTAAAGTATGCTGCAGGTAAGAGAATGGCAATTGTTGTCATGGAGCCTTTAAAAGGAGGTAGACTGGCAAAGCCTCCAGTAGAAGCATTAGAAATTATAAAAAAGTCTGAAACAAAAAGAACACCTGTCGATTGGGCTTTGCAATATTTGTGGAATCTTCCCGAAATATCGGTAGTTCTAAGCGGAATGGGGAGCTTGAAAATGTTAAATGAAAACTGTGAAAGTGCTGAAAAGTCAGGAATTGATTCCTTGAAAAAAACAGATTTGGATGTTATAAAGTCTTTAACGGAAATTTATCGAAAAAAAATATTAATTCCCTGTACTTCCTGTAAGTATTGTTTACCCTGTCCTTCCGGCGTAAACATTCCTCAGAACTTTGCCCTGCTAAATAATATATCATTGGAAAGTAGTCGTTTACGTAAATGGCTGTACAAAAGGGACTATAAAAAATTAGCCAGCGATGCAAATAAAATAGATAAAAAGAGTTGTAATGGCAATGCTTCTTTATGTATTAATTGTGGTATTTGTCTGGAAAAGTGTCCTCAAAATATTAATATACCTAAGGAATTAAAAAAGGTAGATGCTGTTTTTAAAAAAGGTAAAAAGATTGATGAAATCTTCAAAGTTATTTAAAAAAACTTTGCAAACAGGACAAGAACTATCTGAGATTCCAGATAATGCAACGAATTAAAAAAGGAATAAAAGAATTGCTTTTCATTCCAATGCAATCAAGTGCTTGGCTTATTAGGTATTATTTGGTATTTTATCAGAAAATCTCATGTCATTCTTACAAAAAGATGCTTGTAGCAGAGGATGAGTGGATCCGTTATGATTGGCAAATAATTTATTTTCGTAAAATAGTTCTAACAGAAAGATGATTCAATAAAAATTGCCTTAACGTCTTTTTGCAGGGCAAAAGCTCATTTAAATGAAGCTTTCAATTGATGTGGCATTAAATAAAGAAACACTATTTCCATGCATTTAGGCTATCAAATTTCATTTTTTTATTTGAATTTATTCTTGAGTAAAAGTGATATAGATGGCAATTAAAAATGAAATATATTTTATAAAATTTATAACGATTAATGAATACAAACATTCCTACCTTTGGCACCAACATTAAAATACATATTACATACGGACTATTCACAATGAATGAAGTTATATTTACCTTTCATGGAAAATGGACATTCGGAAACCATGTGTGAGAAATCATGTTTTGAACCTTTTAATGATTTCAAAGTTATCATTTCCGAAGAAATGTAATTTTATAGAACTATTACATATAAAAGGGTTCAGTCGAGAGAAGCAATTATTTCCAAACATCAATAACGCAAAGTCACAGTGATAATATTTTGATTTTTATTACCATCACGAATTAATCAGGAATGAGATGGCGTTTTAACTTTTGTTGTCTTGTATGATTAATGGTTTTTCGTGACCTTAGAAAAGAAAGGAAGGAATAAATATGGAAATTGAAACCACCTTTCCATTAATTTTTTACTTACTATCAAAATATCGTTTTAAAAATTGGACTGAAGAAAATATAAAAAGATATCAAGAGAAGAAAAAGAAAGAAATCGTACGATATGCCGTGCAACATTCTCCTTTCTTTGAAAAATATTACAAAAGTTATAATATTGAAGAATTTGAATGTTTGCCTTTAACCAATAAAAAAATGATGATGGACAATCTGACAGAGTATAATACTTTGAAACTCAATAGAGATGAACTTATTGATTTTGCATTAAAGGTGGAGAAAACCAGAAATTTTTCAATACGCTTTGATGGTATCAATATCGGCATGTCTTCAGGCACAAGCGGGAACAAGGGCATTGTAATTACTACCAAACAAGAGGAAAACTATGCAAAGGCTATGTATGCTTCAAGATTAGTATTTCCTCGACGAGAAAAACTGAATTGTGCATTTATTTTAAGAGTTAATACGCCTGCATTCAATTATAACAAATCAGGGAACAGGTTGACTTATATTAGTCAGCTGCAACCAATGGAAGAAATAATTCTAGAGCTTGAAAAACTCAACCCAAATGTGCTTTCAGCACCGCCAAGCATGTTGAAGTTATTAGCAAAAGAATTGGCAAGTAATAGATTAAAAATCAAACCAAAATTGCTCTACTCTTATGCAGAAGTTCTTTATCCGGATATAAAGGATTATTTAAAGAATATATTTCAATGTCAAATACACGAGGTTTACCAGGGAAGTGAAGGCTGTTATGCATTAACATGCAGCCATGGCAATCTGCACATTAATGAGGACATGGTATTTTTTGAACTGTTTAATCATAGAGGAATGCCGACAAGGGAAGGCGAACCATGCTATAAGTTGTTAGTCACCGATTTGCATAAAAAATCTCAACCAATCATACGGTATGAATTAAATGATATAATTACTATTAACCCGAAAAAATGCGGTTGCGGTTCAAATTTTAGAGTCATCAAAGAGATACAGGGCAGGGCAGATGATATGTTTTGGGGTTTAACAAAACAATTTAAAAAACCGCATTTTATTTTCCAGGATTTCATTGCCAGAACCATTATTTCAATCTCAGAAAACATTGAAGAATACCAAGCTATACAAAATAGTTATACAAATATTACTCTTAATATTCAGCTAAAAAAAGATATAGGGCGAAAAGAAATTGAGCAACAGCTTATTGAACAATTAAAAAAAGTATTTCTTAAATATAATTGCATAGAACCGGAAATAAAGGTAATTTTTTTTAAAACGCTTACAAAAGTGAATGGTAATAAACTTAGAAGAATTAAGTGCAATATAGGAAGGAGTTGCAATGAACAATAGAATGGATTCTTTGGACCTTTTGAGAGGAATTTCAATCATGCTTGTGATTTTTTTTCATACATCTATTTATAATTATGCTAACATCCATAAAATTGACTTTAGCAATCCACCTGCTATTGTGGTGGTTATGAGTTTTTTAGTTTTATGGGGTGGGTTGATTATATTTTATTCCGGAATGGTCAATGCGAAAATGCTATGCGAAAGAATTGAAAAAGTAAAAGAGAAAAAGCATGTTAAGTATCTATTGATTGCAGGTGGAATTTATATTATTATCCACTACATATTAAATATCCTACTTGGCAGGTGGAATATTGATTTTGTAAATAATCAACCGGAAATGACTTTCATAGCCAGTTCCATAAGGAATATGCAACTCACTTTTCCACATATAAGCAAATATTTTGAAGGATCTTCCATATCAACAATAGGCTTAAACTTAATTATTCTTTCACCTTTACTCCATTATTTATTAAGAGATGAAGGATATGAGAAAGAAAAAAGAAATTACCGTTTGTTATCCGCATTGGGTTTTTTTATTATGCTGTTTTCATTTGTAAGAATCTATATTTATGATTTAACCAACTATTTCTTAAAAGCTGGAAATTATCTGATGGCAACCTTGCTTAGTTTTTTAATAGCTAATCCTTATCCCTTGCTTCCTTATTTGGCATATGGATTATTTGCTTCAATCATTGGAGTCATGATTTATAAAAAAAGGAAAAGATTGATAAAGAAAGTTATTTTTCCAATTGGCTTTTTTTTTATGATTTATGGGTTGATTGGATGCATGAATTTCCCAAAATCAATTTCAAAAGCGGATTATTTTTGGTATTTTAAAACCCACCTGGAATTAGGTATTTTTATTTTATTAATTATATTCTTTGTCTTAAATTATGAACTCGGAAATAAAGTTATTAAAAATAGTTCTTTTATAAGCTGGTTTAGCAGGATTAGCTTGACAATATATTTACTTGAAACGACTGTTTCTGAATTGTTGGGTAAATTGCTTCATCATCTGATACCTTCTTGGAATCAAACAATTAATGGATGTTTGCTCTTTGGAATAGTGAATATAATTATTTGGGTTTTTTCATTAAATGTATGGAGAAGAAATCATTTCAAATATAGCTTGGAATACTGGTGGGTAAAATTATTTCATAAATTGGGTAAAAGTTCTTCAAAAATGGATTTTGCCGAATTGTCAAACGGATGATGGATTGAAATAATTTTGTGCAAAATAAAAAACCCTTCTAACTAAAAGCTAGAAGGGTTTTTGAATGTTCTAGAAAGTTAATTAATAACTTCTTCTTTCGCGACCAAAATCATTTCTGGGTTTGAAAGGACGAGCTTCATCAATCTTTAATGGACGACCATTAAATTCAGAATCATTTAAAGATGTTTTTGCTGCTTCAGCTTCTTCAGAAGAAGCCATTTCCACAAATCCAAAACCTTTGCCTTCGATAACCTTAACGCTTTTAACAGTGCCTTGATTATTGAAAAGCTCTTCCAATTGTGATTCGGTTACTGAGTAATTTAAGTTTCCTACATAAAGTTTACTACCTTGCATTTCTTTTCCTCCTTTTTATATTTTCTTTAGTAACATTTTATTTAGAGGTAAGTCATGCAAGACATAATTGAATCTCTTTTAAATATTACTTAAGATTAACTCGTAAAATAGTGTTAATCTTACTTAGGCTATAGATTAATTGTTAAATAACCCGGTTACTTATTCCTAAGCAACTAAATCATTATACATTAATTAAAAAGATTGTCAAGCATTTAATCCAAAATTAATAAATAAAATAGAAAATATGTATAATGATGTGCAAACTGCTATTTTGTAAAATTCCTCTAAAAATTAATTGGCAATCTTTTTGTAGATTGAAAATCAGGAAATAAGGTTGAAGATCACCGATATTGATTAATATGCATTAAACCGGTAAAAATAAAAGAGTTCAATAAATATAATTTCAGTAAAGTAACCAATAATTTAAATATATTTGGTAAACAGTATCATTTTGGGCCGTAGTAAAATATATAACAAAATTCAATTTTTCTACCAATAAAATAAATGATTTATTGAATGAGTTTACATAATGACTTGTGGGACATTAAACCGGGGATGATTGATTAGAATTGGTTTTACCTTATAAGTTTTACACAGAATGTCCTCATTAAGTACTTCCTTCGGAGTTCCAATTTTTTCAATTTTTCCATTATTTAATAAAAGAAGCCGATCCGAAGCAATGCTGGCCAGGTTCAGGTCATGAAAAGTGGATATAATGGTTAAATCTTCTTTTTTCAAAGTATTTTTTAATAGATTCAACATCTCATATTTATAATTTAAATCCAAATGTGAGGTAAATTCATCCAGAAGTAAAAGTTGAGGGGTTTGAGCAAGTGCTTTGGCTAAAAAGACACGCTGTCTTTCCCCGCCACTAATTTCTTGAATATTTTTTTCAGAGAGTGCCAGTGAATGCGTTTTTACCATGGATTCCCGGGAGATTTGATAGTCTTCAAGCTTTTCACCTTTTATGCGGGAAATGTAAGGCATTCTTCCCATAAAGACGACTTCTTTTGCTTTAAAATTAAAGGTGACCCAAGTGTTTTGGGGAACGACTGAAATTAATTGTGCGATTTTTTCAATGGGAAGATTGTTGAGATTGTTATTGTTCAAAAAGACTTTGCCTTTGGCCGGCTTCAATATTCCTGAAATCACATTCAAAAGCGTCGTTTTTCCGGATCCATTTGGCCCGATAATACCTAGCAGTTCAGCTTTTGCTAAAGAAAAATTAATGTCTTTTAAAATTTCCTGATTTTCCAAATAGGAGAAGTAGACGTTTTTTAAAGTTAAAAATTGAGATTGATGGGTCATATTATCTATTTTTCCTCCTTAAAAGAAAGATGAACAGTGGGGCTCCAATCACAGCAGTGATTGCTCCAATAGGTATTTCTGTTGGGGCAATGAGAATGCGTGCGATAACGTCGCATATAATTAGAAAAGTTCCTCCTAAAAATGCGGCAATGGGTAACATGATCCGATGGTCAGGCCCAACCAATAATCTAGAAATGTGTGGGATAATTAATCCCACAAAACCTATAAGTCCTGTAAAAGAAACAACTGTTGCGACAATGATGGATCCGATAAGAAAAATACGAATTCTTAACTTGCCGGTGTTAATGCCCAGGTGCATCGCTTCTTCTTCTCCCAAAGATAATGCATTTAAATCCAGAGAGGAAAAAAATAGGGTTATATTTCCAATAATTACCGGAAGGGCTATGATATTTATCTTTTTCCAATTGGCAGCTGATAAATCCCCCATTAACCAAAATACCATTGAATGGAGCTCTCTTTTTGATAGGGCTAAAAGAACGGTAATGAGTGCAGAAAATAAAAAAGTAATTGCCACTCCGGCAAGTAACAAACCGGTTGAATTTGCCGAATAACTTATTTTGGATGACTTATATACCAGAAAAAGTGATAACATGGCACCACCAAAAGCAAAAAGAGGTAAATAAGATGCTGTCAAATAACCGGTGATGTACTGAAAAGCAATGCCAATACAAGCCCCTAAGGCTGCACCAGCAGATACTCCCAAAATATAGGGATCAGCCAGAGGATTTCTTAAAATTCCTTGGAATGCTCCACCGACCGTGGACAGGGCGGCCCCTGTAAGGACGCCAAGAATAATTCGAGGTATTCTTAATTGCCAAATAATCAAACTTTTTGTATGATTTTGAGCTCCATTCAATAAAAGAGAAAAAATATCTTTTGAGTGGATGGAAACAACGCCGAAATTGAGGCATGCAATGCTAACTCCCAATATGACCAGACTTCCAATCAGTAGTGTAAAAATTAATTTTTTTCTCCAGTCAATATAACTGGTTTCTTTAAAGGGTGTTTTATTCATAGAATATCTTAAATAATTGTTCAAGTCCGTCAACGAGTCTTGGTACAGCGCGATAGAAAAGGTCTTCGTTGACAATAAATATTTTATTATTCTTCACAGCTGGTATATTTGACCAACCTGAACGCAATGAAATGATTTCTTTAATTTTTGAAATTTCTTCTTGGTTCATAACTCCAACAGGAACAATGATAATGTCAGGTTCTGCTTCAATGACAAATTCAGGACTTATTTTTTTCCAAAAAGATAGGCTGGAAGCTATATTTTGACCTCCTGCCATGGTGATTAATTCGTTAAACAAGGTTCCTGCTCCCGGCGTGAAAATCGAATCTGAAGTACCGCCAACAAATATCTTCGGTCGCAAAGAAAGAGGAATAACTGATGCTTTAGACTTAATTTTATCAACTCTCTTCATTAAACTATCCACTAAAGCTGAACCTTTTTCGGGTACACCACACGCTGTTGCTATCATATTGATGCTCTTAAATGTGTCTTTTAGATTTAAAGGCTCTAAAACGATTGTGCTTATACCTAATTCGCGTAAACGGGGAATGTTCTTTAATTGAAAACCTCCATATGCCAAAACAAGGTCAGGATTCAGGGAGATAATTTTTTCGTAATTCAAAGGTGAAATTTCTCCAATCTTTACCATATTTTTTGTTTCTTCAGGATAATTGCAATAATTCGTTACGCCCACGATTTTTTCACCAAGCCCTAATGAAAATAAAATTTCAGTATTGCTTGGGGCAGTTGAAACAATACGCTGCGGTTCTTTTAGGATAGTGACTGCTGTTCCAGTTTCATCAATGATTGTGAAAGGATAATTAAGGGTATTGGGTAAAACAGTAAGAAAAATGAAATTAAATATCAAAAACAAAAAAATAGTAGCCATAATTGATTTTTTTAAGATAGGCATTTTGTCCTCCATTCAATAAAACGTTAGATAACTGGTTAAGCGAATGATATATTCATCAATAAAAAATGCCACTTCCCTGTCCACGAGGAAGTGAATATTCGTTTAAGCAGGCAGGTATCCTGGCTCAGGGGTCATCCTATTTGCCTGGCCTTCCCATCAATCACTTGGTGGTGATTAACAGTGGCATGTTAAGCTTTCGTCTCCCTTTACAGTAGCGGGACTGCGATGGATTTTCACCATGCTTCCCTGATTCTGCTTAATTCAATATCTAAATTTTAATAGTGAAATTATATTACATTTATGGTTAAATTGCAATAAATACTAAATATATACAACGTATCTAAAAATAAGTCCTGTAAAATGTTATTCTTTGAACTTTAAAACGACATTCTACATTTAATGGATTTTAGTTGATGTTTGTTCAAATCATGATTTACAGTTTTCGTTCTTGCTTCCGTTGATTTTCGCAGGTGTAAAATGGATTAGATAGCTTAATTACCAAATGGTTTTAATTTTGGTAATATTTTATGTTACACATTTATGGTAAATAGAGGATATGTACTAATCGCTATTATTTTAAACATTATTTTGATATAATTATCTTGCATGCCTTGAACAAAAGAAATAGAATGGAGGGCAAAAATGGAAGGATTGATTCAGGTTTACACGGGTGATGGAAAAGGCAAGACAACTGCTGCTTTAGGATTAGCTCTAAGGGCATCCGGCAGGAAAATGAAAGTATTGGTAGTTCAGTTTATGAAAAAGTGGGATTATGGAGAACTTCATTCCACTCAATTGATTCCTAACATTACTCTTGCAACATTTGGAACAAAAGACTTTGTGCAAAAAGGTAAAGCAAAGGAAATAGACTTTAAAGAAGCGAGAAAGGCATTCTCTTTTGGAGTAGAAGGAATGAAAAGCGGTGATTACGATTTAATCATATTTGATGAACTGAATATGGCGCTTTATTATGAATTATTGGAGTTAGAGCAAGTTCTTAAAGAGCTTAAAGAAAAACCTTCTGATGTTGAAGTCATCATCACCGGAAGAAGAGCCCCCAAGGAAATCATTGAAATTGCTGATTTGGTTACCGAAATGAAAGAAATCAAGCATCCCTATCAGAAAGGGATTCAAGCTCGAAAAGGTATAGAATATTAGGGATTGAAAATTTGAATAAAAGTTCAGACAATAAAAACATATTGTCTGAATTGAAAATATTTTAACTGCTTGCTCGGGTGGTGTGGAGAGAATAACATTAAAGAATTAAATATAATCAGAAAAATTGAAGAATTTTTGCAGGATTTAGGGTTGAATTAGGGCAAAGTACGTTATTGCCGCGAAATGATGCGGATTGAAGTAGATAGGAAAGTTACTCATTTTGTATCGAAACTAAAAATAAGAGAAAGAGTAACTGAAAATTTAAAAAAATAGGATTTTTATATGTTCCATTAGATTTAGAGGGATTAAGCATTGGTAGTATGGAAATCTATCAAAAGATTAAAAAAATAGAACCTGATGTGATATATTTCAAAGAAGTAAAAATTGTTGCGAAAGATAATATTAAAAATGTTGACAATAAATATATTTGGTGTTTAGCGGAGAAACACCTGATATTCTGATTGTTGAGGAGCCGGGAATCATTGCAGAATTAATGCGAAATAGAGTAGAGAGGTTCTATTCCTTTGGGGTGGGTGGCATTTTCGTCTATTAACCCATCCTGATTTAATGAATTGCACTAATGTTTTAGTCGTAGTTGCCGGTGATGGCTCTGTCTGCCAATGTGGTTTTTGGGGCAATATTCAAAGGATTATCAGCCTTACTAACTAATTTGAACAGTTGTGCTCCGGTTATTGCAATGGTTAATGCGGATAATGGATTTGGAGCTGGACACATGGCAAGTTTGATAAATAAGATAAATGAGGTGTAACAATGAAGATAGCATACTTTAATTGTTTTTCAGGAATAAGTGGAGATATGATTATTGGTGCCCTGATTGATGCAGGATTAAAGAAAGAAAGATTAGAACAAGAACTGAGTAAATTAAAACTTTCCGGGTATCAATTAAATGTAAAAAAGGTCTTGAAGAAAGGTATTTCTGCGACTCGGGTGGAGGTTAAAGTTATTAAAGAGAAAGGTGTTGCATGGAAAATGCAGGATATTATAAATATCATTGACCAGAGCAGCCTTATTCTAAAAGATAAAAAACAAATTAAAAAAATATTTTTTAAAATAGCAAAAGCTGAAGCTCAGATTCATAAAAGGGATATTGACACTATGCATTTTAATGAAGCGGGAGAGATGGATAGACTCATTGATATCACTTCGGTCGTTGTGGGTTTAAGGCTTTTAGGTATAAAAGAAGTTTATGCATCAGCATTGCCTTTGGGGCATGGCCTTGTAAAATGTGCACATGGATCTATGCCGATACCAGCCCCTGTCACATTGGAATTATTGAAAGGTGTTCCAGTCTATGATGGGGGTATAAAAAGCGAAATGGTGACACCTACCGGAGCGGGAATTATCACAGCTTATGTGAAAAATTTCAAAGAAAGACCCTTGATGGAGATGACAAAAATAGGTTATGGAGCCGGAGAAAAAGACTTTGCCATTCCCAATATGCTCCGAATTACTATTGGAGAAATAGCGGTTAAAAATAAAAGTGTTCTTAGTGATTATATTCGCGATGAAGCTATATTGGTTGAAACGAACATAGATGATATGAACCCGGAAATCTATGATTTTATCATAGAAAAGTTACTTTCTAATGGTGCTTTGGACGTCTATTTAACTCCTATCCAGATGAAAAAAAATCGTCCGGCACATATATTAAGTTTAATTGCTTATGAAAGTGACCTAAAAAAACTTTTGGTCATCCTATTTGACGAATCCACGACACTTGGCGTTAGAATAAGAGAAGTAAAAAGATTAAAGCTCATTCATAAAAACATTATAGTTAATACTGAGTATGGAAAAATCAGAACAAAAGTTGCAATTTATAAAGGCCAAGTTAAAAATATAGCACCAGAATACGAAGATTGCCAGAAAGTAGCAAAAAGACATAAAATTCCTTTGAAGACAATCTATGATGAAGCAAAAAAAATGGCTAAAGATAAATTGAAATAAATATAAAATGACTACTGACTGAAGAAGGTGGAATTGTTTTAGTAATATTTACGTATGTTTTAGTAAAATTCGAAAAGAATTTTACTATGAATATTTTGGAAGGAGAATTTTTGTGGAAAGAGAAATTAAAAAAGAAAAAGAATCGAAAATAATTGAATTATGTCGCGTATCCAGTGAAAACGAAGCACTCGCCATAAAAAGCCTTTTATCTGGCCAGGGAATTCAATGTATGCTGAAGGCGAATATTGACCATTCGGTCTATCCTATTACTGTAGATGGATTGGGGGAAGTTAGAGTAATGGTTAGCGGTAAAGACCATCAGGAAAGCGTTAAAATACTCAAAGCATATGCAAAGTCTTCCAAGGATTGAAAATATCCTAAAAATTATATTGTCATGCAAAACATAAAGATGGCCTAAAAAGGATTTGATAAAAGAAAAATAATTCACATTTTTTGTATAAATGTTAAATATGTTAATAAGAAGAATGATTGAAAGGATACCGGTATGTTAAAAAGAATACCAATAAAAACAAATACGCAAAATCAGATTTTGGATATTACAATCCACATTCAAAAAGTAGTAGATGAAAGTGGAATAACTGATGGAATTTGTTATATTTTTGTTCCGCATACCACAGCCGGAATAACGATCAATGAAAATGCAGATCCAAGTGTTAAAAATGACCTATTAATGGAACTGGATAAGACGATTCCCTTTAGAGATAATTATGCACATATTGAAGGAAATTCAGCAGCACATATAAAAGCCAGCCTGATGGGATTTTCGGAAAATATTATGATCAGCAAGGGAAGATTGGTTTTAGGAGCTTGGCAGGGAATATATTTTTGTGAATTTGACGGTCCGAGAACCAGGAGTTTGTATGTAAAAATTATTTAATGGACCTATGCGCTTACAAAGAAGTGAATAGATGAATTCATGAATTATTCATTGTAACAATTTTAAAATAGTTGAATTGATTATTTCCCAAGATGGATTATCTTGTCATTTATATTCAATTTTTCCATAGAAAACTATTTGATATTATCGCGGCTGCTCGACAAATATGATCAAAGGAGAGCAAATGGAAAGTATAAGAGGCACTGTTGAAAGAATCGTATTTCGAAATGAAGAAAACGGATATGTTGTTGCCAAAATAAGTGCTCACGCAAATGACGAAAACCTCACAACCATTGTTGGGAATATGGCTTCAATTAACGTTGGAGAGAATTATGAATTAAAAGGGGAATGGACCAATAACCAAAAATATGGTCGTCAATTTTCTTTTAAAGATTATATTCTGATTTTACCAACTTCTTTATTGGGCTTAAAAAGATATTTAAGTTCAGGATTAATTAAGGGAGTTGGACCAGCAACCGCCGAAAGAATTGTGAACCATTTTGGGAATAAGACCTTGGAAATTTTGGAAAATGATCTTCAAAAATTAACCGAAATAGAAGGGATTGCTGAAAAAAGGTTAGAAATTATTAAAAAATCTTGGGAGGAGCAAAAAGAGATCAAAAAGGTCATGTTGTTTCTTCAATCTTATCAGATTACTACCGGATATGCTGTAAAGATTTATAAAACCTATGGTAATGCAGCTATTGAAAGGCTAAAGGAAAATCCTTATTTTTTAATTGACGATGTTGCGGGCATTGGATTCAAAATTGCAGATAAAATTGCTCAAAAATTGGGTATGGGAGCTAATTCTCCGGATAGAATCAAAGCAGGAATAAAATATATCTTACAAGAATTTGCTAATCAAGGACATTGTTTTGGCTTGGAAAGCGAAATCATTCGTTTTGGAAGTGAACTATTGGAAACTGATGAGTCTCTCATTGAAGAAGCTTTGACAGATTTAAATGCCAACGAAGAAATCATTATGCAGTCAGAAAAAATCTGGCTTCCATATTATTATTTTTCAGAGCTCGGTGTGTGTAAAAAATTAATTCAATTATTGAAATACCCTCATCAAATTATTAATATAGATATCAGAGCAAAGATAAAATCTTTAGAAAATAAATATCATATTTCCTTTGCCCGAGAACAAAAAGATGCAATTGATCAGGCACTCCTGAATCGGATTTTGGTATTAACGGGTGGCCCCGGAACGGGTAAAACCACGACTACCTTGGGACTCATTGAGCTTTTTAAGGAACTGAAATTCAATATAACTCTTGCAGCTCCAACGGGCAGGGCTGCCAAAAGGATGAGTGAGACGACCGGCAGAGAGGCAAAAACTATTCACAGATTGCTAAAATATAGCCCAAAGAATAATAAATTTTTAAAGAATGAAGATAATCCGATTCGTACCGATGTCATTATTCTGGATGAAGTTTCAATGATAGATGTCATATTGATGAATCAACTTTTGAAGGCAATCGTACCTGGAACATTTGTTATATTGATTGGAGACGTTGATCAATTACCTTCGGTTGGGCCGGGAAATATTCTAAAAGATATTATCGAATCGAAAGTGATTCCGGTGGTAAGATTGACCGCTATATTCAGGCAGGATAGTAGAAGTTTTATCATTCAAAATGCACATCGTGTAAATGAAGGCAAGTATCCAATGTTAAAAGGAGAGAAGGAGAGAGACTTTTATTTTATTGAGGAAGAAAATCCTCAAACTGCTTCCCGTAAAATAATTAATCTATGCACTACACGTTTACCAAAGAAATACAAAATTGACCCTGTAGCAGATATTCAGGTCTTGACCCCTATGTACAAAGGGGATGTCGGGGCAGATAATTTAAACTACCAACTGAGAGAGGCCTTAAATCCTAGAGGAAAGCAGATCAAATACAGGAATAATATTTTTAGAGTGAATGATAAAATAATGCAAATTAAAAATAATTATGATAAAGAGGTTTATAACGGAGATATTGGCATTATCAATAAGATAAACCTGGATGAGAATACTTTGGAAGTCAACTTTTATGAAAGAAAAATTTCCTACGACTTTGCAGAATTAAATGAAATTGTATTGGCCTATGCAATTACAGTTCATAAGAGCCAGGGTAGCGAGTATAAAATAGTTATCATTCCGGTTACAACGCAACACTATCTGCTACTACAGAGAAACTTGCTTTACACGGGAATTACCCGGGCAAAAGATATGGTTATATTGATCGGCACAAAAAAAGCACTATGGATAGCAATAAAAAATAATAAGACCTTTCACCGGAATACACTGCTTCAGGAAAGATTAATGGACATGGGTAAATAAATTCGTAAAAAGGAGAAAAATTATGGTAAGCGAAAAAATCATGAAATCACTTTCAATAAAGACGGATTCGAAAATAATTTTATTGGTTGCGGATGGCATTGGTGATATTCCCTCAAAAAACAATAAAACAGTTTTGGAAGCGGCTAATATTCCCCATTTGGATAGTTTGGCATTAAAATCCGTGTGTGGCCTAACCGATCCCATATCTCATGGAATTACGCCGGGTAGTGGGCCTGCACATCTTTCTTTATTTGGATACGATCCTTTGCATTACCAAATTGGTCGAGGCGTATTGGAAGCACTGGGTGTTGGCATTGAGCTAACGCCTGATGATTTGGCATGTAGGGGAAATTTTGCTACGATGGATGATTCAGGTGTCATTACCGATCGTCGAGCCGGCAGAATCCCTACCGAATTAAATGTAAAACTGTGCAAGATAATGCAGGATAAAATAAAACAGGTCGAAAACGTTGAAACTTTTATTACTTCGGGCAAAGAACATCGATTTGTTGTTGTATTTAGAGGAAAAAATTTAAATGAAGGTTTGTCTGATGCCGATCCTCAGCTTGTAGGTGAAAAGATAAAATTTACAGAAGCTTTAACACCGGAAGCAACAAAAACCGCCGATTTAGTCAATCAATTTATAAAAAAAGCCGTTGAAGTGTTAAAAGCGCACTTACCTGCAAATGCTATTTTGTTGCGTGGATTTGCCAAACATCCTGGATTACCTACCATGCAGGAATTGTTTAAATTATCTCCTGCGGCAATTGCAACATATCCCATGTATAAAGGTTTGGCAAAATTGGTTGGAATGGATATTCTAAATGCCGGCGATACGATTGAGGATGAATTCAGAACATTAAAGGAAAATTACGAGAAATATGATTTTTTCTATATTCATATAAAAAAAACAGATAGTTATGGTGAAGATGGAAACTTCGATAAGAAATTAAAAGTCATTGAAGAAGTTGATAAATTTATCCCTGAATTACTTAAATTAAATCCTGACGTGATCGCTGTAACCGGAGATCATTCAACGCCGGCACTATTAAAAGGACATAGCTGGCATCCCAATCCTTTTATGCTATTTTCTAAATATATCCGGGTAGATGAAGCGAGCCATTTTTCTGAAAAAGAATGCGCAAAGCATGGGGGATTAGGAAGATTTCTATCTGTGGATGCGATTCCCTTGATGCTGGCAAATGCTTTAAAATTGAAAAAATATGGTGCGTAGATCCTATAAAGTATAATGGGGATGATTCATTATGAATAATGTGGATGTTTTACTTATTCCGGAAGTGTTAAATTCTAATCAAGTGAATGGCAGATTAGTTATAGTCATCGATGTCTTAAGAGCGTCAAGTACGATAGTAACTGCTATGCATCGAGGATGTAAATGTTTTGTTCCGATATTTTCAGTCGAAGAAGCTAGAAATAAATCAGCTCGTTTGAATGATGCAGATGCAGAAGTATTATTGTGCGGAGAAAGAAAAGGAAAAAAAATAAAAGGTTTCGATTTGGGTAACTCACCGACGGAATATACGCAAGAAACTGTAAAAGGCAAAAAAATTGTGTTTACCACAACCAATGGCGTAAAAACCCTGGAAATGGTAAAAGCTGCTAACCAAGTGATTATCTGCAGTTTTCTAAATTTAAAAGCCATTCAGAATTATTGTTTGTCGTTTAATGGTGATGTATTAATTGTTTGTTCTGGAAAGGAAGGGAGGTTTTCACTGGAGGATGCTGTTTGTGCGGGGATGTTGATTGAATCTTTCAATGAAAATAAATCTGTGAAATTCCGTCAGACGGATGCAAATTTGACTGTTCGGCTACTATATAAAAATTTCACTGGCAATATTCTGGGGATGTTAAAAAAGTCACAACATGGTAAATATCTGGAAGGCATTGGTTTAACAAGTGATTTAGAATTTTGCGCTTCAGTGAATATTTTTGATACCGTTCCAGTCGTGGAAGATAATACAATTATATGCTTTGAAGATAAAGTTAAGATGATTGGAAAAAGACAACAATAGAATGCAATACTATATTTGGGATTAATTAATAAATGAATAAGGAGAGAATATTTATGAAAAAAGTATTGATGATGATCCCCGGACCTACCCCGGTAGATAAAAGGATATTAGAAGCTTTAAGCAGGGAAACCATTTCTCATTTGGATCCTGAACTGGTGAAAATACTGAAAGAAACTTTACATCATTTAAAAGTGCTGGTGGGATGTTCTACCGGAGAGGCTTTTACACTTCCCGGAACAGGTACTTTAGGTATGGAAATTGCTTTATTGAATTCTTTGAAAAAAGGAGATAAGCTATTGGTCGTCTCTCATGGTTTTTTCGGTGATCGGTTTGCAGAAATTGCTCAAGTATTTGACATTGAAGTTGAAGTATTGACCTGTCCATGGGGAGAAATAGTGGGGATAGATAAAATAGCTGGAAAATTAAAAGAAAAGAAATTTGATGCTATCACTGTGACTCACATTGATACTTCGACAGGCGTTTGTGCCCCTCTTAAGGAGATTGGAAATATTTTAAAAGAACATCCTGATACGCAATATATTGTTGATGGTGTATGCGCCACGGGCGGAGTAGAAGAGCGGATGGATGATTGGGGAATTGATATCCTTTTTACCGGTAATCAAAAAGCAATTGGGGTTCCTCCCGGATTGACAAATGTTGTCTTTAACGAAAAAGCCCTCGTTCGAAGAAATTCATTAGGAAAGATTGTTTCTTATTATTCTGATATTAATAGATGGTTGCCAATCATGAAAGAACCAGGAGCAGGATACTTCTCTACACATGCGATAAATATGGTCTTTGCTCTTCATAAAGGTCTACAGATAATAATGGATGAAGGATTGGAAAAGCGGTATCAAAAACATAAGAATTATTCCATGGTTTTCGAAAAGGGCTTAAAAGCCTTAGGATTTGATTTGTTGGTTGCTGAAGAAATTCGTGCAAATACCGTTTCAACCGTATTATATCCTTCAGGTATCGAAGATGTCAGTTTCAGAAAAAAATTATACGATAATGGTGTATTGGTTTCGGCAGGAAAGGGTATGCTAAGCGGAAAGATATTCCGTTTAGGCCATATGGGAAATATTACCGAAAGCGAAATCTTAAATACTTTAAGCATGATTGAAAAAACCCTCTTTGATATGGATTATCAATTTGAATGGGGATCAAGTCTCGGTGCCTCACTCAAAGCAATGTTTGAAAAATAATTCAAGTGTTTTCAGATGTAGATTACAACTGTATTAATGATATTAACAAGGGAAGGTGTAGAAAATGGATCAAACCAATTCTGCTCCTTCCCTTATCCAATGATAAAATGATGTAAAAATGAAAAAAATATTATTAACTATCTATCAAAGCTTGTATGATTACTTTGGTCCTTTGAATTGGTGGCCGGGAAATACTCCTTTCGAAATAATGATCGGAGCCATCCTTACTCAAAATACGTCATGGACAAATGTTGAAAAAGCAATAATAAATTTAAAAACGGAAAAACTACTTGATCCACAGAAGCTCTATCTAATTGAAGAAAAAAAATTGGCTCATTTAATACGACCTTCAGGTTACTTCAATCTGAAAGCCAAAAGATTAAAGAACTTTTTAACATTTTATATGGGAAATTACAAAGGTTCTTCCGAAAAAATGTTTTCAGATGACAGCGAAAGATTAAGAAAGAATTTGTTGGCCATTAATGGTATCGGGCAGGAAACAGCGGATAGTATTCTCTTGTATGCCGGAAATAAACCTTTTTTTGTGATAGATGCTTATACAAAAAGAATATTTTCCCGACATCATTTCATTTTGGAAAACGATTCTTATAGTCAGGTGCAAAACTTTTTTTCAAGCAACCTACCTAAAAATGTAGAATTGTACAATGAATTCCATGCGCAAATTGTTATGCTGGGGAAAAGGATTTGTACTAAAAAACACCAAAATTGTTCTATTTGCCCTATTGGTCATTTATTGGCTGAATAATGGTTTATCACGAAAAGATTAACAATTCAATTATTTAAAATGTAAAAAAATTTCCCAAAAAAAAAGGAAATTTCCCAAAAAAAAAGAATTATTAAATATAACAGTGTAGAGTACAAAAAAGAACTATTATTTAACTGTTGTTTTATCAATCCTATAAAGGGGGAATGATTATCCCGAAAATAATCATAAAAACATAGGTTAAGTATACATTTAAATAGCCACAATACAACTGCACCATCTATCCCAATCTAAATTCATCATAATTTATCGTAAAATCCATTACCCGTAATTTAAGATTCGATTGATTATAATATTTACGAGTCCCTTTATCGTTTTCCAACCATGTTACATGTAACATGAAATTAATTAAAAGGAGGTGTGGCATGAGAAGAGGAGTGCCAAAATAGTAATAAAGAATAAGGAGGAAAAAAATGTTAAAGAAGTTTTGTTTTGTAATACTGCTCTTCGTTTTTCTCGCTATAAATGCATGGTCAGCTGTTGACAGCATAACAGTTTTGGGTGTTTGGACAGGAAGTGAAGCAGACGCTTTTAAAAAAATGATATCCCCATTTGAAATGAAAAATGGAATCAAGGTTGAATTTACAGGAACAAGAGACCTTCCTACCATTTTAACAACACGTGTAGAAGCAGGTAATCCACCTGATGTATCAGTTCTTCCTAATCCAGGCCAAATGATTGAATTTGCCAAAAATGATCAACTTATAGATTTGAGTACATTTATGGATATGGATGCATTAAAAAATGATTATGCTCCGACCTGGTTGGATTTGGGTTCATATATGGGTAAATTGCATGGGGTATTCATCTCTGCAGATTTAAAAAGCTTGGTTTGGTACAACCCTAAGGCTTTCTCCTCGTCAGGATATAACGTTCCAAGCACCTGGGAAGAATTAATTGCTTTGTCAGATAAAATGGTGGAAGATGGGAAAAGCCCTTGGGCTATTGGAATGGAAAGTGGTGCAGCTAGCGGGTGGGTTGGCACGGATTGGATTGAAGATATCATGCTAAGAACAGTAAAACCGGAAGTGTATGACATGTGGGTATCGCATGAAATTTCCTGGTTAGACAATCGTGTACAAAGGGCATTCGAATTATTCGGAGAAATTGCTTTGAATGAAAAATATGTATACGGAGGACCTAATGCAGAATTAACCATTAATTTTGGTGATTCACCTGATGCTTTATTCACCAGTCCGCCTAAAGCTTTCATGCATCGACAGGCAACCTTTATAAGAAGTTTTATACTTGATCATTTTCCGGATTTGATCCCCGGGGAAGATTTTGACTTCTTTCCATTACCACCTATTGATCCCGAATTGGGTACACCTGCTTTGGGAGCTGCAGATATGTTTGCAATGTTCAATGATACACCCGAAGCAAGATCATTTATGGAGTATATTGTATCCCCCGAAGCTCAGGAAATATGGGTAGCAGAGTTGGGAAAGCTTTCTGCCAATAAAAGGGTGAACCCTGCATCCTATCCTGATGACTTAACCCGAAAAGCAGCGAAAGTATTAAGTGAAGCATCTGCTTTCCGTTTTGATGGTTCCGATTTAATGCCTGCAGCTGTCGGAGCGGGTTCTTTCTGGACAGGAATATTAGATTATATTGGCGGTACTCCATTGAAAAATGTTTTGATGACCATTGAAGCGACTGCCTTGGATGCTTATCGGTAATTTTTGATTACGTTGCATTTTGTTTTCGCATGGGTTGTGTTTCGAGTAATACAGCCTATGCGGAAATATCAGTTAATAGTAAAAGGAAATATGCCTTTATGCGAACCAATAAACTGACTCCCTGGTTGTATATTTTACCTGCAGTATCTGTTTTGTTCTTTTTTTTGGTGTACCCTTCTTTAAATACGATTTATATTTCATTTTTTAATCATAATTCAGAGGAATTTATAGGCTTTAAAAATTTTCTTTTTTGTTTTACAAACCAGGTTATGCAAAATTCTTTTCGAAATAATGCTCTTTGGGTAGCAATATTTGTTCCTGCGTGCGTGTTTTTAGGATTGATAATCGCAGTCATAGTTGATCGGGTAAAATATGAAAGTACGATAAAATCAATAATCTTTATGCCAATGGCTATTTCTTTTGTGGGTGCCGGAGTCATATGGAAATTTGTTTTTGCCTATAGACCCGCGGCAGATGCACAAACAGGGATTTTAAATGCACTTCGGTCTTTTTTCCACTACAAACCTCTTCCCTGGTTGATTATGAAGCCCTGGATTAATAATTTTTGCTTGATTATGGTAGGTGTATGGATATGGACTGGATTTTGCATGGTTATCTTATCTGCTAATTATAAGGGAATTCCTCGTGAAATATTAGAAGCAGCAAGAGTTGATGGTGCCAATGAATTTAGAATTTTTTGGAAAATTATTCTACCTTTGATGAAACCAACGATTGCTGTCGTATCGACAACCATGATTATTAATGTGCTTAAAGTTTTTGACATTGTATATGTTATGACGAATGGAAATTTTAATACAGAGGTCATAGCCAACCGTATGTATAAAGAAATGTTTCTTTTTAGAAATTTTGGTCGAGCAAGTGCCATTGCTGTCATCCTATTGGTGCTTATTGTTCCGATGATTGTAATCAATATTCAGCGATTTAGAGAACAGGAGATTATAAGATGAAAAGAAAGATAATTGCAAAGTTATCCACCTTGCCTATTAACCTGTTTATTATAATAGTCGCTTTTATTTGGATGCTTCCCAGCGTTGGATTGCTTATCACTTCTTTTCGTAATTCTGCAGATGTTGCTGCTTCTGGGTGGTGGACGATTTTTGAGCATCCATTCAACTTTACTGCCTACACTTTAAAAAACTACCAAGAAGTGGTTGGTCGCATAGGTATTGGAAGAGCTTTTTTAAATACATTATATATCACCATTCCCTCTACTGTCATTCCCATTTTAATCGCATCTTTTGCTGCCTATGCTTTTGCATGGATGAAATTCCCCGGAAGAAGATTTTTCTTTATACTTTTGGTTGCCTTACTTGTCATACCTTTGCAAATGACCATGATTCCTGTTTTAAGAATATTTAATCGACTGGGATTAGCGGGTACTTTGCCGGGGATCTGGTTTGCTCACGCAGGCTACGGTCTACCTTTGGTGATTTATCTACTGTTCAATTTTATTTCTGGATTACCCAGTGAATTGTTTGATTCCTCATCTATTGATGGAGCAACACCATTTCAGGTATTTGTGAGAATGGTTTTACCTCTTTCTTTACCTGCACTTGCCTCTGTTACCATTTTTCAGTTCTTATGGGTCTGGAATGACCTTTTGGTTGCATTAGTGTATTTGGGGGGTACACCGGATGTTGCTCCGTTGACTGTTCGCATAAGCGCGCTGGTTGGTTCATATGGGCAGGACTGGGAATTGTTAACTGCTGCGGCATTTGTTTCCATGCTTCTGCCCTTGATTCTTTTCTTAGGCCTGCAACGTTATTTTGTAAAGGGTATTCTTGCTGGTTCGATAAAAGGATAGAATAAATTTTGAAATGTCATATTTTTTTCCGATTCAATTGCATTAGATTTTCAATTAATAAAAAGTAAAAAATGGGATTGGCAAGGTTTTACAATAGCACATGATTTGCAAATCTATAGATGACTTCATCAATTTCAAAAATACAATCAATAAATATAAATAATTTGATAGTGAAAAAAATCGGAGAATGCAGAAAATGTCATCTTGGTGTGTTATTCACCATTCGAAATTGTTAGGAATCTGAATAATAATCACCCAACCTATTTTAGCATGAGCTCAATTCATTAATTATTGAAAATTTAATTCTTGCAAAAAGCATCCTCTTTTTTTAAGGCACTATTCTTTTTGTTTTATAAAATACTTGCAGAACATCGGTTAATTGTATAGAATAATGCAATAAACTTGATGAAATTGGCATATTGATTATTGAATTTTAATTTAGGGGAAAATGAATGGATGAGTGGGATTTTCGGAAAAAAATTCTTGATTTTGAAGATAAGAATCTTTCCCCATATGCTGTAAAAAATATTCAAGCCATAAGAGAAAGAGAAATAACCCACTCTTTTAGGGGACCATTCTCAAGAGATCGTGACCATATACTGTATAGTGGTTCTTTCCGCAGATATATTGGAAAAACTCAGGTAATTTATTTTGCTGCCAGCTTTGATGAACAATTGTCCAATCGCAGCATTCACACTTTGCAGGTTTCACAGATTGCACGAACCATTGGCAAAGCTTTAAAATTAAATCTCGATCTCATTGAAGCAATTGCTCTTGGTCATGATTTAGGCCACGCACCATTTGGTCATGACGGAGAAGAAATTCTTCAAGAAATCTGCCGGGAAAAAAATCTTGGTTTATTTTTTCATAATGTTCATAGTCTTAGAGTTGTGGATAAGCTTGCAGATGCTTGCAAGGGAATGAATTTAACCTTTCAGGTGAGGGATGGCATTCTGTCTCATGATGGAGAAATCAATGAAAAATATGTAAAACCAGACCGCCATAAAAAAGAAGCTGATTTAAAGGATTATTGCGAGAGAAAAAACCAGGGAAAAACAGTAAACATATATCCCTCAACTTTAGAAGGTTGTGTGGTTAGAATGTCTGATGCTATTTCTTATCTAGGGCAGGATTTTGAGGATGCCATACGCATAGGTATTTTAAGGAGAGAAAGTTTACCAAAAGAAATTCAGCGAAGATTGGGTGATAGGAATACCGACATCATCCATGCTTTAGTTAGGGATATTATTCTTAATTCATGCAATCAAGATGAAATATCCTATTCTGATGATGTAGCTGAGTGTGTGTTTAAATTGAAAAATTTTAACATCCAAAATATTTATAAAATTGACACTTTTAAGAAAAAGAAAGAAAAGCTGAGAATTGAATTTAAGCTTCTTTTTTATCAATTTCTTAGGCATATTGAAAAAACTAACATAGATTCTTTGATCTATAAGGAATGGATTTTCAATAGAGGAAAAGATAAGGGAAAAGCTTACTTGAAAAGCAACTCTCCCGACGAAGTGGTTATCGATTTTATTGCTTCGATGACTGACAGATATTTTAATCAGGCATGCGAAAATTTGAATAAAAATAATATTTCTTTTTAAGGGAGCATCGAGAATGCTTAACCGGATTCATGTGATTCAGGGTGATATTACAATTCAGGATGTTGATGCTATTGTCAATGCAGCAAACAATTCCCTTCTTGGGGGAGGAGGGGTTGACGGCGCAATTCACCGGGCTGCAGGTCCCGAGCTTTTAGAAGCATGTAGAAAATTGCATGGATGTTCTACCGGTGAAGCAAAAATTACCCCGGGTTATCACTTACCTGCAAAATGGATTATTCATACAGTAGGTCCTGTTTGGAAGGGCGGATTAGAAAAAGAAGATTTATATCTTGCAAGATGTTATCGTAATTCACTTTTATTAGCCGTAAAATATAAACTTCATTCGATTGCTTTTCCTGCTATTAGTACCGGCGTGTATCGGTTTCCTCTTGAAAGGGCTACCGAAATTGCTATCACTGAAGTTTTCAGTTTTTTAAAAGAAAACCAATTAGTACAAAAAACCATATTTGTCTGTTTTTCCAGAGATACATATGATATTTATTTAAAAACTTTAAAAAATTTTAATTTCTCTATTCAATGATAATTTTGTATCTTATCCAATTTATATAATGAAAAATGTAAAGAAAGGAATCTGTTTGAATTTTGGTAAAAAAAAGACAGTATTATTTCTCTAATTCGCGATTCAACTCTTTCGCGAAAAAAAAGAAAAGAAAATACGTAAAACTATTAATTTTTGGAGCGTTTGTCTTATTAGTAATGGCTTCAATTTTTATTGGGAATAAAATACTTGTGAATCGTGAACAGAGCAAACACGTTAATAACGGGATGGTGTCTTCAGCATCTTCCTATCAAGATAATTTTCAAGTAAATCAAGAGAAAAATGATGTAAAAATTTTAATTACTGAAGATTTTTTTGATGGAACCGTCACAAATGCTAAAAATGATATCTCAACGATGGAGGATGATTTATCAGATTTCAAACAGGAAATAGTGGACGACACCCTTGTTTTTAATGCAAAAGAGCAAGATAATGAAGAGATGAAGGTTGCACAAGAGCCGGAAGAAGGCATTACAATCAATGGAAGTTTGCAGGTCGGAGACACCCTTTATGACTCTTTAATCAAGGAAGGAATCAGTGCAGCTGAAATTCTTGAATTACAGGAAAAACTGAAATCCTTTATTGATTGTAATTATATCCCTGCTGGCGCCAAATATGCATTGCACTATGATCCGGAAGGCAAGCTGAAAGAATTTGTTTATGAACCGTCTCCTATTGACGTTTTTCATATTAATTTTTCAGAATCAGAATCAACAGAGTTGAAAGTAGTGAAGGAAGATGTTCAAACAGAGATCGTAAAAATAGATGGTGTTATCCAAAGTTCCCTGTATGAATCGATGATGGAATGTTCGGAATCTCCTCAACTGGCACTTCAAATAGCAGATATTTTTGGTTGGCAAATTGATTTTCTTACAGAATGCAGAGAAGGCGATACTTTTAATATTTTGGTAGAGAAAGAACAAAAAGGAGAAGATTATCGTTGGGGAAAAGTCATTGCCGCCCAATATGAGGGTGAACTTCTCAGTGAACATACTGCTATTTTATTCGAAGATCCTTCCGGACACATTGATTATTACAATGAAAAAGGGGAATCACTAAAAAGGGCTTTTCTAAGAGCACCTTTAAATTATAAATATATCAGTTCATATTTTTCAAAAAGCCGTTTTCATCCGATCTTGAGAATCTGGCGTCCTCACTTAGCCATAGATTATGCCGCACCAACCGGAACACCGATATCAACTATCGGAGATGGGACGGTCATTTTTGCCGGTTGGCAAAATGGTTATGGAAATTATATACAAATTCGACATCCTAATAATTATGTTACCGGTTACGGGCATCTGTCACGGTTTGCCAAAGGCTTGAAAAAGGGAAATAAAGTAAGCCAGGGCGAAATTATCGGGTACGTTGGAGCAACCGGATTAGCAACCGGACCACATTTGGATTTTTCAATTAGTAAAAATGGCGAAAGAGTAGATTTTTTAAAACTTGATCTTCCCTCTGCCTCATCTGTTGATTCCCAATATCTCTCAGAATTTGAACAAGTGAAAAGCGTGCTACTTGATCAATTAAAAGGGGAAGTCGCCTCTGTTACGGCAATGAAATGATTATCAATTATTATTGGTTCAATTTATTTAGTCCTTTCCATGGCCTGATTTCCATAGCCTCAAAATGGTTTTCATTTTTCATTTTTCCGATTAATTTTATTCTTAATCCATTGGAAGGCTTTGTTTTTCCTTTCCAGATAGTATCTGAAGTATCAATTTCCCAGGTTTTTTGAAAACAATCTTTGAGGGTAATATTATTCTTTGTAATATCAATTTTTACAATGGTTCCTGCCAATAGACCTTTGCCTGGTTGCATCCATTGGTTTTCGCAAGAATAGACCAAATGTTTATAATAAGGTATTCTTTGAGAAAAGATATTTTCCAAATTTTCACTGAAACCATTGAAATAAAGACCAGTTCCAAAAATTGCGCTGGCAATGATGCTGATGAGGATGATAGATAAAAATCTGAATCGGTAGCCTTTCTTGGTATGGATAAAATTGTAATAAGCAACACCAAGAAAAAGGGCAAAAAATATTAGCCAGAAATAAGGCAAGCCGATGAAAATACTTTTTAATAAGCTATCGCCGAGATAGCGGTAGATATCCCAATCAAGTTGTCTAAACATAAACAGAATCATACTGAAAGCAAAGCTGCCCAAAATAATTGAGATGGCGAATAAAAGCCAGATAAAATAATTTTTTGTGGCAAAATGCCAGTAAGATTTCGGTTTTATATTTTCTTCTTTAATTCTTTTCAAGACTTCTTCGCTTATATTTTTCATCTTTTAAGCACCAATTCCTTCTTTTTTTAATGCATGGATGAGTGTTTTTTTTGCTCTAAATATGAGTGTTGCAATGGTCCCCATTGGTTTATGTAAAATATCGCTTATTTCTTTGTAGTCTTTATCTTCAATAAATTTCAAGATTAACACTTCTTTATATTTTAAAGGCAAATGATTGATAATTTTCAAAATCTGTTCATGCATGGACTTTCGAATATGCGTATTTTCAATATTTACAGAGGAACTTAATAGGGCGTTTAAGTCTTTTTCCTCCCAAGATACCATTTGATAATTCATTTTATTCTTTCTGAATGCGCTAATCGTTGCGTTATGTGCGATACGAAATATCCAATTAGAAAATTTTAAATCCAGATCGAAGTCATTTATATTTTGGTAAGCCTTAATAAATACATCTTGCAAAATGTCCTCAGCATCTTCTTTGTTTATATTTGAAATTTTCATGATGTAATTAAGTAATCCACTTTCGTAACGTTTCATCAGACATAGATAATATTCCTGATTATTTAAAGTCAAGACGACCAGCTGCGCATCGGTTTTATTAATACAATCTTTTTTTATAGAAATCTCCATATTATTCAGGCTCTTTTGGTTTTATTAAAAATATGCCTTATTATACCATATTTAATTTTTGCGTTTTTTAAATAGGAAAGGCAATGTCTTATATGCCAAAAGGCATGAAAAAGCCCGGTTAAAGTCATAACAATTAAAAATGGAACATGCCAGGCAAGAAAATAAAATCCATGGTTTTAAACCATTCAAAGTCTCCTATAAATCTCAAAATCATACCTGTTCCAGCAGAATCTGTAAAAATGAATAATAAAAGTACATTCCATAATTTTCTTTCTTTCGCCAAACTAATTTTTAATTTATGTGATCCTGATTTGCCGCCAAAATATATGAGTATAGTGATGAAAAAAATCTCTAGAAAATGATAATCAGGCAATGATATCTTTGTCGGAGTCGATTCAGCGGACGATTTAGATGCAACTGCTTCTGCAGTTATGGCTAGCTCCGGTCTAAATGATATTTTATTTGTTTTATTTCCCAATTTATTGCTCTCTGCAATTTCCTTAATCTGTGAAGGAGAAAAATTGAACTCTTCCCTGAGATCATTAACTGAATATTCGATGTTATCATTACCTGTTAGATTAAATTGATTCTATTATTGATACGCAGAGTAGCATTGATTTCTTTCAAGGATAAGATATAATTTAATATAATACAATAAAGGATTTTCAGATTTTTTATCGAAATAAGATATACATAATGAGACAAAAAGGAGGTTATAATAATGATTTTTAAAAACAAAAACAAGTATTGCTTCTTGTTGCTGGTATTTTTTATTCTTGTCGTGTTATCCGAAACGGTATTTTCTGCCAGCCAAGAAAAAACTGTATCGGAGAATGCAGTATATTTAACAGAAATGGCTGCAAAAAGAACAGAAGAGGCTTTGGCAGCTTATGATGGTGCCAATTATCCAAACAAACCTTTATGGAAAGAAGCGATTGACTATGGAGAGAAAGCAATTAAAGCAGACGAAAATTATGTCGAAGGTCATTATGCGCTTGCTTTGATTTACGAGTATACCAATTGGTATTTTAAGGAAGCAAGGGAGTGGGAGAAGTACATAGAACTTATCAAAAAAAATAAAGTGATTTCTCCTCAGGTTGAAGAAAAATTAGCTTACGCTTACTATCGTTTAGGTTATTCAGCATATCAGAGAGGGGACTATGGTACCTGCATTGCTTATTTAAAGGAAGCAATATCGGTCGATGCGGAAATGATAGAGGCACATTATTGGTTGGGGCGCGTTTTTTACGAAATTGATAATTTAACCGATTCTCAAATGTCATGGGAAAAAGTTTTGGATATTGATGCCCGCTACCCCAAAGCTGAGTATTTTTTAAATAAAGTTGAAAAATCAATTAAATATGGCAAAGAAGCATATGAATCATATGAAGCAGGATACAAGCTTTACGAACAGAAGCTTTATGAAAATGCTATCTACCAATACCGGCAAGCTGTTAGATACAATAACGATTTTTCTTCGGCATATTATTGGTTAGGCCGTATTTATTTTGAATTGGGAAATTATAAAGAATCGGTTAATAATTGGAAAGAAGTATTACGTCTGGATCCTGAAAATAAGGATGCAATTTACTGGTTAAAACAGGCCGAAAAGCTATCTAATTAAATGCGGATAAATCTTTTTATATGTAATTGAAGTGAATAAATGTTTGTAAATATGGTAATGGCTTGCTGCTTTGGTTGCCTGGAAAAGCACGCGAAAATTGAGATTAAAAAGTGTATATATGAGAATATTAAAAAATAGCGGCAGAGAAATAATTTAATCATAATTCACAACTGGGTCATTGGTGAATCAACAAAAGGCATTAAGCTTTGTTTACTATTATAAATTCATAAGATATAATGTAAATGCAAATGACACATCAAATAATTTTATAGTGGAGATTGTAAATGAAAATTGCCTTTTTTACCAATTGTTATAAACCTTTGATCAATGGGGTCGTTACCAGCATTGCATCATTAAAACAAGCCTACGAGGAAAAGGGGCATGAAGCATACATTTTTGCTCCTCGCGTTGAAGACTATATAGATAAAGAAAAAAACATATTCCGATACAAATCGGTCAATTTGACTAAAAAAATTAAATACCCGTTGGCAATACCCTTGTCTTTTAGCGCAAAAAAAGTGATTACTGAATTTAATCCGGATATTATTCATATTCATCATCCGTTTCTTTTAAGCTCTGTAGCCATGATGTATGGAAAGAAGTTAGGAATTCCCAAAATATTAACCATTCATACCCAGTATGAGCAATATGCTTATTACGTTGCTCCTATCCCCTCCAAGATAACCCAGGAAGCCATCAAGTTAATTGTTTCGAATTTTGCGTCTAAAACTGATTGTATTACTACGCCATCTGAATCAATGAAAGAATTGCTTTCGGATTACGGAATAAAAAACAGAATAGAAGTGATTCCAAATGCAATTAAAATTGAATCTTTCAGGAAAAAAAACGAGTCTAAATGTATGCAGATAAGGAAAAAATATCTAATACGTGAAGATGAGAAAATCATTCTTTTTGTTGGCCGGATAGCTTCAGAAAAAAGTATAGAAAAAATTATTAAAGCTTTGGCCATCATCAAAGAAAAAGGTATTGAAAAAATTAAACTGCTTATTGTCGGAGATGGGCCAAATTTAGATGAATTGAAATCACTGGTAAATACTTTAGGAATTGAAAAGGATGTGATTTTTACCGGTGCTGTCAGCCATCAAGAGATTCAGCATTATTACAAGGTAGCTTATTTGTTTGCTATTGCATCTACTACGGAAACCTTTGGCATTGTTACTATAGAAGCTTTAGCCTCCGGCTTGCCTGTGTTAGCAGTTAAAGCTGCCGGAGCTGTTGACATACTGACCGATGGAAAGGATGGTAGATTGGTGGATAACGATATTGATCAATTTGCACAAACACTTGAAGAAATGATAAAAAAACCGGAATTGAGAGAAAAGTATTCTCAAGGCGCCATTAAGACATCTAACAGATATAGTATTGATGTTATATCAGGGAAAATGTTAAATCTATATGATGAAACAATTACCCAATACAATAGCAATAACACAGAGAAAAAAAACAGATTTAAAGATTTCTTATCAATGAATTAGGAGAACCATTAAGATCAAATGAAAAACCGAATTATTGTTCAAATTATGCTTAGCTTCATATCGATTGTTTATCTATCTATTTTACCTGTTCAGGCAGCACCTTCAACACCATCAGAGATCATTGAAGAATCGATTGAAGTAATGGAAGAGATGTTTAATGCGGAAGATAGCGGTGCTTTTGGAGCACTTATTAAAGAAGCAAAGGGTATTGCCATTTTTCCGGCGATACTCAAAGTAGGATGGGGAATTGGCGGACAGTATGGGAAAGGAATCATATTTAGGAAAAAAAATAATCTGGGTTTGTGGTATGGCCCTGCTTTTGTAGAAATGAAAAGCATAAGTATCGGACCACAAATAGGCGTTCAGTCTGTTTCATTGGTTTTAGTGATATATAATGAACGCGGCATGGAAGGATTTATGGAAGACAATTTTACCCTGGGAGGGAGTGCAAGCATTGCAGCTGGTCCATTAGGGAGGTCACTCTCTGCTGATACAGATTATAAATTTAAAGCTTCCATATATTCTTATTCTATCAGCAAGGGAGCATATATTGGTGCCTCTTTTCAAGGTTCCACCATAGAAGAAGACAAAAAATTAAATGCGTTATTTTACGGAAAGAGCCGCTCAAATAGGGATATACTAAAAAATAAAATTTCCCTAAATCCGGCCATTGTAAAACTTTTGCTTTTGATCAAGAAGATGACTCATTAATAAAACATTTAAAATAGAGTGAGGTTATAATTAATAAAAAAACTTGCCCGATTCACTAATGAAAAAAGAATATTTTTAAAAGAGAAATTACTTTTTAAAAATATTTTCGAAATCAATGTCTAAAGTAAACAATTTTGGGGAACATATATTTAATAGAGAAAAATATTGAAGCTTTTATGAATTTACACGTAAAAGATTTAGTTATTTTTATATGCTGATTTAATTTTATTAGTTGATGATTCATGTATATGATGTTATACTAATCTATAATATAATGATGAAAAATAAAAAGAAAGAAATTGTGAAATTTGATAATTCTTTAAAAATAAAGAAGGACTTTTTAAATTTATATAGAATTATATAGAAAACAATTGATTCAAAAGAAAAAGATAGACGCATAAAATATAAGTCAATCAAGTGAAGTTGTAAAAGAAAGAAGGTGAAGCTGCAGTAATAATGTAGAAGAGTTGAAAAAGGTAAACTATTCGAAAGAATGGGGCGCAAAGTCGCGAGTTTAAGGTACTATTTTGTGCTATGACTGCCCGACTACCGGCTTTTTCGTTTAAATTGGTATACTAGAACTGAATTTACATATCTTAACATGTGTGAAAGGGCAAACTATTCGAAAGGGTAGGACGCAAAGTCATGGGTTTAAGGCGCTTCGCTGTGCTATGATCGCCAGACTGCCGAAAAAAACAGGAGGCGATTTAAATGAAAACACGTACTAAGATCATTTCATATTTGTTGTTAATATCCGCATTAAGTATTCTTCTTACTGGCTGTTTAGGCCTCCCGGATGACAGTCCGGGATATACCCCCGGTTCAATTACCGGTAGAATCATGATTCCCAATCAATGTGCATCTTGTGTAGATGACGGTCCCTGTCTTCCCAAAGGCAATGGTAATATTCCTTCCCATTGGGTACCGGCAGAAGAAGCTATAGTCACTGTTATTCCCCACGCTGCACTAACCGATGAAGATGGCTATTATACACTATCTAATGTAGAACCAGGTGTCTATTATGTTATTACTGCTACTATTGGTGGAAACCTTGTATTGAAAGATGTGGTTTTGCCAGATGGCGTAGAAGCGGGCAAGACCTACGATGCAGGAACAGCTGATTGTTACTCTACTGCCTTGGGTTTGGTCGTAGAATACTTCATAGATTCAGGATTGACTACTGAGGAAATTGATGATGCTTTAGAGATGTATGTACAGGATAGCAAATTTGACCAATTAGTAGAAACAGTTTGTTGTATAATTGAGGATTGTGATGACATTACAGGTTACTGCTGTTTGGTAGAATGTGATCCCCCGGGATTTACCTGTGATGCCACCAGTATAAGCTTAGATATTCCTTCCCCTGATTGTGATGTTCTCTGTACCACCATCGGCAAACCGATTACAGTAAAATTTGACGGCAAGGATGATGTTGTCATAAATGACTTCAATGATCCTCGTTTGGATTGGGATATTCCTGGTGCAATTGATTTTGACGAGGGCACCGGTGAATTATGCTTGGATGGTTCTCTTGGAACCTATAATATCAGAGTGACCTATGTCGATCCAATTCCCGATTCCTGTGGTAGTGTCAGCAGGACTGTTCCGGTCACTTTTTCAGCATGCTCCTGTCCGGTACCAACAGATGTTGATGCAGGAGGCCCTTATAGTGATACTGTCGCATACCCAGAAGATAAAGTGACTGTAGACTTTAATGGTTCTGCTACAGGAACCGGAACATTAACTTATGATTGGGATTTTGGAGATGGTACTATTCTCACAGATGCTGGTCCAACTCCAAGCCATACTTACCAATATCCATTTACAGGTTCGCCATATAGTGTAATCCTAACGGTCACTAATGAATGTGGTAGCGCTACTGATACAGCAAATGTAAATATTAATTATGTCGCTGGTTTTAAACTCACTGTACAAACTGAGGGCAATGGATCAGTCTCAGTTGATCCGAATGAAACAAATTATCCTGCAGGAACTATAGTAGGTTTAAATCCGGTAGCGGATTCTTGTTGGTACTTTGACCATTGGGAAGAAGATTTATCAGGTACTTCTGCTCCGGGGAATATTACTATGAATAGTGATAAAGTTGTAACAGCTGTATTTTATCAATCTCCAACCGCTGATATCGTATTAACACCAAGGTATGATTTGCCAGGAGAAGATTGTGAAGATACTTGGTTATGGTGGCATAAACCATGCAATCATACACGTGGTCGGGATTATATGGAAATTGATGTAGAAATAAAAAATGCAACCTCTTCTATTGATTCAGTAAATATTCAAATTGAATATGAAACTGGCATTGGTGGATTAGACGAATGCTCTACATCACTTTTTGATGGAAATAATGATGGGATATTTAGTTTGAATTCTAAAAATAAAACCTCAGTAAGATTTAAAAAATATGGGCCTGATTCTGGATATTATTGGTACAATCCCACTGAAGACGGCAGTGACTGGAAGGACTATGCCGTAGTTAAAGTAGTTGAGAATGGGACAAGTATTATTGATTCTGAAGGCCATCAATATTGCTTAAACTTGGATTCTATAAAGATATATGGAGATGATAATCAGATTCGAAACAAATAAGTAGGATTCAATTTTTAAATTTCTTGATTCGGGAGGAAAAATTATTTTAATAATATTCCTCCCGAATATAATTATTTAGTTTGTTTGATTGGGATCATTTTTTCAATTTTATTACATTAAATTAAGCTGATGAATAAAAAAACATTGTAAAAATAAATATTGTTTAGGTTTTGTTATTTAATAATACTTTCTGGTTGCCCGGTTTTTTGATAAATTTACCTGTCTTTTCCTGATTAAAAAATACTTTTTTTTCAAAGTAAAAAATTACCTTTTTTTTCGGGAAATGCTTTCAGGAAAACTATTATCGGTGAAGGCAAGATATTTCCTTGAATCGGTTTACAATCCTTTGCTCTATTCATAAGCACAATTAACATGATAACATTTTTTCAAAAAATGCGAATAAGAAGGATTTTTAAATTCTATTTAGAAATAAATAGCACACACTAATGATTGAACAAAAATAGTAAATATAGCAAATAAGAAAAATATATGAATTTTTTAATAGAAAGAAGGTGAAGCTGAAGCAATAATGTAGAAGAGTTGAAAAAGGTAAACTATTCGAAAGAATGGGGCGCAAAGTCGTGAGTTTAAGGTACTATTTTGTGCTATGACTGCCCGACTACCGGCTTTTTTGTTTAAATTGGAATGCTAGAACTGAATTTACATATTTTAAAATGTGTGAAAGGGCAAACTATTCGAAAGGGTAGGACGCAAAGTCATGGGTTTAAGGCGCTCCTTAGTGCTATGATCGCCAGACTGCCGAAAAAAAACAGGAGGCGATTTAAATGAAAATTCGTAGTAAGATCATATTATCTTTGTTATTAGTATCCGCATTAAGTATTCTTTTCGTAGGCTGTTTAGGCCTCCCGGATGATAGTCCGGGATATACCCCCGGTTCAATCACCGGTAGAATCATGATTCCCAATCAATGTGCATCTTGCATAGATAACGGTCCCTGTCTTCCAAAGAGCAATGGCACTATTCCTTCTCATTGGGTGCCGGCAGAAGAAGCCATAGTTACTGTTATCCCCCACGCTGCATTAACCGATGAAGACGGCTATTATACTTTGAATAATGTAGAGCCGGGCGTTTATTATGTTATTACCGCTACCATCGATAACCTTGTTTTAAAAGATGTGGTTCTGCCTGATGGCGTAGAAGCTGGCAAGACCTATGATGCAGGGACTGCTGATTGCTACTCAACTGCTCTTGGATTGGTGGTAGAATATCTGATGGATTCAGAGCTGACCACAGAGGAAATTGGCGTGGCCCTGGACATGTATATGCAGGATACTGCTTTCGATGAATTGGTGGAAACGGTCTGCTGTATCATTGAAGACTGTGGCAATGTAAGCAGTTATTGTTGCCTGGTCGATTGTGATCCCCCGGGATTTACCTGTGATGCCACCAGTATAAGCTTAAATATTCCTGACCCTGATTGTGATGAACTCTGTACTACCATCAGTAAACCCCTTACGGTAAGATTTGAAGGTAAAGATGATGTCGTCATAAATGACTTCAATGATCCTCGTTTGGATTGGGATATTCCTGGTGCAATCGATTTTACCGAAAGCACCGGCGAATTATGCTTGGACGGTTCTCTTGGAACATATAATATTAGAGTGACCTATGTCGATCCGATTCCTGATTCCTGTGGTAGTGTCAGCAGGACCGTTCCGGTCACTTTTTCTGCATGCTCCTGCCCTCCACCAACAGATGTTGATTCAGGAGGACCGTATAGTGAAACTGTCATATGTCCAGATAATGAGGTAACTGTAAACTTCGTTGGTTCCGCTACAGGAAGTGGCGCATTAACTTATGATTGGGATTTTGGAGATGGGACTATTCTCACAGATGCTGGTCCAAGCCCAAGTCATACTTACCAATATCCTTTTACAGGTTCTCCTTATACAGTGACCTTAACTGTTACGGATGAATGTGGAAGTGATGTTGATACAACAACGGTAGAGGTTGAATATGTACCATGCAATTGTGGCGAGTGTGAATCATACAGTGAGAATGATTGTTTCTCGGTTGAATCATGGACTTCCTATGATGGCGGTAAAAATCAAACGACTTTCCATATTGAAATTTGTGATATTGACGACGGTTCAAGCTGTTCCGGTCTGAGCCACTGGGTATTAGAGACTGATGCTTCTTGCATTTCCTCATCAGATATTGTAAGCGCTACACCTGCATATACCTCAATTGGCAGTGATGGAAGTACAGGAAGATATGGTATTAAATGGGAAAATGGCCTACCCGGCACTGGTGAATGCAAAGAATTTAAGATTGTTTTGGAAGGATGCAGAGTTGATGAACTAAACAAATATGAAGCAATATTAAAGTATGGAACAACCGTAAGTATATTTGATGTTTGTGGACCTACTTGTAATTAAATAATATTAAATATAAAATAAATCATTAATGGTGATTTGTTGACACAATAAACCCTCTTTACTTAGCATGGTAAAGAGGGTTTATTTTTTGGAGAGAAATATAAATAAAATCGATAAAACAAAAAAAACTGCCAATGCCTGGACTCAACTTATGCAATCATGCACAAATTATTTTTTTCATCTGAGATAATACAGTTGATTGTTGTTTTATTTATTTATTAACTCGGGTGGCACTATTTTTTTTGCAAAACGAAGTGCTTTCTTCTTAGTGGAGAACGCTTTCTCGGCGATTTTTATCGGCGAAGGTAAAATACTTCCTCTGTAGGTGATATGTCCATATTCCACAACATAATTATTTTCATTGGGGGATATTTTGCAAAAATCGTATTTTGTTTTCATTTTTGTCTCCTTTTAACGATTATTTATGAGTTGCTTACATTATTTTCAGCCATTATATTTTTTGTGCTGAATTCCTTTTTGGAAACCACAATGACTTTGCATAACGTTTGATTTATACAGGTGTTTAAGGCTTCAAAATTTGAGTAAGGAATTCTATAGTTTTCACCAGCGGTTGGGTCATTAGAAATTATTTCCTGATTTTTGTCATCATATCCTATAATGACTCTGGCATGGGAATAGGGAAGAGAAAGGGCATAATTCTGGACAGCGATTACAGGAATGCTTTGCCTCAGCATTTCTTTTATTTCGTCTATGCTCATATATACATATTCAGCATCAAATCCTAAATCTTTGGCAAATTTAACCATTTTATATACGCTGCTTTTTCCCTCTTCGATAATGACACTGGCAATTTTTTCCTGGCTAATATCTGTTCCAAAATAATTAAATTCCATAGCGGTTGAAGCGGGTAAACACCAGTTTGTTCCGGCATATTTCTCGAAGGGAACATCGAGGCATACATAATCTAATTCTTCGAGTTTGCTAATGTTTTCTTCGGTGCCAAATGGGATTTCAGGGGTAACCATACTGTTACAAGAAGTGAGCAATAAAGACAGAATTAATACCGTAAATAATATTATTGTTTTTGTCCACTTTGCTTTCATTTATCTTCCTCCGTTTTTCTGTCAATTTTAGACAGTTTCTTAAATCTTTTAAATCTAAGTTGCGAAGGCAGTTTTATCAAAGTATGGATCTTTTAAAACAAAAAAAGCCGGTAGCATGGCGGTCTTGGTGTAATTTACACTTTAGACCCATTGCTTTGCGTCCCATTCTTTCGAATGGTTTGCCTTTATCAACTTTCCATTAATTATTTTTTTGTAAATAAAAAAAGCCGGTAACCTGGCTGTCTTGGCATTTTTAATGCTTTAGACCCATTGCTTTGCGTCCCATTCTTTCGAATGGTTTGCCTTTATCAACTTTCCATTAATTATTATTTTATTGTAAAACATCTTTTACTATTAATATATTCCCAATTTACATGAATTTTAGACGTGTTTTAGAAGAAAATAATAATATTTTTTAGTAAAGTACATGAAATACGTAAATTAATATTTTGTGACTTATTAAAGTTAAAAAGAAAATGAGCGATAATCAAAAAATATCGGGCATAATGAAAGCGATTCAGATTGTTTTTTATTCAATACAATTTAAAATCAAATGATCCTATTACCCATGATTGAAAAAAATATCATTTTTCTTTATATTTTTTTAATGCATCAAGAGCATAATCAATATCGTAAGCCGTATGATCAGCATTGATCTGAAATCTAATCTCTTCATCTCCCTTAGGAACGACAGGGTAGTTAAGTCCTGTTGCGAGAATGCCTTTACTAATGAGATAATTGACCAGATCGGTGGTTTTTTGAGTATTCCTTACCATAAGAGGGACAATAGGATGTTCGCTTTCAATGATTTCATAATTTAGACCAAGAAGACCTTTTTCAAATTTTTCGGTCATCCTGTGAAGATGGAGTAGAATATCTTTGCCCATAGGACTATCCAGTATTTCCAATGATTTGAGTGCTGCAGCGGCCTCTGCAGGAGAGATTGGATTGGAATAAATATACATCGGAGCTGATTCTCTCAAATAGGTGATTATTGTTTGGCTGGAAGTCACATAACCGCCATTAACACCAAAAGCCTTTCCCAGAGTTCCAATTAATATGTCTACTCCTTTGGCTCGGGTGATTTCTTCGGTGCCCCGGCCGCTTTTCCCGTAAGCGCCGATGCCATGCGAATCGTCTACTACCAGGATAATGTTTTCTTGAAATTTGTTATCGTATTTACGGCAAAGCTCAGAGATATTATCAAGAGGTGCGTAATCTCCGCGCATACTGAATATACCATCTGTAACAATGATTAGTCTTTTGGCTTGTCCTATTGATTCATTAATTCTCTCTTCCAATTCCTTTACGTTCAGATGCTGATAGATTTTTTTATTTTTCGGTTTGGAAAGTTTGAGCGCATTAATAATGCAATTATGATTTAGTTCATCGCTGATAACATTGGTATCCGAAGTGATAAGGGGGCTTAAGATGCCGATAACAGTAGTGTACGCCGAACTGAAAAGCATAGCGTCATCCCGGTCATGAAATTTGGCTAATCTTTTTTCAAGGTTTCGGTGGGGAAGAAAAGTACCGCTTATAAATCGAACAGCTCCCGGACCAACGCCATATTGCCTTGTTGCTTTTTCTTCTTCATGGATTATCTCTTCTCTTAAGGACATTCCCAGATAAGAATTCGAATTCATTTTAAGAAATTCCTGTTCTCCCATGCCTTTCAAAAAATATCTGGGACCCTTTTTGCCATCACCCTTCATTACTTTGGTCACAATGCATTCTTTGCCTTTAAGTCGACCATTATCTTTTAGTTCCTTTAAGTGTTGAGAGAGAACTTTCTCTAACTTTATGTTACCCATATTTTCCTCCAAATTAAACTATTATTCTAAGATATTTTTGTCATTAATAAGTAGAGTAGTATAATAGATATCCATCGATTTATTGAGATTCCATTATTTTCTTATTTTTTTAACTATAGAATTAAAGTCATTCTTATTTGGTAATCAATTAGCTTTTAATACAGGATATTAAACGTTTACCAAAAGTTTAATTTTTAATTTTTCCAGCATGTCAGCTACCATGCTTTTTAGGTCATGATCCGGCTTCCATCCCCATTCCTTTCTGGCAACTTGGTCATTCAGATGTTTGGGCCAGGAATCTGCGATGGCTTGTCGGAGTGGATCAATATCATATTTCATTTCAAAGGAAGGAATATGTTTGGAGATTTCTTCTGCAAGTTTTCGTGGGCAGAAGCTAAAAGCTGTAATATTGTAGGCATTTCTATGTTTCAACCGGGCAGGGTCGGCTTCCATAAGGCTGACGGAAGCTTTTAAAGCATCCGGCATATACATCATGTCGAGATGGGTATTCTTTTCAAGAAAGCATGTGTATTGATGAGATTTTAATGCATGATAAAAAATATCCACTGCATAATCTGTGGTTCCTCCCCCGGGTTGGGTTACATGCGAAATGATTCCAGGAAAACGAACACCTCTGGTATCCACCCCATATTTTTTATAATAATAGTCGCAAAGTAATTCGCCGGCAACCTTAGAGATACCGTAAATGGTATTCGGTCTTTGAATGGTTTCTTGAGGGGTGTTTTCTTTGGGAGTAGACGGACCAAAAGCAGCAATAGAGCTGGGTGTAAAGACTGAACATTTAAATTCTCTGGCAACTTCCAGAACATTACTCAATCCGCCAATATTAACATTCCAGGCCAATTGGGGTCTGTTTTCTGCTTTTGCAGAAAGAATGGCAGCAAGGTGAAAAATGGTGTCAATATTATACTTTTTTACACAGGAATGAACTGCCTTTCCATTCAAGCAATCAAGGTGTTCGAAAGGTTCTGTTTGTGTAAATGTATTTCTTTGAAATTGATTGACATCAGATGCAATCACATTTTCTTTTCCGTATCTCTTTCTTAAAAAAACGGTCAGTTCGGAACCAATTTGACCTAATGCGCCGGTAATTAATATTTTGTTCATTTCCTCTCCTTTTATTTAGTTTTTAATAAGCAAAATAAGCTTAACCGAAATATCAACCTGAAAAGATTTATATTTTAAAGGTATAATTTAAAAATTCATAAATGTTCTAAATTTAATAGAGAGTGTCTATTCCGAATAAAGACATATTTTTATCTGATTGATAAAGTGCATGGCATGGTCTGTCATAATTTTTTTTGATTTCGCCGAGTCCTTATTTTCCAATGCTTCTATAAGTTTTTCTATATCTCGGGGAATGTGCCGGGAATAAATATCATTTTCTTTGGCAAAATACCAGAGTCGTCCAATTTGATTCCTCAATCTTTTTAAGGTTTCAAAGAGAGATTGATTTTTTGTTGAGGCATTGAGCAAATCATGAAACTCAGCATCTAATTGGATTAAATTTTTCCGGTCGTCTTCTTTTTTTATTCTACCCAGAAGGGCTTTCATTTTATCTAATTCTTCGGAAGTTATCCTTTGAGAGGCCAATTTACCTGCAAGGCCAACCAAAAAGAGTCTAATTTCAAAAACATCTTTCAGTTCCTGTAAACTTATATCAGTGACATAGATGCCATTGTTGGGGATAATGTGAACTAGTTTTTCAGCTTCTAAAAGGATTAAGACTTCTCTTACGGGCATGGGGCTGACACCAAACTCTTTTGCTAATTCTTTGATGTTGAGTATCTGCTTTGGCTTGTATTCTAAAAAAACGATTCTTCTCTTGAGTTCTGCATAAATTTTTTTATTTGCCATTTTTTTACCTATATATTAATGATATAACAGTAATATATCAATAATATAATTTTGTGTCAATATTAGTAAAAACGTTTTTAACGAAATAAATGGTAGATTTACATGAATTAAAGTAAAATAAAAAACAATAAGAGGGCAAAATACAAAATCTGTTTCAACTAAACTTGTTAAATAAGATAATGTGAATAATATAAACTCAATTTTCGATGGCATGTAAAATATTTATGTATTTACTTTATTGCGAAAAAAAATATTTATAGTAATTTTGAGCAATCAAATATTAATTTTAAGAAGTATGTCGTCAAAGAATGATGGATAGGCAAGGAAAAATATTTTAAATTAATATATTTCCTGATATGATATAAAGTATTTATGCTGGATATAGGTATACCGGTTTATTTTTTTAGTCAAATTGGCAAATATGTTACGATGTTATAAAAACAGATTGAAAATTTTCAGAGGAACATCTATTAATGATGAAATAGTCTATCTTAACTAACTGGTTTATACTGTTTTTGTTATTGCATCCTTGAATCTTTTTCAACTATCTAAGGACTTGATTCTTTTAATAAAAAAAGATATATTTATAAAATTGAATGACTTAAAAAAATATTTTTACACTATTGCAAGATTTCATACGTTAGATTGCTGGATATTTCTGAAAAAAGAGCGAAAAGAGATTTAAAAAATATTTCTGGTAGCTTCTTAATGGCTTACCATTGGTTTGATGAGTTTTTATTTATCGCTATTCTTTTTTCGGAAAATTGTTTATTGGGAGTTGTATTATGATTTTTGTATTCCTTTATTTAATAATAACAGCCATAATCTTTTTCTTTGTCATTACTCTTATTTTTATTCCTTATGGCTTCACCATGTATTCGCTGGTTACAATATTTACTGTGCCACAGCAAATATTAAATATTGCCAGAAATAAGGATATTCGCAGAAACCACGCCTTGGAGCATGCTACCTCGAATATATTAGAAAAATATGCAGGAAGACCATTGCCTATTTCAGGTATTGCTCAAAAAAATGGTTTCATCATATCCGGATTGGGAGATCCGGAGATGATTATTGAAGCAGCTCAAGAAGGATTACGTTTATTAAAACAAGGAAAATGTTCCCTGGCTATACATAGACGGTGTGGAACCAGTATTGCTATTGCAAATTTTACTGCAGCGGTTATTTTTTTATTGATATTAATTCTAACGGGCTATTTCAGTGTTTTAAGTATAATTATTTCTTTATTTTTAGCCAATGTATTGGGAAGAAATTTCGGTTCATTTATTCAAAAATACTTTACCACTTCCTGTGATGTTGAAAACATGCATATTGTTGGGATAGAGCCGGAGTTTAAAAGAGACATCCCTCAAGGAATGCTCTTGAATCATATGCCCGATGGATATTTTGTAAGGACCAATCAGGATAAAATAATCGAATGGTAAAATTTGAAAGAATGGTAACCGATGGTTTGTATTTGAACGGATTATTGGTCCTTTATGATAAAGCAGTAAATTAAAAATAACAGAAAAGGAGAAATGAATTATGAAAACAATTGACGAATTAGAAGTTACCGGTAATAAGAAATTAGTATTATCTATTGGAGAATTTAGAGGAGCGGAAAGAGTGGACCTCAGACAATATGTGAAGGTAAAGGATGAATTTATCCCTACACCCAAAGGAATCAATTTTAGCGCAGAATGGATAGATGATTTTGTAGATATGGTGAAAAAATTAAAAGATATCGAATAGAATTAAAAAAAGATAAAACATAGAAAGGTTGAATGATGAGTACAATAAACTATTTACAAGCTTCTGATAAAACAATAAGTGATATAAAATCTAAAGGTGCTTTTTTAGTAGTAAAATCGGAAATAAATGATTTGGTAAATGTTATGACGATTGGATGGATTTCTATGGGATTTATATGGGGAAAGCCTATTATGACAGTCATGGTTAGAAAGAGTCGCTTTACTTATCAACTGATTGAAAAAGCGACCAGTTTTACGGTGAGTATTCCTAAACAAGGTTTAAAGGAAGCCCTCATTTTTTGTGGAACAAAATCCGGAAGAGATTTTGACAAATTGAAAGAATGCAGTCTGAGTATCGCGCCTGCAAAGAAAATTACTACCCCCATTATCAATATTCCGGGAGAGCATTATGAGTGTAAAATAGTATGTAAAAGCGAAATGCTTTCTGAGTGTTTATGTGACGAATATAGAGAAAAACAATACAAGGATAATGATTTTCATACTTTTTATTTTGGAGAAATAACTGAACATTATCATATTTAGATTGACTGTGGTTTAAAAGTAAAATATCCCTAAAATTTTCAACAAAAAGAAGGATTATTGCAGTTAAAAATAGAAAATAATATTAAACAAATATTCTTCAAGGTTTGAAAAATGATATAAAAAAAAGGAGAGGATGCTGGTGTAAAATTTCACTAATGCCTTGATAATAGAAGGAGGTGATTTGTAAATCAGCTGAATAATCGGAACTGATTATGTCTTTATTTAAGAAATTTTAGGAGGATTCTTCAGATATGCGTAAATATAAAATAAATAATAAATTATTGATTCTATTATTTTCTTTCTTAATGATTGTTGGTTGTGTTTTTTCTGTTTTTTCTGCTGAGAAGGAAATTGTTGTTCTTAGTATAAATGACTATCATGGCGCCCTTGCTCCTGCCGGGAAAAATGTTGGAGCCGTGAAACTTGTTGATGCCATTAAAGTTGAAAAAGCAAAAAATCCAAATGGAACCATTGTGGTTTCGGGTGGTGATAATTATCAGGGCAGTGCAATGTCGAATCTTTTATACGGTGAACCGGTATCGGCTGTATTTAAAGAAATGGGAATAGAGTTATCTGCAGTCGGCAACCATGAGTTTGACTGGGGCACTGATAGGATCACTCAATGGGCAGAAGATGGGGGATTCAGTTTTGTATGTACAAATATTTACGATAATAGAACCAATCAACCCGTTGATTGGGCAGAACCTTTTGCCATTATCGAAAAGGAAGGAGTAAAGGTTGGATTTATTGGTTTGGCTACGCCAAGAACCGCATATACGACTCTAAAAGCTAATGTAGTAAATTATGAATTTAAAGACCCGGTAGAAGTCATTTCCGATTGGGTACCCAAAGTGAAAGATGCAGGAGCTGATATTGTAATAGCTTTAACCCATCTTGGTTCATACCAGGACGCAGAGGGAAATATTACCGGTGAAGCTGCCGACCTATGTGAAGTGGATGGCATAGATGCAGTAATATCTGCACATACCCATCAAAGGGTTAGTGGTTTAGTAAATAATAAACCTCTTGTGCAAGCTTATTATTCTGGTCGTTCAGTTGCTAAATTAACTTTTATTTTCGATGAGAATAATGAACTTATAAGCGTAGAACCTTCTTTGGATAATTTGTATGAAAGAGCGGATACTCTCAAAGATGATGCTGGCACTTTAGTAATCTATGAGACATATGAAGATGAATTAAGCCCTGTTTTAGGAAAAGTATTGGGAAAAACAACAGTTGATTTGGACCATGATAGATATGCCGGACCATCTTTATTGGGAGAATGGGCATGCGATATCATGAGAGAAAAAGCAGGAGTTCAAATTGCCATGACTAATGGTGGGGGGCTAAGAATTCCCATTCCAGCAGGAAAAATTACTGCAGGGATACTATATGAAGTGATGCCTTTCGATAATACCCTATACACCATGAAATTATCAGGTGCAGATGTAAAAGCGAATATTGAGCACGGCATCATGAATGAAGATGTTGGATGGGTGCAAATTTCTGGGGTCAAAGTCATCTACGATCCCGAGGCAGAATCAGGCAATAGAATAACAAGTATGACTTTGGAAGATGGAACACCTGTTACAATGGATGGCTACTATACGGTAGTTACCAATGATTTTATGTTTACCGGTGGAGATAACTATAATTTTGAAAATGCCGTTGATGGATTAAATACCTTCATACCAATTAGGGATGCAATGATGGAATCTGTCGAGCAAGCCGGAGAGATATCCCCCGTAAAAAAGGAATGGTTATCAAAATTAAAATAATAAATAATGGCTATCAGATAATTTAATTACACAAATAATGATTGGAATTAATGCTTAATAGGGGTCAGGTTTTAACAGTTGGTGCGAATAGAGCGGTATACTCTACAAGATTGACAGATGTCAAAGGTTATAACCTGACCCCTATATTGTTTTCTGCTATTTTGTAGCATGAAATTCATTCGATAAAAAATAGGATCCTGAATGTAAATTGCTTGAAATAATTCTTTACAAAATATTAAATACAAAAAATTTAAGGGTAATGCTAAAAGGATGCGCACAATATGAACAAAAAGCTATATTTTATCTTCATAATATGTTTTACAATTATTTTTTTAATGATATTTTTTTGTTACATTGATAATCAAAATAAAAAAGAGATTGAGAATAAAGAGATAAATTATGTGAGAGCCAAAGTGTTGGAAGTAATTGGCAGTGATTTAACCGAACAAGAAAATATACCCGGTGTTTATATAGGAACTCAGAAATTAAAAATCGAGATATTATCTGGGAAATTTAAAGGTCAAAAATTAACCTTAACCAATGCTCGATTGCATGGTGATTTAGTATATGATGTCGTTGCAGAAGATGGTATGGAAATTGTACTTGCCGTAAAAGAAGCAAAAGAGAAACCGCCAGTTATGGTCATTGATGCTTATGCAAGGGATAAAGTGATTTATTTATTAATTTTTGTATTTATTATTGTATTAATTCTAGTTGGCAGGTTGAAAGGGTTCATGGCATTGATTTCATTGATTATTACCGGATTAATGATATCTTTATTCATGCTTCCTATGATGTTTAAAGGATACAGTCCGGTCTTGTTAGCTGTTATCACTGCAATGGTTGTCATATTTGTTTCTTTAACGTTGATAGGTGGATTAAATAAAAAAAGTTTTTCCGCGATAATAGGAACAACAATAGGTGTATTAATTGCAGGAATTACTTCACTGATTTCAGGGAAATTTGCTCATCTTACAGGAATTACCGGAGAGGCAAGCGAGCAGCTGATCTATTTGGTCAGTGATTTTCCCATCAATATAAAAGGTATCATGTTTGCAGGTATTATCATATCTTCTCTGGGGGCTGTAATGGATGTGGGCATGTCGATAGCTTCTGTTATCTTTGAGATACATCACAAAATACCCGAACTCAATAAGGCAGACCTTTTTAAATCAGGGATGAATGTTGGAAAAGATATTATTGGAACGATGGCTAATACTTTGATTCTGGCTTTTACGGGAGGATCTCTATGTGTCATGATACTTTTAATGGCCTATGATATGCCTTATTTTCGAGCCATAAATCTCAACATGGTTAGCACTGAAATTATCCAGGGCCTTTCAGGAAGCATAGGGTTAATATTGACAGTACCTATTACGTCTTTTGTATCCGTATTGCTTATAGAAAAATCAACCAAGCATGCCAATTAGCATCCAAGAAAACTAATTTTTCTTTTCATTTTCAAAAAGAATTTTTTGTTTAGATAATATTGCAATATCTTAAAAGAGATTTCTTTCTCAATAGACTTTAATTGCTACAAAATATTTTCCTAAAAAAATTTGTTTTTTAGGAAAATTAGTGGTAGACTTTAACTGATATTTATCCCTCGTCTGTTAACTTCCTTTTAAAATCTTATTAATATCGCATGTTCTGTGATTAAAATAAATATTATTTTTTTTAAGGAGAACACATAAAAATTGATTCGGACGCTGAAAAAGACGTTTCAGTATCTTCAAGGTATTTTTTTGCCATTTTGTTCTATCGAAAATCCTTATATTTTTTCTCAAACACACCCAAAAACATTCTTCGAGCATAATTACTTATTAAAATTTCTTCCAATATT
>Ga0272442_10000350_pt1 | contig 76409 bp, 71 predicted proteins | sample SSMForm2O_FD_200262 | JGI IMG/M metagenome (GOLD analysis project Ga0272442, IMG submission 200262) | Marine sediment archaeal communities from Little Sippewissett salt marsh, Falmouth, MA, United States - SSM-Form-2O | ecosystem: Environmental > Aquatic > Marine > Wetlands > Sediment ...
TTGCCTGATCATCATAGCCATCAAAATGAATGGTATGCCCATCCATGCCCAATCTTTTTTCTTCACCACTAATGATGGCTAAATTTCTTACATAGTCAATATCTTCTTTTGAATCATCGATAACGGTCACTTTTTCCGGTTTGCATAACTCTATTGCTTCTTTGACTTTTTCAATAATATATTGGTTGTTTAATTGTTCTAGTTTTTGCAGATTGGCTTTATCCATGATTATGGCTCCCTTTTTATTCAATGATAAATATTTATTTGGTTGAGCTGATAATACAAATGATTTCAACAAACTTAAGAGCGTAACTAAAAACATCATCCGATCTAACTATTTTTCTTTAACATAATTATTTAAATCTCTCTAATGGGAATATACTTTAATTATTTCCCCATATCCTTGAGAAACGATTATTTTCCCCTCCTCAAAAACAATATTGCCTCGAACTATGGTCTTTTCAGGAATACCGAAGACTTCCCATCCATCATAGACCAGTGCACTATCTCTGCATCTGGTAAACATTTTATCCTTGGATATTTTACCTTTGTTTTCTGGATCGATAATAACAAAATCAGCATCTGAGCCAATGGCAATGGTACCTTTCTTTGGAAATAAACCGAATACTTTTGCGGGATTTTCACAAATAAGTTCCACCATTTTTTCCAGTTCCATTTTGCCCTCTTTTACTGCAGTAAAAAGTAAGGGTAATCTAGTGGACAAACCTGGAAAACCTGCAGGAGGAGTAAATATGTCCTCATTTCCCCTTTCTTTTTCCGCTTTGGTATAAGGGGCATGGTCACTACCAATGATATCAATACTTCCGTCATTGACCATTTCCCACATACCCTGACGTTCTTCTTCGCTCCTTAAGGGAGGATTGACTTTTGCAAAAACGCCTATTTTGTTAAGGGCATTTTCATTAAGGAATAAATAGTGAGGACAGGTTTCTGCAACAACATCTACGCCTTTATATCTAGCTTCATTGACCAATTCTACTACTTCCGGAGTAGTAATATGACATATTTCCACTTTCGCACCGGTTTTTTCCGCAAAAAGTAAAATCTTTGCTGCTGTCTCTATCTCTACAACCGGTGGACGGGATCTTCCGTGATATATTGGAGATGTTTTTCCTTGTTTTCTGAGTTTAGATATATTTTTTTTGATCATATCGTTATTTTCAGCGTGAAATGCAATCATAACATCTGTTTGAGCCACTTTTTCCATTAATTCATATTGGTCCCCTGTGTTTGGTGCGGTTAGCCCGATAAATTCTTTTTCTCTTCCCGGAGGCGCTTCATGTAAAAAAGTTTTAAAAGCAACAATACCCGATTTAGAACAAGAAATGATATCATCCAATCTATCTGTTCCCGCTGCACCAAAAAAAGCAATATCAACAACCACTTCTTTATCTGCAATATTCATCCTATTTTTCACTATTTCAGGAGAATGAGGAGGGGGAGCAGAAATCGGCATTTCAATAATCGTTGTTACTCCACCCAATGCTGCATCTTTTGAGCCACTTTCAAAAGTCTCTCTTTCATCATGTCCGGGAGCCCGAATATGAACATGTGGATCGACTGTACCAGGCAGGACCATCTTGCCTTTTGCATCAATCACTTTCTCCCCTACTAAATCATCTCTGCTTATTGTTGTGATAATGCCATTTTTTATGCCAATACTACAATCATCAAGTCTGCCATTAATAAATATATTGTCAGATTTAACGACTAAATCATACTTTTTCATTTAATAAGCCTCCTAATTTTTTAATTTATCATACATCTTTGAGTACAAAATCTCCACCCATGTTTTACAAATTCATTTCTTTTGAATATTTTATAAGGATTGATTTATCTGCATATCATTTTTTTCACTTATAATAAAATTTTATTATCCTCAAATCCAAACTATCGCTATAAAAATCTACTTTATTGCATAGATGAAAATCTTAAGAATTAATTTTTTTGTAAATTATTTCGTCAATTATTACATCCATAATAAAAATCAATTTGCACCACGACAATCTTAAATTTTTTTATTTATGAAGTGTTTTTGGTCAATGAGAAATATTGCTGCTAATTCTATTAAAATTTTAATGATGAATCCCATTTATTTTTATTCGCGACCTTTCAAGATTGGGCTATTAGATGGAAAAGTTAAAAAAACTTGCTTTTTTCCCCTAATATTTACTTTTATTTTCTTATCCGCATAACATCAATGTAGTTGCTAATTTTGTATTATTTGAATTCTTTGCAAGTTTCTGGTTCTAAAAATCTCTGAATCTCAAATTCATAACCACCAGGTCCTTTAAAGAAAAAACATTCAACCGGAAAATTTTCTGGCTTTTGAATAGGGGTTTTCATTTTTACTCCCTGGGAAAGAAGATGTTCGTAACAATCCTGAACATTATCGGTTACAAGAGTAATAAGCACAGCACTCATATCCTGAGCCTTGCAATGGCCTTTTTTCTCATCCACAATTCCAATAAAAGCGCCTTTTGCAATACGGTAAATAATGGCATCATCTTGGTCGTCTACAGTTTCAAGATTCAATATGTTTTCAAAAAAATCCTTAGCTTCGTTAAGATCTTTATAATATAGAAATGTTATTTGGGAATTTAGTTTTAATTTTTTCATTGACACTCCTATTATTAATTTTCCTTATATATTTCTTCAGACAGATGGACCATAAAGTCCTTTTTTACTTGTTTTTCCTCCACATGCAATTAATGCTTCAGCAAAACGTACCCCATATGGGATTCCATCAATGACAGGTAAACCAACTTCTCGGCTTACTCTTTCTGCTAATCCGGCAAAGCCGGCACATCCAAGAGTGATAACCTCTGCCGCATCTTCTTCTATTGCTTTACGAGCTACTACAATAATCTTATCAGTCATATTTCCAGGACCATCTACCTCAATAGATCGAACAGAAGCACAACGGGATTCAAAGCCGAGCTTTTTAATAAACCGTTTTTTCATAGAAATTCCTCTTGGGCCCATTTGAATAACTGAAAATTTTCCTCCCAACATCATGGCAGCTAACATAGAAGATTCACCGATTCCTATGACAGGCTTTTCGGTGGCTTCCCGCATAATATCTATATTTGCATCACAGGTGCAAGCCAATACAAAGGCATTAAAATCCTTTTCATTTTTTCGAAGAAGTTGTAACATGCCTGGTGCACAGAGAACTTCGTCTATATGATTATCGATAAACATAGGAGCATTGGGAGCGTTTTTACATACAATTGTAGTTCCCTCAGAAGCAACTTTGATAGCTTCTCTGTTTATCATCTCTGTAAATTTCTTATCAGCATTAGGATTGATTATGAATATGTTCACTATTACCTATTCTCCTTTTCGCATTTATTAAAAAATTAGGAATTATTGTGGACTATTATATGATTTCTTAATCTTAAAATCCTTTGAAGCTCTTTTTTAATTATTTTTAGCAATATTCTTATACCAATTTTCAGGAAAAGTGTAAGCCTCTTCAAACTCATCTACTGGAACAAGCACATCAATGTCAAGAAGTTCTGTAACAAAAACCTGCATACAGCCAAATACTTTTGTTCCTTTCACCATATGTCCACCAAAAACCGCTGTATCCCAGGCGCCACCTGCAACAAAATGCATGGCAACAAAAGGTTCCTCTCCGCCTTTTCCATCCGGTCTTTGCCCTATCATGCCTCCAATAGAACAAAGCATGCTGAGATTATGATTTACCGCTATTGTTTCATTGTGCAATTCTTCAGGATTTTCGTTGTTTGGAGTCCAAACATAATATTTACAGGGTTTAAATGCCCCCATAAAGGTAGCATGTACCTTACCAAATCGAATATTGTGTTCTCTGGCAAATTTCTCAATAGCCAATACTGGGTCAGCACCTGTTGTCATTCTTACAATAAACTCTCTTCCCCGTCTTGTCTCACAGGAATGATATTCAGCAGGATGGCTTGCATCCAGCTGCCATTTCTTTTTTTGTGCCATTTAAATTTCTCCTTTTTTAACATAGTTAAATCTTATATTTTTCTCTTTTTTAAGGTGAAATATTTTAATTTACTTCACTGGTTGCTGATATATAGAATAATTTGCTAATAAATAATAAATTTATTATACTTTATATTCTTTCTCCAAAGGGTGGGCATATAGTCCACGTTTTGATTGCACAATGCCAGCTTCTGCCATAGCTTCAGCATATTTAAATGCAATTGAAGTTGGATCAATGACCACAATATCAAGTTCTTTTGCTATTTTCTCAGCATATCCAGTCATTCCGGCACATCCGAGAATAATTACTTCAGTACCGTCTTCTTCGACTGCTTGTTTTGCCACTTCCATAATGTGTTTTTGTGCAAGGGCCGGTTTTGCATCAGTTTCAGTGACTGTCATTCCTAATTCTCGAACTGATGCTAAATTAAAGAGAAGTTTATTGCGCCAAACATCGTTATATTTACTGGGAATCCTTTTTTTCATTGGTGTTAAAATAGTAAATTTATGCCCAAGCATAGAAGCCACGTGAAGGGAGACTTCCTGTATTCCCACAACCAATATATCCGAAATCTCTTTCATCGCAATCAATCCGGGATCAGAAAAACATGCAATGATAACTGCGTGATATTTTTCCCTGTTCGCTTTTTTTGTCAGTTCCATGCAGTGAAAAGCAGCTAAAGTTTCATCATAAGCTGATTCTATAGCTACCGGTCCCTTGTCAGGACAAATGACAGTCAACTCTGTTTCGGGTCGCTTAATATTTTCTAAAATCTTTCGGATATGATTCGTCATATCCACTGAACTATTTGGATTTATTACCATAATCTTCATTGCTTGCCCCTTCCTCTCAAAATATTACGACCGGCTTGAACTACTTCAGGAATGTTCTTTTTTGTTTTTCCGGTACAATTTTTTATTTGTCTTTCTTTGCTCCTCTCTTATTATCAAAAATAAAATAACGCTATCAATATTTTATCTTTATGATTTACAAATCATATTTTTTGACGTTGTATTCATCATCTTTACATGATACAAATTATTTTAGATTTATCTTTAACCCATTTTCAATAACACTCTTCTGAGAAGCAAAACCTTTTAATCTGTACTTTCAATAAATCAATATACTCTTATTTGTAATTTTATTTAAGGACTAAAATGTCAACAAACCAGATTTTATAAAAAATGTCATATCTATGTAACATGAATACATTTTACCCTCTCATCATTTCCTTGGTCAATTAAACCATCAACCAACAGTAAAAGTAAGGTGAACTTAAAACTAAAATTCTATCCCCTCTAAGAAGGCAGGACATTCCTTTACATACAAAATAGCTAATACATCAATAGATTTGCGCCTTCTTAATTGTAGCAGATATGCTATTTTAAAATATATAACTAAAAAAGTATATTCTACATTACTTTTCAATTAATTTTCCACATGCTGATAGTTTTTTAGCTATATCATGTAAACCAAGTTTTTCCAGCCCTGATTTTGTTTGTTTGCCAGTCTTTTTATCCCATCCCCATCGTTCGTAAAACTCGTTAAGCATATGATTATATTTTTCTTCATCGATTTTAAGTCCTTTATATGGACCGGTTTTCACTTCTTCTTGTATGAAACGCCTTGGAGGTAAATCATCTTGACGGGTCATGTCGGTATGAAGTGCGTTAAATGCTACTTCAAGGTTTCTCCCTATCATTGCATAATGATCCATTAATTCATCTTCGGTTAAATCTATACCCATTCCTGAGTTAATTAGCTCTAAAAAATCAACTATATTCAAGAAATTAGCACCGGACCAGGTTCCTATGTAATTACAAATTCCAAGGTTATCTTCTAATTCTTTCGTTTTTCCCTGCCATACTACTCCAGCTGTCTGATTAGAGTAATCAATAACATTAAAATTTCCAGGCCGGGGTTTTGGACCATATCGATTACTTCCCATTGTCGCTCCCCTTAAGTGCCTTCCGGCAACAGGCGAAGTAGATACTGCAAGAGCCCAGGCTTTTGGAATGCGAAAAGGTTCAAGAGAAGGTTGTCCTTTTACCTGGATAAGATAATATTCGGACTGATTCCCAATTTTTTTCGCAGCTTCCACCATACCATCTGCTAATAAATCACCAATCCCTTCGCGGTAAGCTAATTTTTGAATCATCTGAATAAATGCGTTACCATTTCCCCAATGCAACTCTAAACCATCCGTATCTTTTTTTGTAATAATCCCCTTTTCATATAATTCAAAGATCCATGAAAGCCCTGCTGCAACATAATCTCCATCAAGACCTAATTTATTCGTAAGCAACCAAGATTCCACAACGGTATCCGGATCGGAAATATCAAATCTACAGGCATGACCCATGATTGTATTGATCCAAAATCCTTCGCCTTGCGTTCCCTGATATTTTCCCTTATTTATTTTCATAAAAGGCATACAGCCAATGGGACAAGAATGACATGCTCTGACACCATCCAAAAAAGAAGGAACGCCATCAAAAGAATTCATTAATTTTATCCTTTTCTTTTTTTCCCATTGATCATCTTGACCATTTCTAACTACAATATTTGTATTCCAACCTTCCCATTCTGGATTAGAATAAATATTAAATGGTACCTTCCGCATCATTTTAGAATTAGGTTCACTCTTGCATTGCGCATAACATCTATCAATAATTCGCATAAATTGCTTTGGCCGGGCAACCCTTAACTTACCATGCCCTCGTACCACAATTGCTTTTAGATTTTTATCGCCCATGACACAACCAATACCTGATCCAGCAGCAGCTTTTGCCGTATCTATCATAATAGCCGACCCTTTTACTCTGTTTTCTCCTGCTGGTCCTATACACGCGATTTTAATCTGCTTATCGCTTATTTTTTTTCGAAGTAGTTTTTCAGTTTCATAAACATCTTTGCCCCATAAAAAATTGGCTTCTTTGATTTCAACTTTTTCATCACTAATATATAAATAAACTGCCTTTCTTGATTTGCCTGTAATAATAAGATTATCATATCCTGCATATTTTAACTCCGGTCCCCAAAAACCACCCACATTTGAAGAACCTTTTCCCCCGTTGAATACATTGATGCTAGAGATATCTACTCTACAAGATCCCGGAACCATTGTTCCAACCAGAGCACCTACGCCAAAACAAAGCAAATTATCAGGGTCATCCCATTTAACATTTTTAGCTATTTCATTTATCATGATTAAAGAATTAATTCCTCTGCCACCTAATGTTTTTTCAGCATATTTTTTAGTATCTTCAGTCCATATTTTTTTATTGGATAAATTGATGCGCAAAATTTTACCTGCAAGACAACCTTTGATGTCTATCTTTTTAACCACGATTTTTCACCTCTTTTACCATTTGAAGCGCTCCATAAATACAGTATTTGACGCATAACGGTTCTTTCTCATCAATACAATGGTCACAAGATTTATCTATTGTCCATTCTATGGTGCCATTTTGGGGATTTCGGGAAACAGAAATACTGCTTTTTTCAGGCCAAAAGGTGTTGGTGTGATGAAAAGAACAAATCAACTGGCAGGTCTTACAGGCATAACATAAATTGCTATTTCTAATAATCTTCATTTGTTCTCCTTTTGATAAACGCTACAACAAAACCATCTGATAAAATTTATACAATTTAAGATAAATACTTGATTATTCGTGAACACTTATTATAAATTCTAACACTATTCTTCCTTTCAAAAAAGAGTTACAATGCTAATATATCTCCTTTTGTATTAATATTATTTTTTCTCCAATAATTCTTTTCCGGCAATTCCCATTTCTGTCATTTCGTAGGGATCAAGAATTTTTTTGAGTTTGCTTTCATCCAACAATTTATGCTGTAAAATGACTTCCCTTATACTTTTTTGCTTTTTCAATGCCTCTTTTGCTATTAGGCAAGTTTTTTCATAACCAATATGTGGATTTAATGCGGTTATCACACCAACACTTTTATCTACATATTCTCTACATTTTTCTTCGTTAGCAGTTATGCCCTTTAAACATTTTTCCACAAATGTATTTTGAACATTTGTCATAATATCAAAGGTTTGCATCAAATTAAACGCCAATACTGGCTCCATTACATTTAGTTCCAGCTGCCCCGCCTCAGAAGCTAAGTTAATGGTTAAATCATTACCTATGACCTGGAAGGCTACCTGGTTAACAACTTCAGGTATTACCGGGTTAACTTTGCCTGGCATAATTGAAGATCCTGGTTGTACTTCAGGTAAATTTATTTCCAAAATCCCACATCTTGGTCCGGAGCCCATCAATCTTAAATCATTACTTATCTTGGAAAGTACTACCGCCCAAGTCTTAATAGCAGAGGAAACCTCTACAAAAACATCAGTATTTTGCGTTGCATCAACTAAATCCTCTGCAATAGTGATATCAAAACCAGTTATTTCCCTTAAATTATCTATTACATGCAAAATATATTGAGGATCAGCATTTAGACAAGTTCCAATAGCTGTTCCCCCCATATTCACTGTTTTTAGGTTATTAATTGAACTTTTCATTCTTTCCCTGGATCTCTTTGTTACATTTGCATATGCTAAAAATTCTTGTCCCAATCTAATAGGGATTGCATCTTCCAATTGAGTTCTTCCCATCTTCAAAACATGGTCAAATTCTTTGGATTTTTTTCTAAAAACTTTTTCAACTTTTTCTGTTGCTTTCAATAATTCTTCGCTTTTCAATAAAAGAGCTATCTTTATGGCAGTGGGAACAGCATCATTCGTTGATTGAGACATATTAACATGGGTTAATGACGAAATTACTGAATAGTCACCACGATTCCCTTTTTCATATAATTCTAATGCCCGATTTGCAATAACTTCATTGATATTCATATTCATTGAAGTTCCTGCTCCACCTTGAATTGGATCTAGCAAAAATTCATCATTGTGTTTACCAGCAATAACTTCTTCGCTGGCGCTTAATATAGCATGTGCACGTTTTTCATCCAGTAAACCAACCATCATATTAGCTTTCGCAGCAGCTTTTTTGACCATTCCTAACGCTTTAATTAATTCTTTATCCATTCTATAACCGGTAATATGAAAATTCTCTATCGCTCTGAGTGTTTGGATACCATAATATGCCTCTCCTGGAATTTTCCTTTCTCCAAGTAAATCTTTCTCAATTCTAAATTTCATGCTTAAATCCTTTCTATTTATATTTAGTTACAAAATTATAACAAACGCATATCTTGTTTTAATGCTTTTTGCATTTTTAATTGTTGATTAAAATAATTTTTTTAATATTTCGCTCTAATTTCAAATCAATATAATTCCATTATATGGAATACTGTTCCATATAATGGTATAAAAATATATTTATTCCCTAAATTTATTTTATAATTTTTTATACTATTATTCTGATCATTCGGATGTAATTATAAAATGAAAAAATCTCAGGGGATTGCAATTAAATTGCAATCCCCTGTGTATTTATTTTACCTATTTTTCCATTCCGGAGCTGGGTAAATTGGTGCATTCTCTTGTGATTCTTCTGGGTATACAATAACATAGTCACCGTTTTGTACCTGTACGACGGGATGCGGCCATCTAATATTTTGTCCTTTTTCGTTAAAAGCAATTGCCGGCCAGGTTGCGAGTTCAACATCAAGGCTGGATAATGCTTCTCTAACCTTTTCGGTTTCAATCGAATCGGCTTTTTCAATGGCTAATTGTAATAATGTACCAGCAGCACTTGCACTGGAAACATGGTATTCCGGCATGTAATCTTCACCGAACATATCTTTGCAAGCTTGTACATAATCAGCAGTCGTCCCAAATACTTCATCGCTGGTTTTCATCCCGGGCAACCACCATTCGCCTTCAAAAGCATATTCAGCATCTGCTCCTAACTCCTCAATAAAACTGGGAATCATGACTCCGACCGAGAATGCATACATTTTAGGATTAATATTTAATTCTTTACATTGCCGTATTACCATCAAGCTGTCTGCTGTATAACCAGCATCGGCTAAAATATCAGGATTTAAATTTTTCACTTTAGTAAGTAAGGCCGATATATCGGTGGCACCTGCAGGATATTTTTCAAAAAGCACCACTTCGAAACCTAATTCCGTACATTTATCCCTGAATCCTTCGGCACAACTTAATGGGAATAGATCATTCGCAACAATTATAGCAACCGTTTTAGGTTTTGGATTTAAATTTTCTGCCATATAGGCAATGGGAACCATCAACATGGGAGCTGGTGGAAGAATAGAAAATACGTTTTTATATCCTCTTTCATAAACATTAGTAGCATTTGCTTCCGGAGCAATGGTAATTTTACCGTATTTTTCTCCAATAGCAGTGGTAGCAAATGTAATTGAACTGGAGAATGGACCAAAGAGAAAGTCTACTTTGTCTTGAGTAATTAACTTTTCAGTTAGTTTTGCGCCTCTTACGGGAGTACTCTCATCATCATAATAGACCATTTGCACTTCATAATTTTTACCTCCCGCATTAATGCCACCATGACTATTGACCCAATTTGCCCATACCTCATATCCGTCTTTAACCAATCTTCCTTCATAGGCAATTTTTCCAGTTAAAGAAACTGCGGCACCAATTTTAATTACATTATCTGCAGCTAAAGCAGAACCAATTGACACGATCAAAAAAACACTAATCAAAATTGTAACTACCAATATTTTTTTCATTTTTTTCTCCTTTTTAATATAGATTTGAATTCAGCGCTAAATTACTTTTATTTGACATTTATCGCCTCCCCTCTTTATTATTTTATTAGAAAAAAACTTCGAATAATAACATAAAGTCTACCTAAAGGGTAAAATTATATACCCAAATAGGCAGTTTTTATATGTTCATTCTTGGCTAATTTTTCAGCCTTGTCATGAATAGAAACTGCACCTGCTTCCAAAACATACCCTCTATCTGCAATGTCAAGTGCTACATTTACATCCTGCTCAACCAACAATATACTAATTCCTCTTTCCTTTCTTAGCTTAGCGATGATATCTATTAGATCATCAACGATAACCGGTGCTAACCCTAAAGATAATTCATCGATAATAAGTAGCTGTGGATGCGACATTAAAGCTCTTCCTATAGCGCACATCTGTTGTTCTCCGCCGGATAGATTTCCTGCATATTTTTTCCTGTAACCTTTTAACACTTTAAATAAAGAATAAACAAGTTCTAAGTCTTCTTTTAAACTTTTATCTTTTTTTCTTTGAAAAGCACCCATTAAAAGATTATCTTCAACAGTTAACCCGGAAAAAAGATGTCTTCCTTCGGGTGCAAAACCGAGTCCCATTTTTATTCTTTCCGGAGAATTTTTTTTGATAATGTTTTTACCCGCATACATAATTTCCCCTGTAAAGGACGGAATAATTCCTACAATATTTTTTAATAAAGTACTCTTTCCTGCTCCGTTAGCCCCAATAACACAAACCACTTCTTTCTCTTTTACTTCCATATTAATGTCCCATAAAACTTGAATCGCACCATAGCCTGCATCAAGATGAGATACTTTTAACAATAGATTATCCTTCATTGTTAACCTCCTTCATCCCCTTAACATATCTTTTTCCTAAATAGGCTTCAATGACTGCCGGATCATTCACTACTTTTTGAGGCAGACCTTCCACTATTTTTTTACCATGGTGCAAAACAACAATTCTATCTGAAATTCCCATAACTGCTTTCATAATATGTTCTATATAAACAATGCTTAGTTCTTTTTCAATTCTAACCTTTTTGACTAATTTGCTTGCCTCTTCGACTTCCGTCGGATTCAAGCCAGCCATGACCTCATCTAAAAATACAACTTCCGGTTCCATTGCCAACACGCGGGCAAATTCCATTTTCTTCAAGTCAGGCAAAGTAATATCACTGACCAGAAAATCTTTTTTCTTATCCAACCCAACTAATTTTAGTATTTCCCCTGCACGTCTTGTTGCGTTTACCATTTTACTATCTCTATTTCCTCTACCAAAAAGAGAACCAACCAGTACATTTTCTTCCACGGTCATTCCCACTAAAGGTTTTACAACTTGATAGGTACGGGTTAAGCCCATTCTCGCTATCTGGAAAGGCTTTAAATTGGTCACATCAGATCCTTTAAAAAATACCTTGCCTGTTGTCTTTAAGTAGGCACCATTAACGAGATTAGTCACTGTAGTTTTTCCGGCACCATTAGGACCGATCAATCCTACTATTTCACCCCTTTTTACTTCAAAGCTAACATTATCTACTGCCTTTAAAGCTCCAAAATGCTTGCTTAAAGATTCTATTTTCAAAATCGTATTATTTTCTCCCATTTAGAGAGTCACCTTCTTTCGAACACTAATTTTTTTTCTTTTCAGTACATCGGTAATAGCGCTGATTACTCCTTTTGGAACAAAAATGACGATGGCAACAATCATAATGCCTAGTACGGCAAGATGGTATTCGAGAAATGCACTCCATGCAACCTCTGCAAATAATTCGATAATAAATGCGCCAATGATTGGCCCCAGAATACTTCCAGCTCCCCCAATGAGCATAATTACAATGGTATTTACCGCAATCATAACATCAAAGACTTCATCTGGACCGATAAAAGACATCCAGTATGCATAGAGTCCTCCGGCTATGCTAGTAAAAAATGCACTGATTGCCCATGCTGTTACTTTATGAAAAGTTGTATTGATTCCCATGGAATCAGCCGCTTCTTCATTTGCTTTTATGCTTCTAATTCCAAATCCAAATTTTGATTTTACCAAAAAGTGTATACTTAGAGTAGTAGTTACCATTAAGCCAAGCATAGCTAAATAAAAGTAGTTATAAACTACACCCGGAGCTTTATCAATGATTGGTAAGGTGGTACCCATTGCACCTCCTGTTATCTCGGTAGCATTTTGCACTACGGAGAGAAGGGCTCCACTCATTCCAATGGTAGCAATTGCAAAATAATGCCCACGAAGTCTAAGTACGGGCGTTCCCAGTAAAATACTGAACAATATTGCAGTCATTGCTGCCAAAGGAATAACAAGTACAAAAGGTAGGCCTTTACTCATACCGATCGCAGTCACGTAAGCACCTATTCCAAAGAACATTGCATTTCCAAAAGGAAGATAGCCCATATAACCGGACATAAGATTCATCCCTTGAGAAATAACTGCATACATAAAGATGGTCGTAAGAACTCTAACCCAATAGCCGGTCAAAAAGCGGGGCAAAAATACGAATAAGGCTATTGCTATGAATAATAAGAAAATATTTACTTTTTTATTTAACATCTACTCCACTCCTCTAATTTCAAATAATTCCTGAATCAAGCAAAAAACTTTTTACCCATAAGTCCATAGGGTCTCCAAAGTAAAACACTAACCATAATAACCATGCCAATAGCTTCTTGCCATTCTGAACCAATAAAAGAAGCGCCTGCAACTTCAGCAAATCCCAATAAAAGGCCTCCTGCAGCAGCACCCCAGATATTTCCCAAGCCGCCAAGTATGGCAATAATAAATACTTTTCCAACAATAACTCCTATAAGATGAGGAGAAAAGCTATAGATAGTTGCCCAAAGCGAACCGGTAATTCCTGCCAGAGCGGTTCCTACTGCAAAATTTATCATGTACATTTTTTCAACATCAATTCCCACTGCCTGAGCCCCTTCTTTATCCAGGGCAACTGCTTGAATTCCTTTTCCTGTTTTTGTTTTCATCATAAAAAGGTAGGTTAAGTATACTAATACCCCGGCTAAAAGAAAAGCTAAAAACTTTATCAAGGGAACATAAGCATTACCAAATTGAAAATTGCTACCTACATAAGATAAACGAATTGTACGATAATCCGCAGACCAAACTTTTAGAATAATATTTTCAATAATCAATCTTGTAGCATAAGTTAAAATCAGCGTGAAAACAATTCCACCTTTTAGAAAAGGTTGTAATAATCCCCGATATATTATTGCTCCAATAACAAAAAGAATAGCGCCAGACATTATCATGCTGATAAAAGGGTCGATTTGAAAAAAATTAAAAATTTCCAGAGAGATGTAAGAACCCAACATAACCATCGCTCCATAGGAAAGATTAATTATTCCACTAATACCCCATTGCAAGGAGAAACCTATACCCATTAAGGCATATAATCCACCTAGCAAAATAGCATTCACTAACATTTGTAATCCCATAATAACAAACTCCTTTGCCTTACTCTAAATAAAATAAATGTATTTTATTTAGAATTTTATATTTTTCTCTAATATTTTTTATCTAACTACCTCATAACAAATTAACTGCGACTAACTTTCTTTTTTGTGAGCATGTTGCAAATGAACAAACATCCTAAAATATCTAAGAATAAAGAGATACGAAAAAAGACTTTTAGAACATACTAACAAGTATTGAATAATTTAAATCTAAATAGTCACTAATAAATTAGGATGAAAGATACTAAATAAAGATGCATTTACTCTCATCAAATGATTTATTTGTTAATTAATCAACCCGTTTAAAATAAATCATCTAGTTCAGACTCATTTCCCTGTACATGTTTTCCGTTGGGTAATCAAAAAAATTGAAAAAGATCAATAAACAAATTCACTTAGATTTTAATCATTTTTTTACGCAAGAAAAAAGTCTATTTTGTTTCTTTTTGCTAATTTGCTATATATATTTTTATATATAGAATACATATCTTTTAATTGTATAAATGTATAATGAGACGCTTGCTTTAAGCAAACAATAACCATGAGAGTAAAATAGTTAAGACAAAATAAAACTTTTCGATGCAGAAGTCAAACAAAGGCAAGGATTTTAAATGTAATAAAAATTGGTTCATGCTTCATCTGCATAGTATACAAGGATGCAATATCTATCTTTGTTAAATTAAATAACTTGCCCTTTATTAATGAATTATAAACAATTTTAATGCTTAATGAAGTGGTATAATTTTAAAGAACAAATATGTGATACAGGCTTAAGTATAACGTATATCGAAAATTATTGATTTCTACATAAAAGATTTGTGAAATTGAAGTTTTGATTAAAATTCCTCTATTTTAGATACCATTTACTGACAGTCAAAAATCATTATTAAAATTAAATAATATGTTTGCTCCACAATTAGTACCTTAATTAAAAGGTACTAATTGTGGTTAAAGCAGATTCATTCTCGATTTAATTTACTTTATCAAAGAATTTTAAAAAAAACAAATATTTGTCATCGCCTTTAACTTAGTTGTTACATCAGATAGATGCTTCACATTTATTTGAATATCTTGAATTTTATTGAGTAAAAAATAGAAATCCCAAACTAATTCAGGAAATATTAATTCCAAAAGTATAAGTTTTTAAAATATTTTTTCATATTTATTAAAAATATATTACTATTATACTTAAATAATATTCATGTTTTAATTTCTTAACACACTTTTTTTACATTGTTAAATACTCTCAATGTAAAAAACTACATGTCATGAGAAATGAAATTTTTTGGTCATAATTGGAATAGTTAAAGGCCATTAAAAACAATAATTTTGATCCAATATTGAAACTATTTTATTGCATTAAAAGGTTATGAACTTAATCAAATCATTTTCTTGCTTGAGAATTTACATTTTTGTAACATCAATCAGGAGTTATAATACCAAGGTTTTTTCGAACCGTGAAGCTTTATATCCGGTTCCGTCCCAAAATCCTTCGATTTCATTTAATAATCCATAAATGTCTGCACGTTTTAGCATCTTTTCTGCTTCCAATTGTGCCATGTCGATTACATCTTTTTCATTTACAGTGAGAACCTTGCGATCTTCCAATTGGATACAAATCGTTATTTTTCGATATTTTACAAATTATTTAGTCTTTTTCAGATTTTCAAGCTTCCGACCAATTTATTTACATCATTGATTTCATTTTCTATCAGATATTTCTCTATTCCCTCTATGATATCCAGGGTGACATGGGGATTGACGAAATTGGCAGTACCTATGCTTACTGATGTCGCTCCGGCTATAATAAATTCAAGGGCATCCTGCGTATTCATAATGCCTCCCATGCCTATAATGGGGATGTTGACTGTCTGGAATACCTGCCATACCAGCCAAAGAGCCACCGGTTTAACTGCAGGACCGGATAATCCGCCTTTAATATTGGCCAGCCATGGTCTGCGGGATTTAATATCAATTGCCATTCCCAGCACCGTATTGATCAAGGAAATCGCATCAGCTCCTGCCTCTTCCGCCGCTTTAGCAAATACCCTGATATCGGTCACATTCGGTGATAATTTAACAATCAGGGGAAGGGTGGTGATTTTTCTGATCGCATCAATCAATCGATAAACTGATTGGGGATCCGTACCCCATTGTAACCCTCCCTTTTTTACATTCGGACAGGATATATTCACCTCCAGACCGGCAATGCCTGACTCTGTTGAGGCATCCTGAAGGTTTTCAGCCACTTTGACATATTCCTCAAGCGTATCACCTGAAAAGTTAATGATCACCGGTGTATGGATTTTTTGCAAATAAGGTAATTTTTCTTTTATCAAGGTTTCCACGCCTACATTCTGCAAGCCCACAGAATTAAGAATCCCTGAAGGCGTTTCAATGATCCTGGGAAGCGGATTCCCCAATTTTGGCTTCAAGGTAATGCCTTTTAGCACCATAGCTCCCAGCCTATTTAAATCAATAAACGGAGAAAACTCCTCACCGTAACCAAACGTCCCTGAGGCAGTCATAACCGGATTCTTCATCTTAATTTTTCCCACTTCTACTTCTATTTGAGTTTTGTTAATCATCCCATATCACCTCATTCGCCTCAAAGATTGGTCCATCAATACAAACCCTTTTATATTGATAGTCTTCTTTGTTGGCCTGTTGCTTTTTAATTCTTATTTTACAGACACAGGTCATGCAGGCCCCAATACCACAACCCATTCGCTCCTCTAACGATACCTGGCAAGGTGTATTACATCTTGCAGCCATGTCAGACACTTTTTTGAGCATGAGTTTTGGGCCACAAGCAAATATTTGGTCTGGTAACCATCCTTCTTTTATGGTTTTTTCTAATAATTCTGTAACAAATCCCTTGTGCCCATAGCTGCCGTCATCAGTAGCAGCTTCTACCTTAACCCCCAGGTTCTCAATACTTTTCTCACTGATTACCATGTTTTTTTTGGCAGCGCCTATCAAAACCCGGACTTCCCTGGCTTCAGTATATGATTTTTCTGCCAGGGCAAGGAGTGGGGCGATACCGATCCCTCCGCCTACGATTAAAATCTTTTTACTTCCTGGATCGATGCTAAAACCATTGCCAATGGGACCCATAACATCCAAATCATCTCCAACTTCCCTTTGACTCAATAACTTGGTACCTTCTCCCTTTACCTGAAACAGGATATGAATCTCTCCTTTCTTTTTGTCGATTCTATGGAGACTTATGGGACGACGAAGCAAAGGAAAATTATTTTTACTGCACTTAATATGGATAAATTGCCCGGACAGGGCATCTTTTGCTATAACAGGGGCTGATAATTTCATTAAAAAAATATCTGGAGCCACTTTTTCTCTGGATAAAATTTTGGTTTTTAAATTATAAATGATAGTCACCTTCTTTTTATTGTTTATTCTAAACTCTATAAAGACATTTAACAATCTTTGAATAAAGCAAATCTATGTCCTAAAATTAAAAAAATATAGAAAAAATTGCCTGAGTATTTATAATTCCCATAAAAATATTTTTATTCTGATTAAAATTAAAATCTGAATTATTATCCTAAAAGTAATAAATATTGCTTCTATCTTCAAAATGATTATTTAAAATGTTTTCCAATAAGGTTTTTTATTATAACTAAATTTTTCTTAATTCGTGTGATTTCCTCAGAAGTTGCCTTTTCTATATGTACTCCTGCAGATACAACGACCACTTGTTTTAACTGCTTTGCAAGCTCTTCCGCTAATGGCACAGCAAGGATATCATCTTTATGGGAAATAAGGTTAAACAAAGATGTTGTACAGCTCGTACTTCCATCCCCGGTAAGACTCGGCCTGGGAATACTCACTACCACAGTGCCAATATGAGATTTTTCGCCACCACCAAGATAAACATTGATTCCAGACATGGTTTTTACAACCACACTTTCTATGGTATATTTTCCATCTTTCACGCACTCACAAAAAACCTGATTTAATTTTGTCTTCATTGCTACTTACCCGCACATTATGTTATTTGACTTAAAGATGCTGCCAACGTTGAAAATTTTCAACTTTTATGCCGAAAAAATCACAGACTCTTCCAGTGGTTTGTTGAATCAAATCTTCTACGCTTTGGTATTTAACATAAAAAGCTGGAAGAGGAGGCATGATAATTACCCCGAGCCTGGACAGTTTAAGCATGTTTTCCAAATGAATCGGGCTTAGAGGAGCCTCCCTTACAAGGAGTATAAGCTTTCTTCTTTCCTTAATAGTGACATCTGCTGCTCTGATTAGAAGGCTGTCAGCAAAACCATGAGCAATACCAGAAAGTGTTTTCATGCTGCATGGTGCGATAATCATTCCATCGCTTTTAAAAGTACCACTAGAAATACTTGCAGCAAGATTATCGGCTTTATAGGAATAAGTGGCAAGAGCTTTGACTTGTTCTAGAGAATACTCAGTTTCTTCTTCAATATTAAAGCTGCCCCATTCACTAATAATCAAATGTGTTTCAACATTTTTTTTCTTTAGTTCTTTTAAAATATTTATTCCGAAAATTACACCCGAAGCACCGGTTATCCCAATCGTTAATCTCAAATTCCTACCCTCCTCTAATAAAAGATAGTGAAACTCTTTTCATCTTTTTCAGCTATTTTAGATGACCGCAATTTATTTTAAATTTAATCATTGTAAAATATTTCTCCTATATTCGGATCATATAAAATATACAACTAAATCCCTAAAAATCGCTTCCAGTTATTTTATATGCAACTGATCAAATATTTTTTTGGATTCTGTACCTGTAACCGGCTGACCACCATTGGCTAATACATAATCAGTAAAACGACAGTATCTTTCCACCATAACCGGATTACTCATAGAAAAAGTATGGAATAATGTATAAATAAATTGAGGTTCTCCTACATCAAAAGCTCTCTGACGCACAATATCCCATATATCAATGGCTGTTTCTAATGTTGAAAGATCATAGTCAACATAGTGATAGTTCTCATTTTCAGTACCTTTGCCATCTGTACCTATGGGAATTTCTAAAATATTACTTAGCGAATGATGGCAATGACGATGTGTCTTATTAATTGGGCAAAGATAAAATGCCGAGCAGGGAATTCCAGTCCATACAGCCTCCCGGTCTTTCTTATTAATACCGGGAGCAGCTGAAAAATCAATTTTCAAATCAAGTTCCTCTAATAGAGAGGTCAAGAAATTTGCATAACCGTAAAGACCACCCCTGAATCCAACTGGATCTACACCCCCTGATTTAAGCTTATCAAATTGCCGTCGAATTACTTCAGTCATATGTTCTTTTTCACCATTTCTTGTTCCTACACCAGCAATCTCTTCATGGGTATGAAGCACTATTTCGCCTCCCTGTGCTATCGAACGTCTCCAGGTAGATAAAAAGGGTTCTTCACTAAATTTATCACGACAATAAGTACCAGTATATACGGCAAAAACCAGCTTGCCGTCATATAAATCTCTCATCAAATCTATAATTCCCTCAGCTTCTTTCAAGCAAAGATCCAAAGGTGGTGGATCAGCTATAAAATTTTTACGTGGATTTAAGGGTCCCAGGTTAAACCAGCTTACATCGACTAAAGGGACGAAATATACTTGTTTATCCATAGTTTTTTTCTCCTTGCTGTGCTTCAGGATATTTATTGTTCAACAATGAGCCTTTGTTATTCATGCTGGTATTTATTCCGCACAATGCCATGCTGGCCCAAAATAAAGCCAAATTAGTACTTACCACAGGAATTCCCAAGTCTTCTTCCAAAGGTAAAACCATCTCCAATGCGGGTAAATCAGTAGCCAAGATACATAAAGAATCAGCTTTTGTTAAATCCATACTCTTAGCACTTCTATAAACTTTATCTAAGGGTACATTGCAAACAGCTTGTAAACCGGTTGCTTCCAGGCTAGTCAATGTGCTCACTTTAAGTCCTTCTTTGTTAAAAGCAGGAATGGCTGCTTTTTGCAACTCAGGACCATAAGGACATAAAATAGCAACTTTCTTTGCGCCAAAACTCTTTAATGCGTTGACTGTTGCCGAAAATGCTGTGATTGTAGGAACGGTAGTCCACCGAGATACCTTTTGTTCTAATTTTTTTTGCCAATTTTCAATAACAAAGCTTGTGGAAAGACAACCATAGGCTATTGCATTTACACCGGTAATAGATAGTTCTTCTACTGCCCGATCTACATTGGTAACTAAATTCTTCAGACCTTTTACACTTCCATGACCTGATCGACTTGAAATCATTCTGGTTGCATGAAATGTTACACCTTTAGGGTTAAGGTGCGCCATTTCCGGTTCCAATACTGTATTATTGGTAGGAAGTAACACGCCTACTCGTGCCCGCCATCCATACATCTAATTATCTCTCCTTTTCATCTAATATATTTCCGAAAAATCGCTCTTTTCTACCAAACAGGATGCTCTTTCCAAAGAGCGACTTTAGTTCCTAATCCTTTTGATTTTGCATTTTTATAAATTCTATAAGCTTCTGGTAAATCAGTGGCTGCCATACCAATATGTTTAAAAATAATCAAATCATCCGAATCTTCGCGACCTTTCTTTTCCCCGATTATGACTTCTCCCATTTCACCAGTGATAACATCTTCTTCTATCTTCCCTTGTCGTAAACCATTAACCAAAGTCCCCACTCCATGATATTTAATCTGATTCCAATCATCGACAAAAATTTTATCCGCTCCCTGGTACACGGCTAAAGTAGCATCATTGGCAGCTATTTCTCCGTAAAAAGAACCAGAAGCAAACCATTCTCTCAAAAGATATGGTTTTGTAGTAATCGTCGCAGTCACCACAATATCTGAATTCTGAACAGCTTTCTCGGCACTTTCTGCTACCATGACACGGACTGGAAATTCTGAATTAATTTCCACGGACAAATTCTCAGAACGCTCTTGATTCAGATCGAAAATACGCACCTCTTCTATGACTGGCATTGAAGTGAGTACGCCGCGTATTTGCATACGTCCCTGTGGTCCAGCTCCGATTAATGCCATAACTTTAGAATCGGATCGTGCTAGATACTTGGCCCCTATTCCCGTAACGGCTCCTGTTCTCACGGCATTGACAATGGTTCCATCCATAATAACTAATGGCAATCCGGTTTCAGCATCGTTAAGAATTATCAAAGCAGAAGAACGAGGTAAACCAAATTTTTGCGGGTTTTCCGCCATAGCCAGCACCCACTTTATTCCTACTACATCATAATCCCCACCAACATATCCCGGTAATGCCATAATTAAACCCTGTTCAGCCTGCGGAGAACCCGGAGGCCCTTTCCGGAGGTTTATTTTTGGTGGCTGTACACATTCTTTTCGACCATGAAGCATAAATCCAAGCTCGACGGATTTTAATGTTTCTTTAATATCCATTCCTCCAGCTGCTATTACATCTTCTTGGCTAAGAAAAATTATTTCTGGTTTCATGCCATTTTAATCCTTTCCTTTTATAGTACTTTTTGCATTTTTACCGTGGTTAGTTGAAACTGGCTTCTAAATAACCAAATTCAATACACCTGTATTACCACCGATGACGATTAGGAGGAATAACCCAACCAAATAACATATTCCTGACCATATTCTTTCCCTGTAATTTTGGGCTTTTCATATTAAGGACTTTTCTTTTTTTAAATAAGGGATCTACAAGTTTTAAGCTACTTTTGCATAAATAGTCTGACATTTTTTATTGCATTTTCCCGCCCATTTTATCGTAAACTATAGTAAGTAAATAATATACGAAAATATTTAGATATTTTCGTTCAACCAACTAAATAAAGATTATATTGATTTTAGTTCAATGCACAAAAACTGTTGTTATAAGAAATTTTATTTTAATCCCACTACATCATCTTACTTTGATTCTATAAGAATTATCGTTCCTAATGATTCCTCAAAAAAGCGTCATTGTTAACAACTTAAATGGCAATTATATTTTACCGCTAATTAATGCCAAAAGAGCCATTCTTACATAAAGGCCATTATGTGCCTGTCTAAAATAAGCAGCTCCTTCATAATCATCAACATCAGTGGCTATTTCGTCTACGCGCGGCAGAGGGTGAAGGACAGTAATGCCTTTTTTTGCTTTTTCAATCATTGCTCTATTAATTATATATACTCCTTTGACCTTTTCATAATCTTCAGGATTTTCAAATCTTTCTCTTTGTACTCTTGTTACATAAACAATATCACTTTTCGATAATGCTTTTTCAACATCCTCTGTTTCTTCAATTTCGGCACCCCTATTTTTTAGATCTTCTGTTATTTCAGCTGGCATCTTTAATGATTTTGGAGAAACAAAAATCATTTTATTTTTAAATAGTGCCATAAAATAACCCAAAGAATGCACGGTTCTGCCGTTTTTCAAATCCCCCAAAAATGTTACGGTTTGCCCACCTAAAAACCCTTTTTCTTTGCGAATAGAATAAATATCCAATAAAGCTTGAGTTGGATGTTGTCCTGTACCATCTCCACCGTTAACTACTGGATGAGATGCATTATCTGCCGCAATTTGAGCCGCACCTTTCATAGGATGACGCATGACAATAACATCCACATAACCATCTACCGTCTTAATTGTGTCTGCAAGAGACTCTCCTTTGGCTGCGGAAGAAGTTGCTGCATTTGCCATGCTAACAACCCGTGCGCCCAATCTGTTAATGGCAGTTTCAAAAGAAAGTCGTGTTCGAGTGCTTGGTTCAAAAAACAAACTTGCAATGACTTGTCCTTCCATAGTTTTAATAACTTCTCCATCCTTGACTTTTCTTTCGAACTCTGCTGCAGTATTCATAATTAAATTTAATTCTTGTCTGGTAAATTGTGCAGTGTTTAAAATATCTTTTCCCTTTAACATTTTTATGACTCCTTTATTTTTATAATATCTTCCATTTTATTATTTTCAAATGTAAATGTAATTATTTTAAATAAGTAATTTTTTTTCATTTAGTTGTTTTGAATGACTGTTCCGCCTTTCCCTTCAAAAGCTTCCAATGCTTTATTTAAAGAAGTTATGATGGCTTTTTTACCTCCATTTTTAAGAAATCTCAAACAAGCTTTTACTTTTGGGCCCATGCTTCCAGCCAAAAAATGTCCTTCGTCAAAATATTTTTGTGCCTCTTGTAGCGTTATTTTACCCAAAGCTTTTTCATTGGATTTTCCGTAGTTAATCTTAGCTTTTTCTACATCGGTAAGAATCAAAAATGTTTCAGCACCTACTATTTCTGCTAATCTTTCACCTGCAAGATCTTTATCTATAACTGCCTCAATTCCTTTATAATTACCATTCTCATCTTCTAGTACCGGTATGCCACCACCGCCTGAAGCTATAACAATAACTCCTTCTTTCACTAATTTTTTAATTACTTCTCCTTCAGCATTAGAAATTGGATTTGGAGAAGGAACTGTTCTTCTCCAGCAACGCTCACCTGTCGGTTTTACCTTTTTTATGATATAATCAGGATTATTCTTTTTCATTTCTTTAGCTTCTTCTTCGGTTAAAAAATTACCGACGGGTTTAGAAGCATTTTCACCATTAAATTCTGGATCATTCTTATCAACGACCACTTGGTTCAACAAGGTGCATACTGGTACATCAACACCTAATTTTCTTAGATGATTCATTAATGTTTGCTGTAACATATATCCAATTTGTCCTTGAGTCATTGCCCCTACTACATCCATGGGATGAGCCGGGACTACATCTTGAGAAAGTTTTTGCTGCACCATAAGATTTCCAACCTGGGGACCGTTTCCATGTGTTATAACTAATCGATCTTCTTTTCCAAGAGATTTTACAATTCCCGAAATGTATTTTGTCGTATTCAGGCAGTTTCTATATTGTTCCACTGTAGTTCCTTTTTCGCTTGATTGTTTTATCGCATTACCACCTAAGGCAATTAAAATAACTTTTGCCATTTTTTCTACTCCTCCTGATATTTTTATTAAAGTATTTTGTAAAATTTGTAAATTACTTACCTAACTAATCATTTCTCTTTAAACATTTTCCTATTTATAACCTAATCGTTTGGAAATTTCCTTGGCTGAATTAATAATAACATCAGTCAATTTACTAATATTATTCAAGGGTATTTTTTTGGATAAACCTGTTATGGAAATGCTGGCTATTGTTTCTCTATTTACATTTTTAACAGGAGCTGCAATTGCTTTAATTCCTTCTTCAAGTTCCTCATTACAAAGTGCATAACCCCTGTTTTTAATATCCAATAAATGGATCATTAGTTTTTCAGGATCTATAATTGTGTTTGAAGTATACCTCAAGAGAGGACCTTCGCTAATAATTCTTTTAATTTCGTCTATCGATTGATAAGCTAAAAGTACTTTTGCTGAAGCAGCACAATGCAAAGGAATTTCTTTTCCAATTTCAACAAAAAGATGAGTATTTACATTTCGAGTTGGAGTGATTGAGTCTATGCAAATACTGCGCCCATTACACCAAACAGTTAGATAGGTAGTCAGTTCAGTTTCTGTACAGATTTTTTTCAAAATTGGTTTGGCAATTTGACGTAGGTCGAACGAATTATAAAATGAATTTGAATAGCTTAAGATGCGCAATCCCAATCTGTATTTAAATGTATTTTTTTCCTGATATACTAAAGAATATCTTAATAAAGTGCTTAATATTCTATGGACTGTGGACTTAGGGAATGATAATTTCAAGCTTAATTCAGTTATTCCCACACTTCTTTCTGCATGACTTAAATAATTTAAAATTTGGATAGATTTCTCAATTGAATTCATAAAATGTATCCTTATTTAGTCTTTTTTACTGCATCCATAAACGATTTGATTTCTTCGACAATATACTTTTCATCCTGGCCAGGCGTCCAGACAGGTGAAAATTTCTCCCGGTTTTCAACAGGCATAGTAGCATCAATACCAAACTTTGCACTGGTACGTTCGGCCGGGGAAGATGGATCCAGGGTAGGACTGTAAATAGGTGGAACAATAACCACATCTCTATCTGCCTGTACTCTGGTATTTACCGCCCATTCAACTTGCAATGGATCATTAATATCGATATCTTCATCAACAACCACCGCCATCTTAATTCCAATGGGAGCAGAAAGAAGAGCAAGAATAATATTACGTGCCTCTAATTCATGACGTTTTTTAATTGAAACCAAACAATGATGTCGGGCTGTTCCTCCTACTGTGAGTTTGATATCCTTAATATCAGGACAAATCTTAAATACCTCCCTGTAGGCAAATACTGTGGCAGGTAAATCCATCATCCAATGGTTCTCTGTACCGGGAGTACCGGTAAGAACATTTTGATAAATCGCATTTTTTCTCATAGTCACAGCAGTAACCTCTAAAACAGGAGCAGGACGTTCCCAGCTATAGGTTCCCGGATACTCGCCAAAGGGACCATCACCCACACGTTTACCTGGAATCGTACGTCCTTCGATCACAATTTCAGTGGTGTCAGGAACTTCTACGTCAATCGATTGGCACTTTACTAATTTAACCGCTTTACCCCTCAAACCTCCGGCAATACCAAACTCGTCTACCCCCAAAGGAACCCGTGCCTGAGAACCAAGGGTTGTTGCAGGTTCTAATCCAATACTAGTGGCAATTTCCGTACCAACTCCTTTATCTTCATTACGACTAATAATGGTTCCTAATTGTCTTCCTGGAGGTGCATAAACAGTGAGTGTTTTTGGTCCAAGCAGCAACATTCTATGCATTGATACATTTCGTTTCCCTTTTATTGGATCCTTTGCTATTTGCACCCCTCCAGTGATATAGGGTCCTGCATCTTTCTCGAAATTAGTCACAATGGGTAATTTTCTTAAATCAATGTCATTTCCTCTCAGTATGATTTCTTGACATGGTCCATTTTTAACCATAACGGGATCAATTATATTGTTTTCCCGATTCATATACTCCCTTAAAAGGGTTTCTTCTTTCATGCCAAAAGCCAGTGCAATTAATTTACGAGTAGCAAACAAACCCCCTAAAACGGGCATATCATTGTCAATTACATTTTCGAATAGCAAAGCCGGACCATTCAGGTCCGATGTTTTTCTTGTGTATGCAGCAATCTCAAATTTTGCAGAAACAGGTTTTTTTATTCTCATTAGTTGACCTGTGGATTCCAAAAAATCTAAAAACTCTCTCAAATCATTAAATGCCATTATTATCCCTCCAAAAATATTTTAAAATATTTTATAATTTTTTAACCAAAATTTTATAACTATATCCTTTTCCAAGAAACTTATTATCTTATATCTTAATTTAATGACCCAATTCTTGATTCACTAAAACGACAATGTATCTTCTATTACGTGGAACATGTTCAATGATAAGGTTGAGATTGCACATCCGTTGTGGAGAAACACAGGAGTCACACGCGCCTTGACTACCGCAAAGCAAATTAAAGCCAAGCCTTTTTGCGTTCTTTGGACAGATTACATTACGTATATGGGAAAACGCCTCTTCAATCTTACCATTGACCAGTTTATTTTTCCCTACTAAAAATACGACTGTTTCCGGGCCGTAAGCAATAGCAGCAATCCGGTTTCCTTTCCCGTCTATATTAACTATTCTTCCATCTTTTGTTATGGCATTAGCACTGCAGATAAAAATATCTGCCTCGAGCGTTTTTTTTCGAGCAACTTCCATCTCTGTTGGATTTGAACATTTTGAATGCCAATGAACTGTGCATTTTTTTTCCAGAAGTTTTTCATAAATTCCGCTATTTTCAACAGATACCGAACCTCCAATACCAATAGAACTTCCAACAGAAACCATATTCACTATTCGATTTCGAGCATTCTCAATTGTCGGTTCGATAAAAGCTTCAATGCCTCTTGAAATCAATTGGTCACAATAATCTTCCAATTTCATAAAGTAATCCTACCCTCATCTATATATTTTAAAATTTGTTGTACTCAATACCCAATTTTTCCAATGTTTTTGCTCCAGGCCATCCGGAAATTTTATCCCAATCCCTTAACTGATAATATTTGTCGAGTATCTCAGATAAATCATATCGATGCCCTTTGCATGGCCCGTCAGGAACCCTCTCTTTGAAAAATCTTTTCGGTAAACAATCATCTTTCGGTTTCAGACCATTACGCAAATTAAAAATTCTTTCCGTTTGCACTATGCGTTCTCCCGTTTTTAAAAGGTCATGTTCAGTTAAGTTCCAACCTGTAACCGCCTCAACGATTTCAGCAAGTAAATTCAGTGGCATATTTAATCCCACTTGGGCAATTCGGCACAATTCCAAAGAGTCTCCCATGGCGCAAACCTCCTCATACCATTTAACCATCTCAGGTTTGCCTTCATAAGAAAACCGGTCTGCAGCTTTCGGGGTACCAAAAAATTTTTCTGCTTCTTCGGCCTTCCACGTTGTCTCTGCCAAGGGAAAAGAACGGCAATGATCAGCACCTCGACTGGAAACAGCCCAGCCTAATCCCCAAGCCTTAAGTCCTCTAATCTCCTGTTCAGGTACTTCTAAACCTTTAACATGTAAAGCATATGGTTCGGAACCTGTAATTTGTTTTGATGCTCGAGCCACTCCTTCACCAAGCAAACCGCCAATTCCTTCCTTACGCCCAATTAAATGAATCAATTGAATAATAACATTTGAGTCTCCCCATTTTAATTCCATTCCATTACAGTCATTTCTGGACAATAAACCATTTTCATAACATTCCATCGCAAAGGATATTGCTCCTCCAACAGAAATAGTATCCAACCCGTATTGATTACATAGATTGTTTGCCAGAAGAATCGATTCTATATCATCATTTCCACATTTTGAACCCAAGGCAGCGATAGATTCAAATTCAACACCTTCTCCTTCTGTTCCAGCCAATTTTCCTTCTCTAATCCGGAAATAGTGACCACAGTGCACAGGACAATTAAAACATGCTTTTGACTTTACAACGTAATTCTCAAGAAAATTTCTTCCACTAATTTTTTCTGCACCATCAAATTGCCCTTGTTTACTGTTATGCGTTGTTAGAACTCCCATCCCTTGATAAAGTTCCACTAAAAAACTAGTCCCAAAGGTAGATCGAACAGTAAAAGAAGGAGACCGGTACATAGAATCAAGAAGTTTTTTATTTAAATCGGTTAGTCGTTTGGGATCAAATATCTTTACGCCCCTGGTTCCTTTTACTACAATAGCTTTGAGGTTTTTAGAACCCATTACAGCTCCCATGCCGGTTCTTGCTGCAGCTCGAGCCAAATTGTTAATAATTCCGGCAATCCTTACACGATTTTCACCTGCTTGTCCAATACTTGCAATCTGGATTGTATTCTCACCTAATTTCTTTTTTAGGATTTGTTCGGTTTCCCAAACATTTTTTCCCCATAAATGTGAAGCGTCTTCCAAGCTAACATTATCGTTATAGATTTTAATAAAAACGGGTTTTTCGCTTTTTCCAATAATAACCACCTGATCGTATCCGGCAAATTTTAATTCCGGAGCCCAAAAGCCACCCGAATTTGCATCGCCCAGCATTCCTGTGGCAGGAGATTTTGCAGTTACATTGAAACGGGGACTGGAAGGAACCGTTGTCCCTGTAAAAAGTCCTGCTCCAAAACAAAGAACATTTTGTGGATCAAATGCATCAATTCCTTCCGGAATCATACGCAAAAGAGTGGAAACATTTAATCCTCTGCCGCCTAAATATTTTTGCCGTTCCTGCTCATCAATTTCTTCTTTGAGAATCAATTTTCGGCCTAAATCAATTAGTAGTCTTTTCCCATTCCATTTAGGCATCATTATTTTTCCCTCCTTTACGTAAATTTATTTTGTGATTTCTATAGTAAGCGCTTTCAATTGACAATGTTTCACACATTGGGGATCACCTCCACAATAATCACACTTAAAGGCAATATTCTTCTGTGGATGTATTTGAATCATATCAAAATTGCAAGCATTGACACATAAACCACAGCCAATGCATTCTTCTTCGCTTACTATCCATGCACCAGTTTTTTTATTAAATTCAATCGCCCCTTGAGGGCAAACTTCAGCGCACGGTGCTGAAGTACATTGGAGGCATAAAGCTGGAATATCCTCTCCTGTTTCCTCATGTTTTACAATTTTTAACCGTGCATACAGAGGGTTAACTGTGCCTTCATGACAGAGAGAACATATAGCCTCGCAAGCCCTGCATCCACTACAAATTTGTTTATCAATATTTATTTTTATCACCGTACATCACCACCTGGGAAGTATTGTATTATTATCTTCTATGTTTTGTCTAAAAAAATATTATCGAATAATTTTGATTTCGTTAATATTTTTTTACTATCAACAGGTATTTAGAAAATTGTCGACATTAACAACTATCACAAAAATTTCAGTCGATATTTGATCATGTATATATCTACTTATCTTTACAATAAAATCATAATGTGAATTTTACAAATATAATTCCGATCATTTGATTATTAAATAAATTTTTTATACCCTAATCATTTGGACATGTTCCTAAATAAAACTGTCATGGAAATGTTGGTATTGTTCTCTATTTACATTTTGACAGGAGAAAAAAATGCTTTTATTCTTTCTGCAAGGTCCTTATTATTAATTGTATATTCACTCTTTTTAGTATCCAATAAATAGATCTTAGTTTTTCAGAATATATGATTATATTTGAAGTAGACTTCAAGAAAGACCCTTCACGAATAATCCATTCAATATGTTCAATCAAATTATTAAGCTAAAAATACTTTTGTTGAAGCAGCACAATGTAAGAGGTTTTTCCTTTCCGATTCCAACAAAAAGATGATTATTTTCATTTCGAGTGGTAGCAATCGAATCTATGCAAATTCCATTCGTAGAATGGTATATAGTTGAGGGATAAGGAGTTTGGTTTTTTGGTAAATGCTTTTTTAAGGTGAGTTTAACAGTTAACCAAAAATCAAAAGAATTGTAAAATGAATTTGAATAACCAAGCACTTTTAATCCCAATTTATATTTCAATGTGTCTTTGTCCTGGTTCACCAAAAAATTAATCAAAAAAATTATTAGGACTTTGTAACCCTCTAATCTTGGAAAATGATAACCGTAATCTTAATTCAGTTATTCCAACACTTCTCCCAACATGACTCGAATAATTTATGATCTGAACTATTTTTTTAATTGAACCCATTCAAAATATCTTATTCCATATTATGGAACATTGTTCCATTAATATTCTATTAGAAATAATGTATCATAATATACACTAAAAGTCCATTCCTTTAGTTTAATTAAAATTAATACATGTTTTTTGTTTTTAAAATCATAAACATTTTAACCTTATAAGCTAAAATATCAAAAATACTCTTTACCCTTTTCCGGGATTTATTCCTTTAAAAAGATGATATGGTAATTTGTCGAACAGTTTTCCATTCCCAGTTTTTACTTTCAAATAATAAGATTTTATATACACTTTTTCTTCATTACTTAATCCTTTCTCGTTTTAATAAAGGGATAACTTCTAAACTTAAAATATCAATCATTATCTTTTTGCATAGTTAGCAATTTAATTCCCCGACCATGAACTTGCTTAAACACGACTCCTTCGGACACCATTCGAAGAACCATTTCAGGATCAACCACCCTTGTTCCCGATATAAAATCAACACCATAATCAAACCATATCGGAGAAAGCGGCGCAGTAGGCCCTAAAACCATTACCAGGCTTTTTTGGGGGCATAGAGAAAGCAATTTTCCCATTGTTCCATTGATTAATGCAGTGCCTGTAATCGCAATGATATCTGATTGAGGAATAACTCTTTTTGCTTCATTTTCAGGAATATCTCCACTCTGCGGCTTTCTTTCCACTACCCAGAGCTTCTCGGTATATTGCCGTAACTTTTTAACAAAAGGGAAATGTCCGACGACAACCACTTTTTTATTTCTTCCTTTTTCATAAAGTACTTCCGCAGCATTGATATTGCGACATTTTGAAATATCAACTTCAATCGCAGAATTGATAGCCGCCATGCCAATTGAAGCTTTTAATGTATTAGTATCATTTGCATAATGACATATTTCAAAAGCTGTTTTTTTTGTTAAATCCCCTGCATCTTTAATGGGAGGTGGCATTCCGGGTGAATGAGTAAACGTAGTAGAGGCTAATCCTCCATATTTGCTCCATACGCCGGTCCAAAAAGGACCAATTCTGACTTCTTTGATTAAGGCATTTAATGTTTTCTCCTCAATTGTGGAAATAATATCGTCAATAAGTTTCATCTGTATTTCCGAACCTCCTTTTTTATTCAATGACCGCAAAAGCAAAACTGTTCATAATCCATAAGATATGCAATTCCACTAATGGTCACTCCATAGAATATGATTGGTTTTTTGTTTAAAAGTGTAGGTAATGTATTATTGGCGGCTGTTGTACCGGTTGCTAATATGATATCTGCCCACGTTAAGACGTTATTTGTTTTATTAATATTTTCTATTTGAACACCTGCTTTCCATTTTCCGACATTATCTTCATCTAAATCAATTACCCGCATCATAAAATCCTTGCTAAGAGTGGAAATCATAGCAGGTTGAAATCCAATAAATGCTATTTTTGGATTGCCAAATCGATTTTGTATAGATTCTTTTAAATGGAATGAACAAATGCCCGGTTCTTTATCGCGACAATGTACTGTATTAGAAATAAATCCTAAAGAACGTAAAACTGCATTGATACTTGCAGTGAAAATTGCACGTTGGAAATTATTTACAAGTGGTAATCCAAACACACCTCTCAATGTTCCATTATAATTGCCTGGCATATCGGTAAATGCCTGTCCTTTGCTTCCTTTAAAGTCTGCCTGTATCATAACTTCTTTTCCTTTTAAAAGCGGGAAATCATCTCTCTCAGGATTTCCAATGGCTTCCTGTGGAGTAAGAGCACGAACATTAACAATATTAATTTCAGCAGTCCAGAGATTCTCATCGGTTACCAGTTGACAAAATTTTTTTTTAATTTCGTTATAAAATTTCATTCCTTTTCCTTTCTTACATTTCAAATCACCTGTGAATTTTTTCAGTGACCAAAATAACAATAAGGATAATGGCATTCTACACAATTAGAACAGAAACCTCCTTCTCCCAATTTGACAAAATCTTCTTTCGCAAGAACATCTCCTGCAAATAATCTGGGCAAGACAATATCTAAAATTGTATTCTTGTAGTATAGAGAAGCTCCCGGTATACCGATTAATGCTGTTTCCCCAAGATATGCCAGCATGAACATATTGCCAGGTTGAACGGGAACACCGTAAGTGATAACTCTTGCACCACTTTCTCTGATAGCTCCAGGTGTAAGATCATCAGGATCTACTGACATACCTCCGCTTAATGCGATAAGATCTACTTTCTGCTGGGTAAACAAATGAATAGCTTTTATAATTTCTTTTTTTCTATCCGGACAAAATATTTGTCCTTTTATTTCTGCTCCAAAATAAGAAAATTTATCTCTTAATAATGGACCAAATGCATCCTTAACTAAGCCTCTATAAACTTCATTGCCAGTGGTTATAATTCCTATTTTTAGGGTTTTATATTTTTTTACATCAAATATTTTTCCCTTTTTTTTACAGAGTGCTTCGATATTTATAATTTTTTCCTCTTCAATGATTAAAGGAATGACTCTAATTCCGGATAATTTTTGACCTTTTTCCACTTTAAAGTGATTGGGAATACAGGGGATGGTAATGTTTTCCATGGAATTTACAATATACAACAGCTCGCTTCTTACTTCAAATTTTCCTTTAACTAAAGATTTTAGAGTAGTTTTTCCTTCAACAGTTTCACTCAATTCAATATTTTTCCCGGCAGCTGCTCTAGATATCCTTACGGATGCCTCTTCCTCATGAATTTCCCCTTCTTCCGGTTGGTAGACATAAATATATTCTTTTCCAATTTTTTGTAACTTCTCGATATCTTCCTCGCAAATTTCATGACCTCTACGAAAAGCGGGACCTTTGAATTTGCCGGGAATAATTTGCGTGATATCATGGAACAATACCATTCCTACTGCTTTTTTTACCGGAATTTTTTTCAATTTAGATCCTCCTCTTTTTAACATTTTTTAGGCTTATCAACTTGTGAATCAGGAATGAATCAATTAACACTTCACAATATAATAGTAAAAGTCAAAAACAATTTTTAGTTATACTTTTACAAGTATAACGCTAATAAAAAATTATTTTCTTATAAATACCTGTTGATAGGTTTTTTCAATATTTTTCGCAACCTGTTCATGAAAAATCTTATATTTTTCTTTTAACTCCTTCGCTTCACACGTCAAAGAAGAACCTCCACCTTTTTCTCCGCCAATTTTTCGTTTTAAAAGATTAAATCCCAGTCTTTTTTCTAATCCTTTTATTAAATTCCAAGCTTGCGAGTAAGACATGTTTATTTCTATAGCTGCCTGTCTCAATGAACCGGTTCGCTCCACCCGGGTAAGTATATCAAATGGACCATCACCAAATATTTTCCCCTTTTTATTTTCTATCCATATTTTATATTTTATCTTCATGATAAATGCACCTTGTAAATACCTTTTTTTATTATATATCTAGTTTTAAAAAAGCTCAAAATATTTTAGCAATGTACCTAAATAATTTCATTGATTTTTATTTATACCATTTTTAATCCTCTTTCCATTGACGAAATACAGTAATGAGCATATAATGGCAAAATATGATAAATATTTAATTTTTAAATTTTTAAACTCCCTGTTTTAGCATCGAAATAGATAGGTTTTAGCTAAAGGAGAATTCATGATTCAATTTATTCTTAGAATTTTTAAACTGATTCTTGGCTTATTTTTTTGTTCTGTGGGCATCGTGATGACCATGAAAGCAAGTTTGGGTTTTGCTCCATGGGTAGTGTTATATCAAGGAATAGCAAGTACTTTTGGCTTAACCATAGGGAAAATATCTATTTTGACAGGTTTTATTATTTGCTTCATTTGTTTTTTATTTGGAGAAAAATTTGGACTCGGCACTATTTTAGATATGATATTAGTTGGTACATTTATTGATATTAACCTTTCGCTTAACCTTATCCCTGAGATGCAAAACATTTTTTCTGGTATAGCTCTTTTGATGACTGGCTTGCTCATTATGTCTTTTGGAATATATTTTTATATCAATGCAGGATTAAGTGCGGGACCCAGAGACAATCTTATGGTTCTCATTGAAAGAAAAACGGGCCTGGCCGTAGGATTATGTCGTGGAATACTTGAAACAAGTGCGGTTTTCATTGGATGGTTGTTAGGAGGTCCCGTGGGAGTTGGTACTATATTATCTGCTTTCGGCATTAGTTTTTTCATACAAATTGTCTTTTCTTTAATGAAATTTGATCCGGCAAAAATTAAACATGAAACACTAGATTCAACACTAAAAGCTCTACCCACCTTTCTGAAAAATTAATACTTAACCCTTTTAAAAACAAACGAAACGGCTGTTGAAAATCTTACATTTATCTTTTAACTTGATCCTTTCATTAACTAATAACTTCTTTCCTTTTCTTCATTCATTTTTCTTTTTAATTATTTACATCCCAATCTTTTTTCCCAAACCATTGATTAATAATTGCAATGAGCATATAATTAAAAGATATTAATTTTCATTGCCCGTAATTCTGGAATAATTTAAGATTATCCTCTATCTGGAAATATTAATTTAGAAGTACTTAAAATAACTATTCAGCGTATAATTGAAGGAAAAAATATTGATTTACTATACCAAACGAATTTTTAAACTATTATTTGGCCTATTTTTTGGTTCATGGGGAATAGTAATGACTATGAAAGCAAATATTGGATTTTTGCCATGGGACACCTTTCACCAAGGAATAGCAAATGCTACAGGACTGACTATTGGTAAAGTGATTATCTTAATCGGCTTTACTCTTTGCATCCTCTGTCTATTTTTAGGAGAAAAATTTGGGATTGGCACTATATTAGATATGGCTTTGGTTGGTTTGTTGATCGACATGAATTTATCGCTTAATTATATACCTCAAATGAACACTTATATTTCTGGTATCGCTCTGATGTTGACAGGTCTTTTAATTATTTCCATTGGTACATTTTTTTATATCAGCTCAGGATTTTGTATTGGGCCAAGAGATAATCTAATGGTAGCAATTAGAAGAAAAACCGGCCTAGCTGTAGGCTTCAGTAGGGGAATAATTGAGACAAGTGCGGTTTTGATCGGCTGGTTATTAGGAGGCCCAGTAGGGATTGGTACAATATTATCTGCATTTGGTATCAGTTTTTGTATACAAATCGTATTTTCTATCATGAAATTTGATCCGACCAAAGTAAAGCACGAAACACTTGCTACCACTTCAAAAATGCTTACAAATTTAAAAACCGTCAAAAATGAAAATTTGTAAAAAACACCAACCAATATAAAATCTCAATACAAGTAGCTAATCAATGATTTTTTCATCATTTTACTTTTTTATTTAGATGATTTCCAAATAAAACCAATATAATTTCACCAGGATTTATGGTCAATCCTTCTTACGCAAACCCTCACCTTTAGCAAGTTCATTTTAAAGGTATTTCTCATTGTTCTCAAATCAGAAGATCGCAACATTTTTTTGACTCTTAATTTGCTATTATTTCTTGATAGATGGACTTATATCAAAATTAAGATTTTTCACCATAATATCCATCGTAAATATCATTATGTAAAAAAATGAAACTATACTAAAATAATTAAGTCGCTCTCTTTTTCTAAATCATTATTTACCTCTTTTTGAAAATAATTTATTTTTCCCTTTTTAAAAGAGTGTTTACTATGTTTTTAATTTGGCCTTAATTATTCCAACTCTGGTTGGTGAATTTATTAAGTTATTTTATTTTCCAAATATTTGCGGATAAATTCTCTATACGTAAATATTAAATTCGGATAATCAAGTAAAGCATGTTTTTCTCTTTTTCAATTTTTTCGCAATCTTTTTTTGAAAAATTCTATTTAAATAAAATACAAAGTTATTTTGTTGGAAATTTTTTTGTATTTATAGAACATGTTTAGCTAAATATTTCTTAGCATATCATCAAATTTTAAATTTATAATGTTATTGACCAAACATCTTATTCGTCATATAATTACTTCACTAAACTTTAGGCCATTATTATAGAATAATTTATAGGCTGCTCTTTGCTTGAAAACAACTCATTATAAAGATATCACAAATGTTAGCTATTTATAACTTTAAGGATAGAAAATGACTTTTTACACAAAAAGAATTTTGAAATTGCTTTTTGGTTTATTGATTTGCTCTTTGGGCATTGTAATGACCATGAAGGCAAATATAGGATTTGCCCCTTATGATGTTTTGCATAAAGGTATAGCCAATACAATTGGAATGACTATCGGAAGTGCTTCTATCTTGGTTGGATTGATTATTTGCATAATTGGAATTTTTTTGGGAGAAAAATTAGGCCTTGGCACTATCTCTGACATGATATTGATTGGCATATTGATAGACTTTTTTTTATCATTAAATTTAATTCCTCAGATGAACGGATATTTATCCGGGATAGCTTTCATGATTACAGGTCTTTTTGCAATTGCCTTCGGAGCATATTTTTATATTAGTTCAGGATTTTGTGCCGGACCAAGGGATAATCTGATGGTAGCCGTAGAAAGAAAAACTGGTTTAGCTGTTGGATTTTGCAGGGGAATACTGGAAGTAAGCGTTGTATTGATCGGTTGGTTAATGGGAGGGCCTGTGGGGATTGGTACGATTCTATATGCATTTGGCATCAGTTTTTGCATACAAATTGTATTTTTAATCATGAAATTTGACCCGACCAAGGTTCAACATGAAACACTAATCGTAACTACAAAAACTTTATTACAATTTAAAAGTTAATATTTTCCCATGATATTATAAAAATTAATGAATCATTTTTTTAAATTATTCTCTCTCTTTTTTAGAGGTTTTTCTTTTGACGCTAATGATTTCTGCAATAATGCTGACCGCAATTTCTTCCGGAGTTCGAGCACCGATACTTAACCCAATGGGAGCATATATCTTGTTTATCTGTTTTTCTGTTACTCCCTTCTCCCTTAAATGGCTAAAAATAATATTATTTTTAGCCCTACTACCTATCATGCCAACATATTTAACATTTTGTTTGATCACAGAAATTAGCGCATCCTCATCATTCAAGTGTCCTTTTGTTACAATAACAACATAAGTGCAAGGGTTGATCTTAAATTGCTTCAATGCCAAAGCTGCTTTTTCGTTAATTATTTTTTCAGCTTCCGGAAATCTTGTTCTGTTTGCAAATTCCTTTCTTTCGTCAATGATAATTACTCCAAATCTTAATATTTTAGCAAATCTTGATAAGCATAAAGCAATGTGACCAGCTCCAAAAATTAATATTTTTTCTTTTGGCATGAGAATATCTATAAATATTTTTATTTTTCCACCGCAGATTGGTGTTTCATCCAATCCTATCTCTTCTTTATTTAAATCAAACTGAAGGTTTTTCTTTTTGCCACTTTTTATGGCTTTTTTTGCTTCTTCAACAACTTTTGCTTCTATTATTCCTCCTCCGATTGTTCCTGATATCAAACCATTTTTACCGACCAACATTTTTGCACCCTTTTCATTCGGAGCAGAACCTTCGGTTTCAACGATTGTCGCCAAAGCAATAATTTCATTATTTTCAATTCTCTTCAAAGCTTCTTTTAGAATCTCTGACATCTCCTGATTCTCCTAATCATTTAACATCGATAATTATTTATTCGTTTTAAGTATATAATAATATCATCTCTATTAAAAGGTTTGGAAATTTTGGCAGACGGATATTTTTGTATAAAAAATCGTTGGTAATATTTATGATCTCGATTCATTAAACGCTGAGTTCTATTTTTGAGAAAGATAAATATCTCTCCCAAAAATAGAACTTTTCTGATGAAATCATTCTTTTAACTATTTGGCAAGACTTTATTAAGTATAATTCCTGACAATGCACCCAATGCCATTCCAGCAATTTCAATCTTTCCGCTACCTATCGGAATAACCAATACTGCACCACCCAGGCCAAGAACTAAAATAATTGCAGAAATCAATAAATTTCTTGAACGGGAAAAATCAACTTTACGCTCGATAACAGTTCGTATGCCAATGGAAGCTATCATTCCAAAAAGAACAATGGAAATTCCTCCGATCAGTGAAGTTGGAATCGTTAAGATAACTGCTCCAAGCTTAGGAACTAATCCGAGTAGAATTGCAAATATTGCTGCAATTGCCATGATAACAGGATGATATACTTTTGTAAGTGCCAGCACACCTGTATTCTCGGAATAAGTCGTATTGGCTGGCCCGCCAAACATAGCCGAAAATGAAGTTGCCAAACCATCTCCGATTAAAGTTTTGTTTAATCCCGGGTCCTCAACTAATTTTTTTTCAACGGTTGCTCCAATTGCCAATACATCTCCGATATGCTCCACCATGGTAGCTATAGCAACCGGAGCAATAATCGTAATGGCGGTCCAATTAAATTTTGCAATCGTAAATTCGGGCCATCCAATCCATTTTGCTTGTAAAACTGGGGCAAAATCCACATTACCAGTAAGAATAGCAATCAAATATCCTACTAAAATACCAGCGAGAACAGGCAGTACTCTAAAAAATCCTTTTGCGTACATGCTAACAATTGTAACCACTGCAAATCCCACTAAAGCCAAGCCCCAATTTCCTTTTGCCATATCTATCGCTACCGGTGCTAATTTTAGTCCAATGACAATGATAATCGGTCCGGTTACAACAGGCGGAAAAAAGCTTAATATTTTTTTAACACCATATATACTCACTAATAATGAAAGGAGTAAATATAGAAGACCTGCAACAACAATTCCTCCGCAAGCATAGGGCAAGCCAAATTTTTCGGTGACTACCATCATGGGAGCAATAAAAGCAAATGATGATCCCAAAAAAGCAGGTACTTTACGCTTGGTAATAAAATAGAACAACAAAGTGCCACATCCCGCCATAAACAAAGCAACCGAGATATTGAAACCGGTAATAATTGGAACTAAAACGGTTGCTCCAAACATGGTAAAAGCATGTTGTATTCCTAATACAATTTTTTTAGCAGGATCAATGTAATCTCCGTCTCTAATAACTTCTGTATTTGAACAATTTTTCTCTTTCAAAATATATTTCTCCTTTTTTTGGTATAATTTAATACTGACAAGCTTTTATAAAAGAAAAACCCCCTTTCAGCTATATGAAGCTGACAAGAGGGGAGATATTCCACTATTTATCCTTCCCAGCCTCACCGGACTTAGATTAAAGGATTTAATTTAAATTTTCTTTAAATTAAAATATCCTCTTAGTCACTAATAAGAGGATATGCATTTTATTTCCCCTTACTAGTTTCTCTGAACTAATTTAAAAGGTAATTAAATCATCATAAATAATATAATAAAATAGCCTAATAATCAATATGTTATTTTCATTTTTTAAAAAATTTAAAATACTTTTTATTTTTTTTCCCAGCAAATTTACCTGTTTACATATTGACAAATAATTTCCAGTACACTTCCTCCAATGGAACGCGCTTTATCGGAAATCGTAAAACAGTATTTTTTAACTCCTCTGGGATCAATATCTCCTATTTTCATTCCTTCTGTTACCCGGATACGAGAGTCAATCATGCCGCGCAATACCCCGGATATTTCTGCCTTTAAGGGTACCCCGGCTATTTTCGCGATAATTTCTCCTGATTCGATTAGATCTCCTATTTTATGAAACGTTTTTATTTTTCCATCAACTGGAGACTTTAATAGACGTTTTATTGATTCTCCCTGTATCTTACCGGGAATACCGGTATCCTTTTCGGCTTTTCCTTGATAAATAATCCGACCCAGGTCATGTCCTCTTTTTGTTTCTACTACGAAATCAACATCTTTTCCCGCAATAAATCCTGGACCTAAGCCGATGACCAGTGGAGCTTGTTCTTTACATGTGCCTAAATTCTTCTTTGCAAGTATGGCATCGATTAAAACCGAGGGTTTTAATTTTTCAATTGTTTTTCCTCTTGGGTCTATTAGAACAGCGATCTTATTCCTGTGTAATAGATTTTCTGCCTCTTTTTGCGAAGAAACAAGAACAGCTTCAATTCCTTCAAGAACCATTTTTCTTTCATAAACTGCTTTTGCAAAAGAAACAGGTAAGCGTATAGCTGTAGGATGTTTGATTTCCAAGATGATAATCCTGAATCCTGCACGAAAAAGACGTGCCGCTACACCGCTTGCTAAATCTCCTCCTCCACGAATGATGACCAATAGACTTTTCATTTATTTGTTTCCTTTTCATTGCAATGACTAAAACGCCATTGTGCCCTAAGGTAATCATCCTCCCTATCAATATCAAGAATGACTGCTTCATTGCATATATCGACTTTTCTCACTTTTTCAGGATATTTTTTTATTAATACTCTACCCCCTACATCGCCCGTAACTGTCATCAGTTCTTCTTTCCAAAAAATATCAAAGAGAACGGGATTTCCCCTCTTTCCCTTGTAGCATGGAACGACAATTTCTTTCTGCCCTGGCAAAAAAGAGGTCATTAGCCGGTTTAAAATATAAGGAGTAATAAAAGGTTGGTCTCCCAAAATTAGAAAAAATCCATTGACTTCCCGAGAATCAATGAGAAACAAACCTTTTTGAATGGAAGAACTCATTCCTTTGTAAAAATCTGGATTAAAAACTATATCAATTCCCCATTTTTTACCGATTTCTTTCAATTTTTTATCTTCAGGTCGAACGACCAAATATATTTTTTCCAGAAAAGATGATTGAGCAGCCTTTAAAACCCATTCCAATATACATAAATGGCCTAAAGGTAGTAATAATTTTTCCTTTCCCATTCTGTTTCCTTCTCCAGCTGCCAGAATAATACCTGCAATCATTATTATTGACTCCCTTTTAAAACTTTAATTACCGGATAAGCTTGATTGATTCCCTTTCCGATAATAATATTATGAATTCTTTTATAATCATGCTTCAATACTTGAACCGCTAATTTTTCAGCAAATTTTATTTTTAACTCATCATCTGCTTTATTAATAAAGAGATGTGTTCTGGAATGGAAGGGGATATTTTTAAAAAGTCCCAATGGATGAAAAACCAGTGTAATTATATCCTTTACACTGATTTTATCTCCCATTTTTAAACCGGTTAACTGACTGAAAAGTTCAGGTCGAAAAACATTTCTTTCATTTAAACTTAATCCAAGAGCATCAACTCCTATTACTCCGATAACATCCGTAGTTGACTCACAAATAACCGGTTCATGATATGTCGGAGCTTTTATCGGTCTTCCACGTGCTCCGTCTGCCTCTACCAGAAAATAATCAGCATATCCTAATTGCCAACATTTACTCAAGAATAAAGGAGAAGGCCCGGCAACCTTTTCTCCCATTTCATCTTCTGTGCGATGATGCACAAGAATTAATTCAGATAATTTTCTTTTTCCAAAAAAATATTTCATTCTTTCTTCGATTATTTTTTCATCATCATTTTCTATTAGTGTAGCTTTTTTGTCATCAGAGATTAATTGACTGGAAAACATATGCGTGGTTGTTGTTAAAACCAGTCTTTTTTTCTTCTGGTATAACTCACGGGCAAGGAGGGAAAAGAGCGTACTTTTTCCTCCTGCTCCTACGAGAGATATAAAAGCTCTTTCTTTTAAATCTATTGCATCTTTTATTAACATACAGGAAATCCTTATTTTGATATTTTTTCTTTATTTTCGAGAAATTATTTAAAATTTTCTTTTTTTAAATCTCTTATTATTCTCTCCGCTGTTGCCGGAATGCGATGAATTCTTACGCCGGTAGCATCATATATCGCATTTAAAATTGCGGGAACAATATTATTAAAAGAAGGCTCTCCTATTCCTTTTGCACCATATGGACCTAACCCCCCACCTGATTCGATTATAATCGTTTTCACGTCCGGAGAGTCAAGAGAAGTTGGAATAATATATTCGGTAAAGGAAGGTTTTTGAGGTATTCCTGCTTTGATAGAGAAATCCTCCGTTAGGGCATAGCCCAAACCCTGAATAGAACCCCCCTCCATCTGACCTTCCACACTGGCAGGATTCAGTGCTTTTCCCACATCATAACAACTGACAATTTTTAATACTTTTACCTCTCCTGTTTCGATATCTACAGCTACTTCTGCTGCCTGTGCTCCAAAGGTAAAATCCGGAAAAGTCATCCCCTTTATATTGGTAAGGTCGGGAATTCCGGTAAAAGGTGCATTAAATTGGGCTTCAGAGAAAAGTTCTATTCCCGCTGCGTTGCATGCCTTGATTGCTTCAGTCAAGTGAAGATATTCTGATGGGTTGTATTTCACGACAACTTTTTCGGATACAATATCCAGTTGATCGGGATTCACATTGAGTACTTCTGCAGCTTTTTTTAATATATTATTTCTGACAATTTTTGCTGCCTTAAGCGCGGCATTACCGGACATATAGGTTTGCCTTGTTGCGGTGGTGGTTCCCGCTAAAGGAGTCAGCATGGAATCGGTATAAAATGCCTTCACCTTATGCATCGGAACTCCCAATTCATTTGCTGTGATCTGAGATAAGAGAGAAATCTGTCCACCTCCCAAATCAGGTATGCCACTCCTGATAATCAAACTACCATCTGTTTCTAATTTTACATAACACCGGGATGAATCTCTAAGGAAAGTCATTCTGCCATAACTCATTAATCCCATCGCTAATCCACGGCCAATCTTTATTTTTTCATCTTTTGAAAAGGCAGTTTTACCTAATCCTTCCCAGGCTTTTTCTGCCGCTTCCGGTAAAGCAACATATGTCTTGATCATCTGACCGGTCGTAGAAAGGGCATCACCTGTATGCATACAGTTTATTCTTCTTATTTCCAGGGGATCCATGCCCAATTTTCTAGACATCTCATCTATCATGCTTTCATAGCCAATATTTGCCTGGTTGGAACCAAATCCTCTGAAAGCACTGGCAAATATATTATTGGTTAGTACCATTTGAGTTTTAATTGTAACATTCGGTATCTTATAGGGCCCACTAGCACTGACAGTAGCATATAATCCTACCCAGGGAGTCAAATAGGTGTAGGCTCCGGCATTTCCAATAAAATGCGCCTCCAAAGCGACAATTTTTCCATTTTTCTTCGCACCCATTTTATACTTTTCGATAAAACCATGTTTTTTGCAATGCGTCTTCAGGGATTCTTCCCGGGTATATACCAATCTAACCGGTTTTTTAGTTTTTAAAGTGAGTAATGCTATAAACGATTCAACTGTGATATCTTCTTTTCCTCCAAATCCTCCACCTATCATTGTTCCGATATATCGTACTTTATTATGCGGAAGTTTAAGCACTTCCGCCACATCTCTAAAATGTTCTATAACTTGAGTAGAAACCCTTATATTGATAGTACCATCATCATCTAACCAGGAAATACCTGCTTCCGGTTCCATATAAGCGTGATCAATAAAAGGGATTTCAAACCTATCTTCGATGATTATTTCAGATTCTTTAAAAGCTTTCCTTGTATCACCAGTAACGCATCCAAATTCATTGACAATATTACTATCTTTTTCTCCAACAAGATAGGCATTTGGTTTCATAGCTTCTTCCGGATCAAACACTCCGGGAAGCAATTCATATTCAACTTCAATTAATTCTACAGCTTCTTCTGCAATCGCTTCGGATTCTGCAGCTATCAATGCAATAGGCTCACCAGCATACCTGATCTTTTTACCTTCTTCTGCTAAAACACGATATAATCCCTCAAATCCTCCTTTTACATCAGTAGATTGACCAAACTTGGTTACGGTCTCATTGCAGGAAACATCTTTAGCTGTCAGTACTGCACAAACACCTTTCAGGGATTCTGCCTTACTAACATTAACTGAAATGAGTTTTGCAGCAGGATATTTACTGCGGCAAACTTTTGCGTTCAACATACCCGGCAGAGAAAAATCGTCAGCATATTTCAAATCACCTCTTACCTTTGCCCAGGCATCCTGTCGCGGGATGGCCTGCCCAATTAACCGAGATTTAGACATGGTTATCACCTTCCATCTGATAGTACGTTTCAGCAACATCGTAAATCGCTTCAATAATTTTTTTATAACCAGTACACCTGCATAAAATTCCGGAAATTGCTTTTCTGATTTCATCTTTATCCGGAACTTGTTTTTTATCTAAATATTCTTTTGCTGCCATCAGCATCCCGGTAGTGCAAAAACCGCATTGTATCGCTCCGTGAGCAACAAAACTTTCCTGCAATTTTCTGCCAATTTCTGTTTTTTCTAAACTTTTCGCAGTAAGTATTTCTTTACCGTTTGCCTGTAAGGCCAAGGTAATACACGATTTAATGGTCTCACCATTCATGAGAACCGTGCATATACCACAATCTCCCTTTTCGCATCCACATTTTACTTCGGTAAATCCTTTAGCACGTAAAAATTTCAATAAAGACTGTTCAGGTTGAACCTTTGAACGAATTTTTTCTCCGTTAACTGTCATTTCCAGCAGATATTCTTCCATTTAAAGCCTCCTTCTTGATAAGTAATAAGTGATGAGTAATTGGTTGATTTTTATCTTACATTTCTAGAATTAATTGTATTGACCGGTCAATTAAATCTTGTATTTTATTTCTCTTTCCAGGACTCGATACTTTTTTTACATCTTGAATTTTCTTTACCAAATACTAACGACCAACGACTAAATACTATTTTAATTGGTTAAATGGCTAATTGGTGAATCGGTCAATTTTTCGAATGCCCGTTTAAAAAGAACTCCCGAAACATATCTTCTATATTCTTCAGAAGCCCGAACATCGCTAATTGGATTAACTGATTTACTGACTTTACTCATTGCTTCTCCAACAATTGAATCATTTATTCCTTTACTGATTAGAAATTCTTCTACGTTATACAATCTAAGCGGGGTGGGAGCTAAAGAACCCATGGCAATCCGAATATTAGTAATTTTTGCATTTTCATATTCCAATACCATCGCAATGGAAGCAAGAGAAATTGCTATTGCCCTCCTTAATCCTAATTTAACAAAGCATCCCCTTCTATTAATTGAACTATTTTTTATTTTTATTCCAGTAATCATTTCATTATCATGTAATGCGGTTTTTCCTGGAGCAATGAAAAAATCTTTTAAATCGATATATCTTTTACTGTCAAAACTTTCAATTCCCAAAACAGCATTTAGAACCAACAGGGGAGGTGCAGTATCAGCAGCAGGTGATGCATCTGCCAGATTACCGCCAATCGTTGCGGTATTTCTTACAATCGGATCGGCAAATTCTTCGGCAGCTTGATATAAAGTAGAATATTTTTCCCTGATAATATCAGAATGCATCAAATCAGAAATCGTTGTTAACGGTCCGATATGTAAATGGTTGTCAATGCTTTTTATATAATTCAACTCTTCAATTTTCGAAATATCCAAGAGTAATTTGCCGGATATTATCTTATCCTTGATATAAGGAAGTACATTGCTGCACCCGGCTACTAAAAAGGCTTTTGATTTCTCCAAGTTTAAAATTCTCAAAGCTTCTTCTTTTTTTTTAGGAGAAATATATTTAAACTGATTCATCTTTTCCTCCTTATTTTCTCAATTTTATGCATATTAAAAGATCTATTTAGCACTATTACTATCATTGCAAAATACTATTTTTACGATATAAAGGAGTATATTTTATTTACTTTCACTCAAAAATTTATTAACTTTTATAAATTGAGACAATGTACCGATAAATATTGCCAACAGTAAACCCTTTAATCATCTTGACAACGGCGTAACATAACAATAGAATCTATTGTATCGTGTTGATTTTGCTTGTTTTGTTCTTTTGCGCAGGCTTTAATCGCCTTGACAATTTGGACATAACCGGTACACCGGCAGATATTGCCTCTCATATATTCCTTGATTTCTTCCTCGGTGGGATTGGGATTCTCTCTTAAAAGGGCAATGGCCGTCAAGATCATTCCAGGGGTGCAAAAGCCGCATTGAACCGCAGCATGTTTTAAAAAAGCAATCTGCATGGGATGCAATTCATTGCCTTTGGCCAATCCTTCTATGGTGATAATCTCCTTGCCATTTATGGAAACCGCCAGGGTCAGGCAAGAGAGTATCGGCTCATCATCAATAAAAACCGTACAGGCACCGCATTCCCCGATCCCACATCCATACTTGGTTCCAGTCAGATATAATTCATCCCTTAATAGATTGATTAGAAGGTCATTCGGGAAAACCAGCATCTGTTTGTTTTGACTGTTTAAGGTAAATTGAATAGGAATTTTATCCACTTTTTTTACTCCTTTTTCCCTTTACGGCTCTGGACCAGGCCAATTCAATAGCATCCCTTAACATAATCCCTGCCATGGCCAGCCTGTAATCGGCAGTCGATCGGATATCATCTATCGGCTTGATCTCTTGGGAGGCTTCTATAGCAGCCTGATGAATTACATCTACATTGATGACCTTTCCTTTTAAAAGTTCCTCTGTCTTTCTTGCCCGAATGACTGTTGTGGCTACCGAACCAAAAGCGATGCGGCAGTCTTGGCATACGTTTGATCTTCTTTCTAAATAAACTGCACAATTGATTTTGGAAAGGTCGGCTTTCACTCTGCTTTTCTTTAGAAATGCACTGCTACTGGTTTTGCTGATTTCAGGAATAATGATCTCACTGATTAATTCGTCAGGTTCCATAACCGTCTTTCCAACACCGGTTGTAAAATCCTCTACAAAAACCGTCCGCTCACCCTGTTTGCTCTGCAATTTGACTTTTGCTCCCAAGACCATTAATGGGGGAATTGTATCGGCAGCGGGTGAAGCGTTCCCCAGATTGCCCGCTATGGTTCCCATATTTCTAATGGCTGGTGCAGCCATGGAATGAATGCCTTCGAAGAGAGCGGTATAGTCTGTTTTTACCTTTTTTTCTTTGATAATATGGGAAAGAGTAGTTATGGCGCCTATTTTCAGACCTTTATCTGTATCCAAATAATCTAATTCTTTTATATTTTTAATGCTCATCAGATAATCGACGTTCAAATCAGTGGTTTTCATTTTTACCAGCAGATCTGTGCCTCCTGCCAGTATCTTTAAATGGTTTTTTTTGTGAACATCCAAAAGTGTTAAGGCTTCCTGCAGCGTATCAGGTGACAGATAGCCAAACTTTTTGGCTAATATTTTTGTATTGGTCTGCATTTATCTCTTCCCTCCTTGCACTTTTTCTTCCAGGGCTTTTAGCATAACCTCGGGGGTAATGGGTAACTCGTGAAAACGAATTCCTACGGCATTATAGACTGCATTACCGAAAGAAGAGGCCACGGCACTTAAAGCCGCTTCACCAATTCCTTTCGCCCCAAAGGGTCCGGTTGGCTCGTAAGTATGCGCATGATCTACGATGATATTTCCGATATCCGGAATATCCAAGGTGGTGGGGACTTTAAAGTCAGTGATGAATCCATGACATCTTAATTGACCGCTTGACTGATCATAAGGAATCGATTCTAATTTTCCCAAACCTATTCCCAGGGCATAAGCACCCAAAATCTGACCTTTCCACAGTTCGGGATTAATGATGGTACCAGAATCACCAAACATGACCACACGAGGAACGCTAATCTCACCCGTTTCGGTATTGACTTTGACCTCAGTAAAGTAGGTAATAAAACAGGGTGGGCAATTTTTCTGTCTCAAGGTGGAGGTGTAAGAAAGGGTGCAGACCGAGTTGATTCGGGCATGATTGGCAATCTCACCGATCGTCTTAAAATTTTCCGGCAGACCCCGGGGATAGATGACACCCTGTCCCAGTTCTTCGTTTAAAGCTAATACCAGGTTTTCCGGACGATCTTCAAAGAGGGTAGCCGCATAATCAAGAAGCATCTCTTTAACTTTTTCTGCAACAAATTTGATCGCTGCACAGCCGCAATAGACGCCCCGGGTCGCATGAGTATTCACATCAAAAACGGTCGTCCGCGTATCAACCCCGTTATCGATACTGACTTTTTCAAATGGTACTTTCAAGACCTCGGCAGCCACTTTCGCACCGGCATCCCAGGTACCTCCGCCGTGGTCCATGAGGGCAGTGACCACATCCACCGAACCGTCTTCATTGATTTTCACTGTGGCCCCGGAATAGTCAATGACCTCTCCGGCCTTAGGGCCCCCGGTTCCGGAGGTATGAAATCCCCGGGCGACTCCGATGCCTTTCCTGATAATCCCACACTTGGAATCAGAATTTCCTCTTTTTTCCCAACCAATCAGTTCAGAACCTTTCACCAACATCTCTTCTACACCGCAGCTACGGATAATCGATTTGACGGTGGGTCCCTGTCCCCAGAATTCATCACCTCTTCCGACATAATTCTGTAACCTCAGATGAACCGGATCCCTATTTAATTTCTCTGCCAAAATATCCATCATGTTTTCGACAGGAAAATTAATTTGAGGATTGCCGTATCCTCTGCGGGCACAGGATGGTCCCTTATTAGTGTAAATGGCCTTGCCTTCATATCTAATATTTTTCCATTTGTAAAGGGAGGCAAACCAACCGGCCACACAACCCAGGTAGGGATAGGCTTGAATATTATGTCCACCAATCTCTACCCAGACTTTGCAATGGGCAGCGGTTAAGGTACCGTCTTTTTTTATACCAACTTTTAGGCGTGTCTTTAAAGGGTAACTGGAATGGTCGTACATGTCCTCTTCACGGGAGGTGAACAATTTGACCGGTTTTTTCGCCTTTAAAGCCAAAGCCACACAGATGGGAGTGATGGAATTCATCTGAATGCTGGAACCAAAAGAGCCCCCGAGAGACATTCTTTTCACATTAATTCTGCTTAAGGGAAGGCCGAATATCTGCCCCAGGAGAATGCGTACATTATGAATCCCCTGGGTGGTGGTCCAAAGCGTAAAACCCCCATTAGGTTCCGGTTGACAGACGGCTGATTTTGTTTCCATCTGCATATGATAGACCCTTTGAACCGAGAAGGTCTCATCAATAATGATATCGGCCTCACGGAATCCCTCTTCCATACTACCGACTTCGATATTCCGCTCACAGGCCAGGTTATTTTCTACTTTTATTTTTTCTTCACCTAAAAATACCTGTTCATGGATTTTGGGAGCATCGGAAGCCATGGCCTCATCAAGGGTGACCAATGGTTGCCACTTTTTGCCCCATTCCACTTTGATCTTTTTTAAGGCAGCAAATGCCAGTTCTTCCGTTTCAGCCGCACAGGCGGCAATAGCTTCCCCGACATGACGCACTTTATCCTTGGGTAATACGGTTCGGTCACGGAAGGTCTTATCGGGGATACTGACAATTCTTTCATTATATAAAGTATACGGTATATCATCGGGCCCGATACAGGCAGCTCCCATTTTTTCTGCTTCCGAATAGTCAATTTTTTTAATTTCCGCATGGGCATAGGGGCTTCGCAGGATTGCGGCATATAATTCACCGGGAATATGTACATCGCAGGCATAAATTTCTCCACCGGTAACTTTGCCGATATTTTTAATATCATATCTTTTGCCGACGGCATCATATTTTTTATCTGACAAAAGGAATACCTCCTCTTTACAAAATCATTCTTGCATCGATGACTTTTAAACCATTTTCAAATACAAACACCGGATTTAAATCAATTTCCGTTATTTCCGGATTTTCCATGCTTAGTTGAGAAATTTTTATTAACAGCTCTTTTATTGCTTTAATATCTTTTTTTGTTTCCCCCCTAATTCCCTGGAGTATTTTATATCCTTTAATCTCTGAAATCATGTCTTCCGCATCTTTTTCTTTTATAGGCAAAACGCGAAAAGATACATCTTTTAATAACTCCACAAAAATGCCGCCCAATCCGAACATGATAACTGGTCCAAAATGAGGATCTTTCATCATCCCAACGATAATTTCTATCGATTGCGGAATCATCTTACAGGCAATGATACCATGGATTCGTGCGCTATTATTATATTTTTTTACACTGCGCATAATCTCCTGAAAAGCCCACAAAGCACTTTTTTCATTTTCTATGCCAATTTTTACTCCTCCTGCTTCAGATTTATGAATGATATCCGGTGAGATGATTTTCATAACAAGGGGATAACCAAGGCAATGAATAGCGTTTTTTACTTCTTCTTTTTTTCTTATTAATTTAAATGTTGGAATGGAAATATTGTAATCTCTTAGCAATAATTTCGCTTCAGTTTCCAATAAAGACCTGTTTTCCTTTTTTGCATTTTTGATAAGTTCATGCATTTATAAACTCCATCATATTTTTCTTTTTAGAATATATCTATTTTTATTTCCTTAAATCAAGATATTATTATTACTTAATCTAAAAATATATAAATCTATTTTATTGCACAAAAGATCATTTTACGAATCACCTTGGCACACCTTTCGCCAGTTTCATAATTAGGAATGCCATATTCCTTTAATACTTCTATGGCATCTTTTACCAATCTACCAGCCATAAAATTGGCAAATATTGGAATATGGATACCTTTCTTTAATTTTCCTAATGCCAAGGCTACTGCAGTAGCCTTCATGGTAGCTGTCGGAACAAAAATTGCGATTATCATATCATATTCCGATGCTATCGCCTTACACACTTTGGTAAAATATTCTGCACCCCCATAGGCAAGAAGGTCAAAAGGATTCCCCAGAGCTACATTTGGAGGCAACAACTCTTTTAATTTATTTTTTATATTTTTGGACGGTTCGGAAACAACTAAGCCCAATTCTTCCAATTTATCGACTGTTAAAACGGCAGGGCCACCTGAGTTGGTTATTACTCCAATTTTATTTCCATTAATTCGTGGGTAATAAGTAAATGTTCGGCAAAGGTCAAACATTTCCTCTACTCCTTCTACTCGTAAAATTCCAGCCTGTTTAAATGCAGCATCATAAATTCTATCTTCTCCAGCTAAAGAACCAGTATGTGAAGAAGTAGCCCTCATGCCTGCTTGACTCTTTCCAGCTTTTATGACAACAATAGGTTTTTTAGCAGCCGTTTTTTTTGCCTGAATTAAAAATTTTCTACCATCGGTTAAACCTTCAATATAAATGGCAATCACCTTAGTTTGGGGATCATTTTCAAGAAATTTTAATAAGTCTACCTCATTAACATCACATCGATTACCATAACTTACAAATTTTGAAAATCCGAATTCCATCTCTTCTGCCATCATCAAAACCGCTCCCCCTAAAGCTCCACTTTGAGTAATAAAAGCAGTATGACCGTAAAAAGCAGGAACTTCTATACTAGCAAAAAGGTTACATTCTGTATTCATGATTCCTGCACAATTTGGACCAATAATTCTCATTTGATAATGGTTGGCAATATTCTTTATTTTTTCTTCAGCTGCAACATTTCCCACTTCAGAGAAACCGGCGGAAATGATGATAATTGATTTTACACCTTTTTCTCCCAAATCTATCAGAATTGAAGGAATCATGCTTCCGGGAATCGCAAGCACTGCCAGGTCAAATTTCAAATCTTTGAATTCTGAACAGATTTTTTTTCCAAATATCTCTCCGCCACTTCGGGATACCGGATAAATATCACCTTTATACCCACCTTCTACTATATTTCTTACAATTTCGTATCCGGTTTTTCCTTTTTTCATTGAAGCAAACACAGCTACCGAACGGGGATTAAATAATTTTTTCATTTTTTAATTCCTTTTGTTATTCTATATCCTTCTTGAAAGGCATAAAGATTTTTTTCAATTTCACACGGAATATTCTTTTCTAGAGTTCCCAGGATTACACGCTTATCAAATGATAATATTTGTGATAAAGTTCCCAATAATACCATATTTTCGGCAACCGGAAGCCCAATTTCCTTGGCTATTTTTTTCGCATCAATCCAAATGATTTTTGCTTTTGTCTTTTTAAATAATGCTTCAATTTCCTGGAATTCAGGATATTTTTCCGGTTGAGCCATTAAATCTATAGGATACACTTTATGATTATTCAAAATAACTGTTCCGCCAGGTTTGACAAATTCCAGGGCTTTCAATCCTTCGGAAAGTTCCATCACAACCGTGGCATCTGAGGAATAGGGAGGAATTCGAGAACCAAAGACGTTACCTATTCTTATTTCACAATGAACTGCTCCTCCTCTCTGAGCCATTCCTACTTCTTTAAATAATTTAATCTTTTTACTCTTTTGCAATGCATAATCTGCAATAATCTGCCCCAGCCTGATGGCTCCCTGGCCTCCAACACCTGAAATATAAATATTAATTTCCATTATTTTTTACCTCTATTGCCCCTAAAGGACAGATTGATTGACATAGCCCACAGCCGGTACATGTAGAATTGATAGACATGTATTTTTTCGATTTTTCATTTTTTGGAAAGAATATCATTGCCGGACATGCCAGCTCATTCAAGCACAACCTGCAACCAGTACATTTTTCTTTATTTACTACATATTTAATGGTATTTTTCTTTCTTCTTTTTGCCTGCAAAGCACATTCTCTTCGTGCGATAACTACTGATACACCAAGATAATCGATAGCCTTCATCAGTGTTTTAATAGAGTTTTCAGCATCATAAGGATCGATAATGAATAAATTTTCAATTCCGCAACCCTTACATATTTTTTTAATATCAATTCTAGAAGTATTTTTCTTTCCAAAGGGAATTGTTCCAGGATTTTCTTCAAAACCAGTCATGGCTGTCCAACCATTATCCAATATGATAATAGTTAAATTTACTTTCTGATAAATTGCATTGACAAGCGAAGGGATACCGGCATGGAAGAATGTAGAATCTCCGATGGTAGCAATGACTGGTTTTTCAATGCCAGCATGTTTAAATCCCTGGGCCAAGCCAATACTTGCTCCCATGGCTACTTCAGTCCAACAACTTTCAAAAGGTTTGTTCATTCCCAATATGGTACATCCGATATCACCGGTAACGATAACTTCATCCTGTTTATATCTTAATTTTTTTATTGCTTTGTTCAATGCATAATAAGTTCCCCTATGTGGACAACCTACGCAGAATGATGTTGAACGTTTTATTGTTAACTGATTAGCCATCATGAGAATCTTTTCAATGTTTTTGTCGGTTCCTATTTTTTTATCTAAAAGTACTTCAACCCCCTTTCTGATTATCTTGAAAGAATATGCACCTATCATAGGCAAGGCATGACTTAATTTACCTAATATTGTGATTTTTTTATTTATTAAATAAGCAATTCGTAAGACTTCTTTTTCAATTAAAGGATCCAGCTCCTCAAGAATCAATATGCGTTCATGAATTGATAAAAAATCCCGTATTATCTTTTCGGGTAGCGGATGTACCATTCCAATTTTTAACCAGGAAATATCCAGGTTATATTTTTTTAAGATTTCTTGAAAATTCCCCTGTACTGCTCCCGCATAAATAACCCCGCATTGACTATTTTTCGCCAAATGTGTTGCATTGATATGAATTCCTGATTCAGTAATATAACTATCAGAAATTTCAGATGATTGTTCCAATCTGTCAAGTGCGTCTTGATGCTGTTCCATACACCAGGCAGCTCTTGCTTTTGTGAACTTTGCAATATTACGCTCAAACTGAGCTTTTCTTTTCATGTATAGTTTTTTACCCAACAAAACATCAGAGGCAACATGAGAAATATCTGTGGTTGATCTTAAAAAAACGGGACCACCAATTTTCTCCGAAATATCAAAGGCTATTTTTACATAATCAAGACACTCCTGTTGGGAAGCTAAGTCAAGCATGGGAATAATCATCAATTGAGCATAGTAACGTGAATCTTCTTCAGGCATTCCTGCACTTACGCCAGGATCATCGGCAACAAAAATGACCAGTCCACCGTTACATCCGCTATAAGATATAGAAGATAGCGAATCGGCAATAACATTCACTCCGGACATCTTCATGGTCACCAATGCCCTTTTTCCTGCCCATGCTGCGCCGGCAGCAATTTCAAATGCAACTTTTTCGTTAATACTCCATTCTATATACATATCCAATTTTTCTTTTTGATGAAGTAAGGTTAAAACAACTTCTGTAGAGGGAGTTCCAGGATACCCGGTAACCACATCTGCTCCCGATTCTATAATACCTTCGGCAAGTGCTTCATTTCCGGTTAATAGTCTTTTCACTTCCTTCTCCTTTTTAGGAAAGAATGATTATGCTCCTGAAATATATGATAGTATTTTGTGGTTTGGATAATATATCTAAATAAAAAAAGAGGAAGTGGTATAAATACCTCCCCCTCTTTACTAATAACTTTGGGATTTATATTTTTTTATTATTATAGCATCATCTTTTTATTTTTCAAAATTTACCAATTAAGTTTGGCTTTGGTTAAAACTAAATATTGTTAATTTCCAGACCTATCGCTTCATGTTCAAATCCTCTTATGGGGGCACCTATCATTCCATAAATACCAACAGAAATCCATTCGCCTAAATCCCCTTTTTGTTTGGTGTTCAAAGGACCTCTTAAAATAACAAATTTAACTCCTACTGTTCTCAGGAAATTGCCAATTCCAATTTCTCCTCTGCACAAACCTTTTAGAGCATTTAAGGAGGTATGGTATAGGGAATGTTCTTCTCTGTAACTATCACTTAAAATAATTTTTTCTCTTTTAGCGGCTGTTTCTATTGCTGCAATCAGTTCTTTGCTATTCATTGTGCCTGCTTTTCCTATGCATGCCTTATACCCTAAAGAAAGAACTTTTTTAAACATTTTTTGTTCTTCATCTTCAGATGCAACCAATAATAATATGGTTAATCTTCCAATTTTTGCCAAAATATTCCCTTCTTTCAATATCATCAAATATTTTTACTATAAAAAATGAGCAATTTGCGTAACATGATTGACGTGAATCTTGTAATTTTAAGAAGCGTAATATTTTTATATCCTATTTCTTTTCTGGAAATTAACCCATTCCGGGAATTTCCAACCTTTTTTCTAACATACTTAGAATTTTAGTAACTACTGAAACTATGAATAGATAAATAGCTCCTACAACTAAAAAAACCAAGGTATATTCAAAATAGCGGGAGGCAATTATTTTACCTGCACCAGTTAATTCTACGCAGGTGACTATAAAGGCAAGGGATGAATATTTTATCAAGTAGATAACCTCATTAGAACATCCTGGAATTGCTCTTCTTAGTGCTTGAGGAAGAATGATACTGGCAATTGCTTGGAATTTAGACATTCCCAAAGCTTCTGCAGCCATCATTTGACCCATTTTTATTGATTGAATAGCTCCTCTGATGTATTCTGAATGATAAGCCCCACTACAAAGAATAAAACCAAGGACTGCTGCGACAAATGGGGAAAAATAAATACCAATGGATGGAAGACCATAATAAAGAATAAAAAGTTGTACCAACAAGGGGCTACCACGAAAGAATAAAGTGTAAATTGCACAAAAAGTAGAGATGATTTTTTTTCCATACACACGACCAACTGCTATTAAAATCCCCAAAAGAAAACCGAGAGGAATAGAAAATATAATTAATTTTACAGTCACTATTGTACCTTCCAATAGAGGAATTAATAATATTTCACGAATAAATGCTATCGTATCCATGTTTATCCTTACGACCTTCCATAAAGTTCGGTGATTTTATTAAGAAATTTTCTGGTTCGTTCATGTTTCGGATTGTTAAATATCTTATAAGGTGTTCCCTGGTCTTTAATCAATCCATCCTCCATAAATATAATTTCATTAGCAATGGAACGGGCAAATCCCATTTCATGAGTAACAACAACCATAGTCATACCGGCTAATGCCAATTTTTTAATGACTTCCAGAACTTCACCAATGAGCTCTGGATCGAGGGCTGAAGTTGGTTCATCGAAGAGCATCACTTTAGGGTCCATAGCCAGGGCCCGTGCTATCGACACCCTCTGTTTCTGTCCCCCGGATAATTGGGCAGGAAAAAGATCAGCTTGTTTCTTCAAACCAACTTGTTTCAATTCTTCCATGGCTTTCTTTTTGGCAGTCAGCTTATCCATTTTTCTTACTTTAATTAGTCCGATTTCAACGTTTCTTAATGCAGTTAAATGATCGAAAAGATTGAAATCCTGAAATACCATACCCATTTTTTGACGAAACCGGTTAATTTCTTTCTTATGATGGGTTACTTCGTCATTTTCTAAAAATATCTTTCCTTGGTCTGGAATAGTTAATTGGTTAATACATCTTAGAAGAGTACTCTTTCCGCTTCCGGATGGACCAATAATAACTTTAGTTTCTCCCTTTTTAATCGTAAAGGAAACGCCTTTTAATATTTTTTCTTTTCCATAACTCTTATGTATATTTTCAACATTTAAAACAACCTTATTTTCCTTTTGCATATGAACTATTTGTCACCTCTCCTCTCCATAACCGGGTATTTTTACTTTATTTTCCAATAAGTCGAGTAACTTGACCCCGCCATAAGTTAATACAATAAAGATAACGGCACAAGTAAGAAAAATCGGCATAGGTCTATATGTACGTGTGGCTATAAAGTTTGCTCGTGTTAATACTTCCATAACACCGATAGCATAAGTCACGGCTGAATCTTTTAAAAGAATAGCATACTCGTTTGACCAACCGGGAATGGATAACCGTAATGCCTGGGGCAGAATGATATGCCAAATAGCCTCAATTTTTGTCATTCCAATGGAACGTGCAGCCAGCATTTGACCTTCATTTAATGATTGAATACTTCCTCGAAAAATTTGAGATTGATAAGCTGCACTTCTTAATCCTAAAACCAAAATCGCTGCAGCAAATGCAGATAAGTTAAAACCCAACAGAGAAAACAAGCCAAAATAAAAAAGAAAAAGGAGCACTAAAACCGGAAGTCCTCGAAAAAACCATACATAAAAAGAAATAATACCAAAAGTATATCTATTTCCATATACTTGTCCAACTGCCATGGGAATTCCCATAACAAATCCTAATCCTAAAGCACCGATAACTAATCCAAGGGTGATCATCACTCCATTTATAAGAAAGGGAAATGACTGGTATATCACTGCTAGATTTTCATTCATATTTTTTTCACCCACGAAATAGAGGGTGAAGGAAGATTAAAAATGTAAAAATTCCTTCACCTCTTTTTATGTCTATTCAGAAAAATATTTAATAATTAATTCATCCCATTTCGATGATTTTAATAATTTTTTGATACCTTCGTTTAACATATCTTTTAATTCTGTATCTTCTTTTCTCACTGCTACTCCATATGCTTCTCCGGTTTTAATAATACCAACAATTTTGACAGGTTGACCCTTTCTAATAGCATCTTCGACCATGACATCATCCATCATCGCTGAATCAACTCTACCATTCACCAAGTCCTTTACCGCCAAAGAAAAACCTTCATATAATTTCAGGTTGTCTTTTGCCAATATGCCGGTATTAATTAAGTTATCTTCGATCCACATCGCTGCGGTGCATCCTCTCTGGCTTCCAACAACATGCTCATCTCCACATAATGCTGCAATGATATTTAAATCAGAGTCTTCACGGACACAGAGAGATTGGTTTACTTCCCAATAAGGTATGGTAAAATTGACTTTTTCCAATCTTTCAGCAGTGATTGACATACCAGAATAGACCATATCAATTTTACCTGCTAACAAGCTGGAAACAATACCATCCCAGGCAGTCGGCTGATGTTTCACTTCAAATCCCATTTCAGCTGCTATCCAATCCAAACATTCAACATCAAAACCGGCAGGATTTCCCTTTTCATCAACATAAGCAAAAGGAGGGTAATCTGCATCGATACCGTTAATATAAACCTTTTCTGCAGCAAATAAATTCGCACTGCCTAGGACAAACAGAACTAAAAGGGCAAACAGAACTACAAATATAGTTTTACTATTTTTCATTATTTTTTTCACCTCCTTTCCATTTGTATTTTTGAAAATTATAAAGCAATTTAAAATTAATTATATATTTGCCTTATAATTTTACTTGAAATTTCTACTCTCCAAGATTTTTCTAATTATTCTATAATTTCATAACTACTGCTAATGACAGGTAAATTCAAATTCGGCAGAACTTTCTCCAAAATAATGCCTTCTCTTTGAGGATAAGAATAACCATAACTTGCTCTTATTCCAGCGGTGATGAATTGAACACCCCTGTCTAAAGCAATCGGTAAACTGTCTCCTTGTAATAGACTACCAGTTACAACGCTGGTAAAAATATCCCCAGCACCGGGATAATAGCCTGGAATATAGTCGCATTTCACTTTCCAAAAACGCCCATCTTCCTTATTGTAGGCGATAACGCTGGTCTTTTTGCCTTGATTTAAATCCGGCACACTGGTGATTATTACAATTTTTGGACCCATGCAAGATAATTCTTTTAACCACTCTTTTATCTCATCTTCGGAAATTTTCAAACGATAATTTTTTTTTAAAAGATGTGTTGCTTCGGTAAAATTGGGAGTGATAATTTGGGCAAAACCAATATAATTTCTCATTTTTTGTACCATTTTGTCATCTATAGTACCATATAATTTTCCATCATCCCCCATAACCGGATCGATAACGACAAGTGTATCTTTTTTTGAAAAATCCTTAATAAAATTTGAGATAATATCAATCTGCTTGGGAGAACCTAAAAAGCCGGTGTAAATTCCTTCAAATTTTAAAGATAATTCTTTCCAATGCTTGATATACTCATCCATATGCTCTGTCAAGTCAACAAACTTATAGTTTTTAAAGCCACCTGTGGGAGTAGATAATATAGCTGTTGGCATTGAACAAACCTGTATTCCCATGGTAGACAAGATGGGAATGACGACTGCCAAAGAAATTCGACCAAAGCCAGACAAATCATGTACAGCTGCAACTCTCTTAATAGGAACGCTCATAGCACCTCCTAATATCTATGCTCATTTAAATAGTCAGAAAATACTTTTATTATAAGATATCTGACTTAATAAAGATTATTATGATATATATTCTTTAGTAGATTAAAGTATTAAAGCAATGAAACAATAAAATTTTAGCACTCTTAAAAATGTTTGTCAATAAATTTTTTAAAATATATCTTACCTTTACACAATCTTTACCTTTTATGAATTACTCATAGCTTTTTACTAAATCTAATGTAACTAAATAAATACCGAAAAAAAATCAGTAAAAGTGAAATTAAGTGGTAAACGTTAACATACGTAATATATCAAAGTAATTATTGCAATCATATATCACATGGGTCGAAGATATTTGCTTTATCCCAGGATAAAAGGATGCTTTAAAAGCTTTCCAATGTTTTTTATATGATAATTCTACTTTAAAATGCTTCGGTAAAACAATTTTGCATTGATTAATATCATTATTTAAAGCTAATTCTACATTTTCTTTAATTCTTTCAACTGCAAGTTGAGGATGTATGCTTATAACCGAATTACCAATCCCCTTTTTCACGGCGACCGTCTTTATGTGTTCATTTAACGCTGAAGCTTCTAGACAAACTCCTTCATCACCACTTATAAAAATGACTGGCACACCAAGATTATTTGCGGCATAGCTATAAATTAAAAATTCACTGGCAAGTTGCCCGTTTAATTTGATATAATTCAAATCAAAAGGATTTAGTGTATGTGAAAGCGGATTGGCTCCCGAACTGCCACAAGAATGATAGCCAATCATAATGACAGCATCAAAAGATTGGTCAAGTTCCTGAAGCATTAAAAATGGATGTTCGCTCCAACTTCTAATTAATTTTACTGCCTTGGGCAACTGGGAAGCCATAATATTTCTTCCGGTATCATGAGCATCTTTAACCCATATTTCCCTTGTTCCTGCATTAATCGCCCCTTCACAAGCAGCTTTTACCTCACTGGTCATCTGTTCGCAAAATTCCCTGGAATCGGCTTTAGACTTTTCAGTTTCATCCCAATGGGCAATTCCAGTTACTCCTTCAATGTCAGCACTGATATAAATTTTCATTTATTTAACCTCCACCAGTTTGGCATTTCTCATATTTACTTCTATTTTTTAGATTCAAATTCCTCTTTTTGAATATTTATTAAAATAAAAATATATCAATTTATTTGATTTTATTTATTGACTTGGACAATACTTGAATGTAATAACCGACCAATAAAGTTAAAATTTTTCGGAAAATCATAAAACAACATTGTACTAAAAATCATCTTTTCGCCATGTTTTGTAAATCAAACAAATAAATAAGAGCAACAATTACCAAAATGTCACAATAAAAAGTATTTCAAGGCTTTAGTGAACATTAGAAATCTTTATTTTGAGGAAAAAGTTGAAAGAAATATATGAAGTATACGACCCATTAAATGAGCCACAGACAAGCCGGGAAAACATCCATTTAATCTTATAGTAACTTGCTTCGCCTACGACCGCTTAAGTAAAAAATATAAAAAAATCGGTCAAGTCAATTTTATAAGAAAAATATTATAAATAATAAAATGGCAGCCAATGGATAAGGCATGAGATAGAAATGAATGATCTTACAAGAAGGCATAATGACATTCATTAACTTTTCTCATACGATAATTATTGATGAATAAATGTAATTGTATTTTTGCCTCTAGATAAATTGATTGTAATTTTTATTATTTTAGTAATTACAGTAATATTAATTTGCAAATTCTTCAGCAAGTTTATCCGTTACAAACATATGAGCTGGACTATGAGTAATCATGAATGGAATTTTACTTTCAATTGCCAGGGCATGTGCTGTAATTCCACATCCCCAATACATCGTAATCTCGTCTTTTCCGGGAGGATCTACGGTTGGACGATGGGGATTGAATGAATCAGGTTTGCCTAATTCCTTTATTCCAATTTTCTCGGGACTTCCTATAAAAACAGGTGACCCATGCATCAGTAAGTGGCGAGATGATATTTGAATTGCTCTCGTTGCATCAAAAGAATTTTTAAATGAACGAACGCTAACACACATTTGAGTTTTAAATATACCGGCCGGGTTACACGGAATCTCCGTTTTGTATGCGCCATACCTTTTCCATGGAACATTGGCTGCTCTCAATGCCCATAAAAAACTCCGACTGCACCCTAAATAAAAAGTAACCAGATCATTTCTCCAATAATTTAATATATTGTTCGGTTCATCAATTATTTCCCCATTTTTAAAGATCCTATATTGGGGCAATGAGGTCCGAACATCAGCTTCCGGTGCTAAATTCTGGGGACAAGTATCACCAGGCTCAAGTACTTCTAAAACCGGACAAGGCTTTGGATTTCGGGTACAAAACAGTAAAAAATCATAAGCATATTCTCTAGGAATAATGGCTAGATTCGTTTGGGCATAACCCTGACAAGCTTCCATTGTTATATCTGTCCATTCTTCATTTTGAACTAATTTTCTAAATTCCTTAGGTTTCATATGAAGTGGATTAATTTTATTTCCATTATTCATTCTACAAACTCCTTTTATAAGATCTTGATTATTTTTTTAATTTAACGATTATTTTTATTTATACCTAATTTTTCAGTATTTCCTTTGTTTTCCCTCTTATACTTGACACTTATAAATAATTATTGAAATATACCCATTTGATAGTGGAAGAAACTTAGATAATCTCAACCTTAACACTAAAGATAGTCCCTTCAATTGCAAAAGTTTAAAAAATAATAGAATTGTGGTAATTTTATTTTCATGGTTTATTCTATTTTTCCTAATTTTTACGTTATGCTTTTTGAAGATTTGTTATACTTTTCGTCCTTAGAAAATGAAAAGAAAGCACAATTAATGCAATAATAATTCCTGCAATATCTGACCATGTCGAAGTATACATAATCAATATTGCACTAATAAATAAAAAAATGCGCGAAGGATATCCAATTTTATTAAAAATAAAACCTTGCAGTGAAGTTGCCATTGCTACCACCATTATAATAGCCCTCATTAAACCAAAAGCTATTGCTCCAATGGTAACATCAAATAACATGAGTGCAGGTGAGGTTATAAAAACAAATGGAATTATATAAGCCGCAGCGCCTAATTTAAATGCCTCCCAACCTACTTTATAGGGGCTTTCCCCGACTAATCCGGCTGCCGTAAAAGAAGCCAAGGCAACTGGCGGTGTGATTACTGCAAGCATGCCGTAATAATAAACAAATAGATGCGCAATTAAAGGACGTACTTCCACCAGCTTAACCAAAATAGGAGCTGCAATAACTGCTACAACGATATAACAGGCTGTAGGAGGAAGTCCTGTTCCAAGGATTAAAGAGCTTATTGCTATCAAAATGAGGGAGATAAATGCATTGTCTCCAGCCAAAGTAATAATCCCATCACCTAAAGCCATCCCAAAGCCGGTAGCTCCTATCATCCCCACTGTAAATCCAACTACTGCACATGCTGTTGCTACCGACAAAGCTTTTTGGGCTCCCTGTATTAATGAATCTATAAAATCTTTCAATGATATTCTTGTCTTTTTGTTGAATGCAGATATAATCAATGTAGCTATAATTGAATAAAAAACGCAAAACAAAGGGGAAAATCCACGAATCAATAAAGTTACCAGTAGTATTACAGGAATCAACATAAGTCCTCGCTCTTTAAGAGCTTTTTTAATTGGAGGCAGATCTTCTTTCTTCACTCCTTTTAACCCGATAGCTAATGCCCGTAAATCAACTGCTAAAAATACCGCGAAATAATACAATAAAGCTGGAATAATCGCTGCTTTTATAACATAAATATAAGGTATTCCTAAAATTCCTGCCATAATAAAAGCAGAGGCCCCCATAATAGGAGGCATTATCTGCCCACCGGTACTACTTACAGCTTCAACTGCAGCAGCAAAAGTAGGAGAATAACCACTTTTTTTCATCAAAGGAATAGTAAAACTACCAGTGGTTGCTACATTTGCAACCGCAATCCCAGAAATGGTTCCCATAAGTCCACTGGTGAACACAGACACTTTGGCTCCTCCCCCACGAGTACGTCCAAAAATTGCTACCGCAAGTTCATTAAAAAGATCACCAATTCCCGTCTTAGAAATGAGAACTCCAAAATAAATAAATGTGAAAATATAAGTTGCGGATACTTGCAGAACAATGCCATATGGGCCATCAGTTGTCCATGCCATATATTCCACTAGTCTTGTAAGACTCATTCCCCGATATCTTAAAAAACCTGGAAAAAATTGACCAAAAAGCATATAAAGAATTGAAATGATACACAAAATTGTCAATTCTTTTCCAACTGCCCGCCGGGTAGCTTCAATTAACAGCAAAAGAGCAATTAAACCAATTGAAAAGTTCATAAAAGAAATGGAAGCGTCAAACCTAAAAGCAACAGATTCAAAAACAAAAAATATATATAGATTGCTTGCCAATGCAGTTATAGCTAAAATAATATCATACCAAGGAACTCTATCCTTAGGCGATTTAGATGTAGCAGGGACAAGAAGGAATACTAAAAAAAGAATAAAAGCCAAATGAAATGTCCTCTGTTGCATGGGAGGTAAAAGGCCAAATCCTGCTGTATATAAATGAAATAGTGATAATACTATTGAAGCCATTATTATTACTTGCTTAATGATAATACCATTTCTTATATTTCTTTTCTTCATATATTTTAAATCCTTTCACTATAAATGCTAGTAATTGAATTTCTCTTTTCAAACATGTTTCAAATTCTGAAAAGTGTTTATTTATGCCCACGCTAAAAAACGTGGGCATAAATAGCAGAAAAATAAACTATTTTATTGCCCCTACTTCTCGATAAAATTTCTCTGCTCCTGGATGTAATGGAATGCCTAAACCGCCCGATGCATTATCCAGGGAAAGGTCACTTAAACCTACATGCAATTCTCTTACTTCTTCAATATTTTCATGAATGGCTTTAGCTAGTTTATATACAACTTCATCCGATTGACTGGCATCACAAAAGATTGCTGCCACAGTGACGATGGTCTCTATGGGTCTATCAATCCCTTCATAGGTACCTTCAGGAATAGTGACAGGGAAATAATAAGGAACTTCTGCTAACATTTTTTCTCGTAATTCACCGCCCACATCGATCACATTGATATCCCGAGTATAAGCTATTTCGGTCACATTTGCTTCAGGGACACTACCTGATGCCATAAACCATTCAATATGTCCATCACGGAAGAGATCGAGAGCTTGCACATAATTAACGTTCATCGTAGGAATTTTTTCGACATCTATACCGGCATATTTACAGACATCTGCATGAATCAATCGAGTTGTGCCTCCTACGACATCCGTATTTCCCTTTTTCCCAACTAAATCTTCAAATGTTTTTATCCCTGAATCTTTTGATGTAACATAATGTATGGCAGCAGCATGAGTCCTTGTTACAGCTCTAAGGTTTTTTTGTGGTTTACCTTCCCATAATCCTTCTCCCTGATAGGCAAGATAAAGAGATAAGCCATTAGCCAGAGCAAAATCGACTTCTCCCTCATTTAATAAACGAATATTGACATTACTACCACCTGTCGTAATAGCTCGAATATCGACATCATCAAGTTGTTTTGAAAGATAGTTTGCTAATGCAGAACCAACGTAATTAAAGGTTCCTCCCGCTCCTGCAGTGCCCAAAACAAACATATTTTCCTGAGCATATGCCATTCCTGTAAAGCTAATTAAAAAGACAATTAGACTAATAATAATGATTGTATTCCTTTTCATTAAAAGTAACCTCCTATTTTTATAAACTAATTTAAAATACTTTTCTCGATTTGCTAAGACATATTTTACCTTTCCAATTCCTTTCTATTTGCTCACCTCCTTGAACCAAATTAAAACTCTTATCAATATTAGAATAATGAGCATCTTATGCCAATTTTATTTCTTTGCTGGAAATTTTTAGAAATTATAATTTGGTTTAATAAACTTGAAAAACAACTCGGTTAAACTGAATTAATCAACCATGTTTTTTAATCCTAATTTAATTAAAGTTTCTTCTTTGGGGATTCCTTTTTCCGTCCATCCATGTAATTGATAATTTTCATCTAACATCTTATCAAATTTATTTTTGTCCATATATTCTCCCTTAAAAGGGCCGTTTTTTATTTTTTCTTCCATAAATCTGTCAGGAGGATAATCATCTTTTCGATCAAATTTAGCATGTTTATAATTAAACATTCTCTCCAGATTATGAATTCTTTCCCCGATATTTAATAATTCAAAACGATTTAAATCCCATCCTGTGGCAGCATTAAGCAGTTGAACAATGTCATGTTCATCTAATAATTCATATCCTTCCCAAATACTGTTAAAAAAGCAAATTCCCAAACTGTTTAGTATGGCATGTAATTGTTCATGATAAGCTACTAATTTACCTTTCTCTTTGTAAGCGGCAGGATCAGTTGCATTTGCAACGCCATATAATTTTTTGGCTAATTCAGGTGATAGTATTTCTGCGCTTGATTTTCCTGCTGCAAATTCTACAATCGGCGCCCCACTGCAATGGCCTCCTCCACGTGTCGATAAAGCCGTCCCTAATGCCCAACCTTTGGGCATGCGCATATCTTCATATATATCCTGTCCTTTCATGGCCATGGCATATTTAATTGTTCCTCTTCCAATAATTTTAGAAGCCTTTACGACTCCTTCTGCTAAAATATCTCCAAAACCTTCGCGGTGAGCAATTTTTTCAATCAATTGCATAAGCGAATGGTGATTTCCCCAGTTTAATTCCAAACCGTCTGCATCTTCTCTGCTTATTAAACCTCTATCATAACACTCATAAGCCCAGGCAATAGTTTCTGCAGCAGTATCGATATCTATTCCATAATCATTGCAAAGAACATGGGCTTTTATAATGGCTGTCGGTTCTCTGATGTCCAATTTTAATCCAAAATCTTGCACGGTATTCGACTGAACGGCTTCTCCTTTTAATCCGGCATATGGACCATCTGTAACTTGATAGATCTGCCTACAACTGATAGGACAATTCGCAATTCCAAATCTTTTTAATTCATATTTTGTAAAAGCCTTTTCATCCCAACCGCTTAAATCATCAACATAGCCATCTTGAAAATGTCTATAAGGAACCGAACCAACTTTATTTTTAGCTTTTACCGCACTTTTGGCGCCCCATTTACTCAATCTCTGAGCAGTCCCTGAATCCAATACTTTTTTCCGGGCTTTACCTATTAATTGATTAAATTTTTCTTCATTCCATATTTTAGGAATTTGATTACCTCGAACAGCAATGGCTTTTAAATTTTTAGATCCAAGAATGGCACCCATGCCACACTTTGCAGCTGCTCTGCTCTTGTTTATAATTACACATGCACCTCTAACCAGTTTTTCTCCTGCGATGCCAATACAAGCAACCTGAAAATCATTGCCATGTTTATTTCTAATTAAATCAACGGTTTGAGAAGTTGATTTGCCCCATATTTCCTGTGCATCTTCTAATGATACTTGCCCATTATCAATCAATAAATAGACCGGCTTCGTAGACTTTCCTGTAATTCGCAAATGTCCATAACCAGAATATTTCATAGCAACAGCAAAGTATTCGCCACCATTGGTAGAGCCAACACCATTTGAAAATAAATTTTTAGAGTCAATATTAGTTCTTGTTGCGCCAGGGGTTTTAGTTCCAACCAATAATCCGGATCCAAAAATAATGTAATTTTGAGAATCCAAAGGAAGATCTTCCGGTTTTAAAAGATTGTATAAATAATACTGACTCAGGCCCCTTGCACTAAGATATTTCTTATGATTTGATTCGCTTTCCACCCAAGAAGACCATTTTTTCTCGGATAAATTTACGTCCAATATCTTTCCGGTTAAAGAGATTATATTATTCAACTATTAATCCTCCATTACTTAAACTTCATCTAATCTATTTTTAGCCTGAACTCAAAACATATTGCTCCGGTAGGATGAAAAAATGGCCCGTGTTGCATTCCCGGTGGCCGACAGGCATAATATCCTGATCTATAGGTCCTGTTTTTAAAGGTTTTGTTAGTGCTTGTGCCAAAACCTGTACCGCTGATCACAAAAACTTCTTCCCACATATCTTCATGACTCATGGGTTCCTTAGAAGCTTTTTCTTCACCTAAAATACATTTTTCGAAATCCGGTTCTGAAAACAGTAAACGTGTATGAGAACCTGTTTTTGGATCACAGCTTAATATTTTTTCATATTGCCCGGGAGAATTTTTGATCGGTTTCCACGGAATCGTTTCAGTGTTAAAAAATTCTAATTCAGGTTTTTCCATCTTATACTCCTTTTAAGATTACTATCTTTGTGAATTATTTGTTATCCTAATCCTAATAATCTAATAGGATTATCCTTTATCATATAATGTATTTTATATTCTTCTATTCCCTCGTCCAACAACATGCCCACAAAGAGTCTCAGAGCTTCGGCAGGAGCAGGAACCTTCAATTGTCCACAATCTGAACTTATCAGAATGTTTTTATAACCCACGCCATCCATCATCTGCTTTACCTCTTTGGGGGAAAATAAATATCTATTTTCCATGCAATAAACAGCAACATGTTCAATAGTTGCTCCCATATCAATCAATTCTTTTTGTTCCTGGATAGACCATTTCCATAATTCACTAAAAGTAATATGTGTAATGATAATTTTACTAATACCCAGCATATGAGCTTCTTTTACCAATAGTTTAATTTCTTCTTTGTTTAAATGAGAAGTTGCCAAAGCAACATCTGCTTCTTTTATAATCTGTAACACCTGCTTTGTTTCAAGAGAAATTTTCCCATTTTCATCTAAAATACTTACCCCTTTCATTGGCAAAAAATCTGCTTTTGATTTTGTTTGCTTCATATGTTTATATTGAGCAGTACCAAATGTATCTTCTACGTGGTGTTTTGCCCATTGCGTCGGCATCCAAATAATCTTTGCTCCTAGGCGAATGGCAATTTCTACTGCATAGGGATTAATCCCTCCAACATAACGGTTAAGCACCAACCCTCCATATACATCAACACCTGAAACCATTTTATTTACCAGTGTGGCAGTATCTGCTGTTAATCCCTGATGATTTTTTAATACAATTCCTCTAATACCATATGCTCTTGCTTGTTTTGCAAAATCTATAGCATCCCCTACTCTACCAAAAATACCGGGACCAGCGTGGACATGACAATCAATAGAACCGGTTAAAATTCTATTTACAATATCAGTTTGATTCATTTTATTTAATATACCTCCATTTTTCGATCCTATTCAAAATATGCTTCTTTAAAGAAAACCAATTAATATCGAGAAAATTACCGTCATCATCACAACATATAAAATCTTTGTTTGTATTTAGCTTTAATTGAATTATAAATGGAATTCATTCTAGTTTTTTGATATCAGCTTGTTTCTCATCAATCTCTTGATATTATTATTTTTTTAAACCTTAATCTATAAAATCAATTCGATACTTTTATAACTAATATAAATTTATAGCTGTGTTTACAAATTAAATTATAAAAATGGTCATGAATTACTTTCTCCCGTGATCTTAATACACAAAATATTAAAATTTATTAAGAAGAATAGCACACATGACCAAAGATAAACGTATTGCAAGTTACAAATAAAGAGCATTGTGCAACATACGAAAAAAAGAATATGAATTGATAATTACAACATACTTCATGTATTCTAAGCATTTTATTCAAATCATTAAAAAGGTTCAGAAAATAGACGAACAGGTATTTTATGGTAAATAGTTAAAATCAAAGATCTAGTACTATGTAAGGCATAGAACATATTTTTTGTAATTATAGCATTGGTTACCCAATTCATTGAGCTATAAAGGTTATTTGATAAATTTAAACAAGAAATATTGTCATTGTTAAAAATAATTAGATGATTCTCTTAATCGACTTGTTTATTCTTAGGAAAAAATCTAACAATATAGTAACCATAATAGGCCCTCAAGAAAATCAAAAAAGCAAATATTACTTATGATTATCACAGAATTTCCTTCAATTGAAACAGTTGTAATGATTAAGTGCCTGGAAAGGCATAAATTGTATATAAATTTCGTTCTTCCAATATGTATAGAGATAAAAATTACTATAGGTTCGAAGATTTTCTAAACACAGGAACATTAGCAGTGTACAGAAAATTAAATATATGGTCAAAAGATCCGATCTAATCAGTAAAAGAATTCTATCAAATTATCGGACAAAGAAGTGTTATTGTTTCATGCCTAATCTACAAGACGCCTTGAAATAATTTATCACTCGTTACAATTTAAAATGAATTTTTAGTTTACATATAATGATATAAAATTTCAGATAAAACAAAAAACATGTCTTATTTTAACCATTATAAATAGTATTATTCTCTATGGGAAAAACCAAAAATGCAAGTATTATTTATTATATTATACAATATTACATAATATAATATAATTATATTTGTTAAAATGCAACATAAAATGATAATTTATCGTTAAAAATCATTACATGTCCTTAGAATTCTGCTTTTAAAATTAATAAAGTCGTTACCTTACTATTTAGTGCATATTCAAAACTTTATTGTTTCCAATTATAGCGATTATTTTTTAAAATAACTAACAAAATTATTTATAAAATCCTTCAATATGCTTTTTACTATCTTCCACCATAACTACAATAAAATCATAAAATGCAAATTTATATTAAACCGGTAGCGAAAGGCATAATTTCTAAAACTACTTTGACTTACAAAAAATATTTTTGTAAAATAAATGTGTAATAAAAACCAAATAGAAATTAGTTTCGATTCTCCGAGTCTAAGGCCTAATAGCTATGACCAGGGAACGTTAGGGTATGTCTGGAAACGGATATGCCTCCCATCATGGAAAGAAATTAATGTAATTATAATACTAATTAAAAGGAATTTCCTTATGGGTCATTCCTTTTTTTATTTTATTAAAATCTTTCCCATAAAAGAAGGTGATAAAATACGAAATTATTGATTTTTGACGCATTTAAAATATTTTTCAAAAAAGGAGAAAATAATGATAAGTAAAAAAATAAAAAAGATTACTTTTGCTCTATTGACCTGGTTATTGATTCTTATTTTCGTAAATTTCTCAGGATTTGCTCAAGAAAAATTACAAGGTGATTTAGTTATCTATCATGCAGGAAGCCTGACTGTGCCTGTGGCAAATTTGGTTAAAGAATTTAAGCTATCATTTCCCGATATTGATATAAAAACTACAGCTGGTGGCAGTCGTAAAATTTCCCGCCTCGTTGCTGAAACGGGTCAAAAAGCTGATATTCTCATGTCTGCTGATTATGCAGTTATAGATAATCTATTGATTCCAGAACATGCTGATTGGAATATATTATTTGCTGAAAATTCCATGGTTATCATGTATACTGATAAGAGCAAACATGCTGACCAAATAAATTCCGAAAATTGGTATGATATTTTACAAAAAGAAGGTGTGGAATACGGTCATAGTGAACCAAATGCAGATCCATGCGGGTATCGTGCTCTACTACTTTTCCAATTAGCTGAAAATTATTATCAATTGGAAGGCTTAAATGATGCTTTATTGGAAAATTGTCCTTTAAAAAACATCCGACCAAAATCAGTTGAATTGATTTCTTTGCTTGAAACAGGTGTCCTGGATTATGCTTTTGAATACGAGTCTGTTGCCCTTCAACATCAACTGAAAGATGAAAAATTTAAATACGTAAAACTCCCGAAAGCAATTGATTTAAGTTCTTTAGATTATATTGATGAATACGCAAAAGCAACTGTAGAGCTTTCCGGTGCTGCACCTGGAGAAATTATTATTACTAAGGGACAACCGATTGTCTATGGAATTACCATGCCTCTTAACGGAGAAAATACAACAAACGCACTTGCTTTTTTAGAATTTTTATTTGATAAGGAAAAAGGACTAAAAATCATTCAGGATTCAGGTCAACCCATTCATGAACTTGAAGTCATTAACGGGATTGATAAATTGCCTTCTGAAATCCATAAACTTCTAAAATAATTCTTTATTGAATCAAAAAAATTGATAAAGAATGATGTGCTGTTTAACACATCATTCTTTATCAAAATATGATAAGATAAAATTATTTTAGTATTTTGTATAAATCGTGGGAGGCTCAATGTATCGATCGAAAGCTGAAATTATTTATATTATAGCTGTAATAACTGGCATTATTATTTTATTCTTTAATGTATTTCCAATTATAAATACTTTTTATTGGACAGATTTAAAAACGCTAAAAGAAACTCTTTTTGATAAGGAAGTTATTAAAAGCATTTGGTTAAGTGTGAAATGTGCTTCCATTGCAACTTTTATCGCCTTTGTTCTAGGAATTCCTTTAGCCTATTATTTAGCCAGACACGAATTTCGATCAAAAAGTTTGATTGAAAGTTTGATTGATATCCCAATGGTTATCCCCCATACGGTTGCAGGAATCTGTCTGTTAACCGTGTTAAGCCCGCGTAGTTTTATTGGAAGGTTTTTGGAGCAAAATCAAATTGAGACAATAGGAACTGAAATCGGTATTATTATTGCGATGCTATTTGTTAGCATGCCCCTATTAATCGATGCAGCAAAAGAAGGTTTTAAGTGGGTGCCTCTCAGAATGGAAAATGTTTCCCGAAGTCTTGGCGCAAATCAAGTCCAGACTTTTTTCGGTATCACCTTTATCCTTTCATGGAGAGGTATTTTAAGCGGAATGATTATTACCTGGGCCAGGGCAATCAGTGAATTTGGAGCAGTCATTATTTTAGCTTATCATCCAATGATTGCACCCACCCTGATCTATGAGCGATTCACTACCTATGGTATGAAATACGCTATTCCGGCTAATATTATTCTGATTATCATCAGCATCATAATCTTTATTGTGCTACGCTTTGTTTCCTTGGGAGGGAAAGAAAAATATGATTCACATCCATGATTTAAACATCAAGTTAGGAGCATTTGAAATAAAGAAAGTCAATTTGCAGATAAAAAAAGGAGAGTTCTTAGTCATTCTCGGACCTTCTGCTGCCGGCAAAAGTGTTATTCTCGAATCAATTGCTGGGCTTATTCCAATTCAAAAAGGTACAATTCTAATTAATGGTAAAGATATAACTCATCTAAAGCCGGAAAAAAGAAATATTTCTATTTGTTATCAGGATTATAATCTTTTTCCGCATATGAAAGTTCGTGATAACATTCGTTATGGATTAAAATTTAAAGCGGATGGGCAAAAGTTAAAATACCAAAAAAACTTTGAAACATTAATAAAGATTTTAGAATTAGAAAATATTTTAGACCGTTTACCTTTAAATTTAAGCGGAGGAGAACAACAACGGGTATCTCTGGCCAGGGGCCTTATTGGAGATCCAGATGTATTACTTTTAGATGAGCCTTTATCTTCCCTTGATCCAAATATAAAAGAGACTATTCAGGAAGAACTAAAAAATGTTCACAAGACATTGCATACAACAATTATAATGGTCACACATGATTTTACAGAAGCAAATTATTTGGCTGATAAAGTTACACTGATAAATAATGGACAAATCGTTCAACAAGGGACAATAGAAGACATTTTCCAAAGGCCAAAATCTATCTTTTCCGCAAAATTCACCGGTGTGAAAAATATTTTTTGGGTGACTGAAGATAATGAACTGCAAATGTATGAATTAAAAAAACCAACAACTATAGGGATAAGACCTGAAAATATCTATATCCGAAGCAATCCTCTTCACACGCATTATCAATACCAGGGAACCATCCGGGGTTTCAAGAATAATGGTTTGTATATGGAAATTGAATTATATAGTCCTGAAACCGGACGTAATTACATTTCTTATTTAACACTAAACCGTTTTTTTGAGTTAAGTCTACAAAAAGAAATGACCATTCATTTTGGTTTCAATAAAAAAGATTTAATCTACATCCATTCATAGTGGTATATAATTTTATTTAGCTTTGCTTGGTCTTAAAAATTTTTAATAGTTTTTATAAGGAATGTTATAAAAAGTTAATTTTAGAATTTTTTATCTCCTCCTAAAAATCCTCCCAGGATGTCACCACCTAAACCGGCAATTCCTTTTTGTTCTCCACGTCTTCTGAAACGTGCTGCGGCTGTAATCCTGTCTGCCAAACGGGAAAACGGAAGACTTTGCAAATAAACTAGCCCGGGCCCAGTCATCTTTGCTAAAAACAAGCCTTCGCCACCAAAAAGTGCATTTTTAAATCCACCCACAAATTGAATGTCATATCCAACAGTTGGAGCAAAGGCAACCAGACATCCAGTGTCAACCCGAAAGGTTTCGCCTTCTTTTAATTCTTTCTTAATGATCGTACCGCCAGCATGCACAAAAGCTAATCCATCGCCTTCAAGTCTCTGCAGAATAAAACCTTCGCCACCAAAGAGTCCCGCACCAATCCTTTTTGTAAAAGCTACTTCAATTTCAATGCCCCTTGCAGCACAGAGAAAAGAATCTTTCTGGCACAGAAATCTTCTGTTTAATTTTCCCAAATCCAAGGGAATTACCTTGCCTGGATAAGGTGCCCCAAAAGCTACATGTCCCTTTTCACGTCCCTGATAAGTGAAAGTTGTTATAAAAAAGGATTCACCAGTAATAACCCGCTTTAATCCTTTAAACAAACCTCCTCCGGTTGATGTGTCCATTTCTATTCCTTCCTCCATGTACATCATTGCACCTGCCTCTGCTCTAATCCCTTCTCCATAATCCAACTCAATTTCAACAATTTGCATATCATCGCCATAAATCTTATAATCCACAATATCAACCATATTATTATCTCCTCTTCTTTGTTAATCAATATTTATTTTCTTAAACCAAATATTTTCATTTTATCTAAATAAAACAATATTTCGCAAGATAATTTCTCTTTTTACAAAAATTATAAACTGATTATTCGACAATTATAATTGTTTATAAAATTTTATCTTATATGAATATTAAAAGAATAAATTTGGTTAATCTATTATCAACAGGTTTCGACTTTTAACAAGTTTGTTGTCCCTGAAGTTCTGAATGGAATTCCCGCTGTTACAACAATTTTATCACCTGGTTTTATTAATCCTGTTTTTAATGCAAGCTGTTTTGACTTTTTAATCATATCATCTGTATTGGAAAGTTCATCGGAATAAAAGGAAAAGACTCCCCAATTTAAAATAAGCTTTCGAACAGTCGATTTTTTAGTGCTTGCGGCAATAATGGGAACCGGCGGACGATAGCGGGACACCATTCTGGCAGTACTTCCCGAAAAGGTAAAAGTAACAATTGCGCTAGCTTTTACATTGACCGCAACCTGGCAGGTTGCTAAACTGATTACATCAGCATTAGTCGGTTGAACTGATAACGACCTATCTCTTTGCATCTTTTCGTAATCTATTTCTTTCTCAACCTGATTCGCTATTTTATTCATCATATCCACTGCTTCCAGAGGATATTCTCCAACTGCTGTTTCTTCTGATAACATGATTGCATCTGTACCATCCAGAATGGCATTTGCAACATCTGTCACTTCCGCCCGGGATGGTCTGGGATTATTCATCATTGACATCAGCATCTGTGTTGCAGTTATCACCGGTTTACCCGCTAGATTACATTTTTTTATGATATCTTTTTGGACTAAAGGGACATTTTCCAAGGGAATTTCTACTCCCAAATCACCTCTGGCAATCATTATCCCATCAGATATTTCGATAATTTTTTTTAAATTGGCAACTGCTTCTTTCTTTTCGATTTTCGCGATTAAAGCAATATGTTCCGCTTTATTTTTTTTTAATATCGCTTTCACTTTTTGAATTTCTTCAGCCCTTCTGACAAAAGAAAGACCAATAAAGTCAACATCATTTTTTATTCCAAATAGAATATCTTGATAATCTTTTTCCGTTAATGAAGAGATATTCATGGGTAAATTAGGAAGGTTAATTCCTTTTCCGGAACTTAATTTTCCACCCCTTATCACCCGGCAGGTAATGTCTGTTTTATTGATTTCTTTTACTTTCAGCTCTATCAATCCATCCGAAAGGAAAATGGCATCACCTTTTTTTACTTTTTGAGGAAGGCATGAATAAGTAATTGATGCTTCATTTTCATCTCCGTTAACCTGGCGATTTGTTAAAGTAAAGACAGAGCTTTCTTTTAGAACAATTGATTCTTTTTCAATTTTGCCGATTCTGATTTTTGGTCCGCCTAAATCCTGTAAAATAGCAACTTCTTTCCCGTTTTTTTTACATGCTCTCCTGAGATTTTTTATCGTTATTCGATGGTCTTTATGTGTACCGTGAGAAAAATTTAATCGGGCAACATTCATTCCTCTTCGAATCAACGCTTCAATCATTGTGTAATCTCTACTTGCAGGTCCTATGGTGCAAAGGATTTTGGTCTTTCGTTTCATAATGTTTCTCCTGAATAGATTTAAACTATTTATATATAAGTAATATTCAACGTATTTTTTAAAATTCCTTTTTTTCAGTCAATTCCGCGCTAAATTAATATACCTTTTTAATTGCATGGGAATAGAATTATCTGTTACAAAATATTTACATTTTGGCACAGATTGTATGATTAACAAAAAAATAAATCTCAAAATAACAGATGAAGATTACGACCAGGTAACCACAAGAGAGATTTTAAAATTTTATCAACTTCCTGCCTTTTTCTGGTTTTCTTCAAAATTTATTTTATTTTTATTATTGGTATAATTATACTACCAAACAAAACTAATGAATCTCCAGACAATACTTTTTTTAATTCAATGACCTGTGGATATTTTTTAGTTATGGTGTCTTATAAAAATAATGAGTGCTTCTATTATTATCTTCAAACTGATTATGCTCTAAGATTATTCGATTAATTTCGTTAGAAAAACGTTCAAATCCATTCATGTAAAATGATTCTCCTCCGATTTAAACAGTAATTCCGATTTTTTTTGTTTGCTGTCAAATTTGGATGCGCAATAAGCCGGCAATGAAAGCATTCAGGGGAATTATCTTTAAAAATAATCGTGATATGAGACTTAAAATTTCTATGTGAATATTAAAGATTTTTTTACCCAAATTAATATCTTTAATTATCAAAAAGAAACAGGAATTTTTATTTGTCTATAATCGAGATAGTTTTGATTATAATTTAAATAATTTTCATTATTTGTTTTAAAAACTAAAATTGATTTTACTATAAATTTT